>Ga0137307_102940_pt1 | contig 10921 bp, 9 predicted proteins | sample NAcewD2O_March_2_FD_97180 | JGI IMG/M metagenome (GOLD analysis project Ga0137307, IMG submission 97180) | Mouse cecal microbial communities from Vienna, Austria - N-Acetylglucosamine amended D2O_March | ecosystem: Host-associated > Mammals > Digestive system > Large intestine > Cecum | place...
TTCTCCCATTCCTGTTCCAGATCTGCTGATGCTCTCTCAAACTGCTGACAAAACGCCTGGTACTCCTTTATGCTGCGCTGATGATACAAGCTGCTACATATTCGATCCCATTGTTCCTTCCAGTCATTCAGCACAGGTTCCATCTCCCGCATCAAACGCATCCAAGCAGCAATACGAATCTCTCTCTCCCTCTCACCAGCCCGGATCTGTTCTATTCTTCTGGCAAATCGTCCAGCTGCTGTCCGAGAAAGATAACGCTGGGAAAGCCTTTTTGCCCACTGTCGTCTTCTTTGTTCAGAATAAGGATATCCTGCTTTTTGAATCTTATTCCAATGCCGCTGAAAATCATGGGCCAGCGCCAGCATCATTGCTAGCCGCTGCCGCCATTCTATCGATCGATCCTTAATCAGGCAGACCATCGTCTGACGCAATTCTTCCAGATCCTCCACCAAATCCGTTGCCGGCTCGTCCCCTTCTTTTGCTCTCTGTTCTTCTGCAATTACCATCCGCTCTTTTTCTCTCCACATTCCCTGCGTTTCATCACTCAAAATCAGTCGTGCTGCTTCCGGGCAGGAAAGGGAAAGCATCACTTCCTGCAATTGTCCATAATCCTCTCGGTGTCTCGGATATTCCCGGCAGCTTTTACACATTCCTTTTCGCCCCAGCTCTTTATAAATATCACAAAAACCCGCCCTATTTAAAAAAGTACATACACTACCTCTCATTCGAAAGCATCGTTTTTTATGTTCAATTCCTCGAAAAAGGCGTCTCCCGAAAGCTCCTTTTACCCGCAGGTATCTCTGATAGCTTTTTTTGTCAATCGGGATACACCATCCTTTACAGCAAGTATCCTCACACTCTGCTCCTGTGCAAATAAATTGATTAAAACATGCCTGTACATGGTATTTCATTTCTTATATCCTTTCTCTGATATAAAAGAAGTTGCCGCAAAGTCAATGTCATTTCGATAAGAAAGCAAAAAACACAGCCAAAAAAGGGAAGAGACCAGATAAAACACAAGATTATAGAAACAATACCATTTAAATGATAAAATGAGAAAATCAGCCAAGGAAGAAGGGAGAGAAGCAAGGGGAAATCGTCTGTGATAGTTTGACTTTGCAGAGATTTAGAAGTCCTTAAATCTCTGAATTTGGCGTTGAAACGAAAATATACATTAAATGACTTCTCCCCTCTTCCTTGATGTACCTCTTGTCGCCACTTATCTAAATGACATTGGATATAGAAATAGCAAACAGCTCATTTTGCGACACTTCCTACCCCCAGCTTTTTGCATACATCTGCCAGACAACAACGCTCACAATAAGGTTTTGTTCTAGCCGTACAGATTTCCCGTCCATGATACACCAGTCGGTGACAAAAATCACTTCCCTCTTCTGGCGGTATCAATTTCCACAAAGCCATCTCCACCTTTTTTGGTTCCTTAATTCCGTCCACCAGTCCCATCCGGTTTACCAGACGGATACAATGTGTATCGGTTACAATCGCCGGCTTTCCAAATACGTCTCCCATAATTAAGTTGGCACTCTTTCTCCCTACTCCTGGAAGCTTCAAAATCGCGTCAAAATCCTCCGGAATCTTTCCTCCATACTCATCCCGCAACATTTTCATACAGGCACTGATATCCCTTGCTTTGCTATGTCCCAGACCACAGGGGCGGACAATCTCCTCAATCTCCTCCACAGACGCCTCTGCCAAAGCATCCACATCCGGGTATTTCTTATATAACCCTTCCACTACCACATTAACTCTCGCATCGGTACATTGCGCCGCCAAACGTACACTCACTAGCAATTTCCATGCCTGATCATAATCCAGGGTACAGCCGGCATCCGGATATTCTTTCTTTAGTCTCTCAATAATCTCCAGAGCTCGTTGTTTCTTTGTCATTTTTTCTCTTGCCCCTTTTCTTTTGTCCGCTCGTCTTCTTATCTTTTCGACTCCAGATAAGCTTCTGATTTCTCATTCTCCTTTGCGTAGCTTTCCGATCTCTTCTATTAAAAGTCGCACGTTCTCAATCAAAGAATCAAACATTCCATATTCATACAGACGCATTCCCAAAATCCCCAGAGGAACCGCCAAAATCATTCCCGAGATCCCCCGTACCTTAAATCCCAGATACAGAAAAAATAATGTCCATAATGGTGGCAGCCCCATGGAATCTCCCACAAGCTTTGGCTGCAGCATCTGTCTGGCCACCTGACTGACCACATATAGTAACGCCAATCCTGTCGCCAACATATATTCCCCCGACAAAAGCTTCACCACTGCCCAAGGCAGCAACACGGTCCCTGTACCAAAAAACGGCAAAAAATCCAGTATTGCTATTAATAACGCCAACAAAAGCCCATACCGGATCCCCAATACAAAAAAACCTGCCAGAAGAATCAGCGCTACCATAAACATAATTTTAAATTGCGCTAAAAAGTATCCACTTATCAGCTGTCGCAGATCTCTTTGCAGTTTCTGATAATAACGACTCCCTCCTTTTGGCAGATACCTTCGCCAAAATTCCAGAATCTTTTCTCGCTCTGCCAGAAAAAAATAAGAAGAAAGTATGGTTACCACCACATTGACCATGGCATTCGGAATCTTCATAGCTACATTCCCTGCCACCTCCACAGTAGGAGACGCCATTTTTTGCAAAAGCAGGCCGATCATCTGCCCTATATTACCGGAAAAATCTCTCCATGCCTGTGTCACATGAGAAGGCAAAAAGCGATAAATCTCATCAAAACGCTGAAAAAACTCCTCAAGTACCGTAGAAACTGTGGTATACATTTCCGGGAGATCCTTTACCAGGCCAAAAGCCTGACTCAGAAGACGAGACACCAAAAAATATCCCAACCCCATCACCAACGCCAGCGCCATCACCACAATCAATACGGAACCATGCTTCCGGACCAGCTTTACCCTTCTCTCTAAAAAACGCACCAGTGGATTGGCCAACATTGCAATCAGCCATCCCACAACAAAAGGCATAAAATATCCCAGCACTTTCGGAACCACTCCGCACACCAGCAATATCCCTGCCAAGGGGAGTAGAATATTCAAAAGAATTCTCGCATATTTTTTTATGCTTTCCATCGGTCAAGATATTCCTCCAAAAATGCAAATAATTCCTCCATCTCTTCTTCTGTACCTATCGAAATACGCAAGTAATTATCCAGCCGTGGCTGGTCAAAATAGCGAACATAGATCTGCCTTTTACGCAATGCCTCAAATAATTCCTTTGCTGGCACCTGCCTATGTGCAGCAAAAATAAAATTGGACATAGAATCCGGATAAGAAAATCCCAATTTACGCAGACGCACCTTTGCCTTCTCTCTGGTCGCAATGATTTTTTTCAAAGTATTTTGAAAATATTCCTCATCTCTTACCGCCTCCACCCCCAAAACCAAAGAAGGCATATTCATGGTGTACGAATTATAGGAATATTTTACATCATTTAATGCCTGAATCAATGTAGGACTGCCAATTCCAAAACCAATCCGTAAACCAGCCAGGGAACGGGCTTTACTGAAAGTCTGTACCACCAGCAAATTCTCATACTGTTCTAAAAGGGATAATGCCGATATTCCACCAAAATCAATATATGCTTCATCTACAATGACAATTACGTCCGAATTATAACGAAGAATTTCTTCCACTTGCCCAAGCGAAAGTAAAAGCCCAGTAGGTGCATTGGGATTGGGGAAAATCACCCCTCCATTCTCCTTTAAATAGTCCTGAGGACGAATACAAAAATTCTCGTCCAAAGCCAATGTCTCATAAGGGATATCAAACAAATCTGCCCATACTTTATAGAAAGAATAACTGACATCTGGAAACAGAACCGGTTTATCCGAATTAAAGAAAGTCAAAAATGCCATTGCCAACACATCATCCGAACCAACCCCCACAAACACCTGATCCCGTCCTACTCCATAATAATCTGCCAGGCAATCGGTCAATACTGAAGCCGCCGGATCTGGATACTTCCTCAGTCTATCATAATCCATCTCCTGCAATACCCGCCTCACTCCCGGCGCCGGAGGATACGGATTCTCATTTGTATTTAATTTAATCAATCGTTCTCCCTTTGGCTGATCTCCGGGCACATAGGGAACTACCCGCCTGATATTTGCCTCCCATGCTTTCATGTCTTATCCTCCCATCAGTCCATATTCTTTTGCCAGACTCTGAAATGCTGTCATTGACCGTTCTATCTGCTCATAAGATACACAATAAGCAATGCGAACATATCCCGGACAGGCAAAAGAGCTTCCCGGTACCAACAATAGCCGATGTTTTGCTGCTTGATTACAAAATTCTTTTTCATCAGCAATCGGCGACTTCATAAAAAGATAAAAGGCTCCCTCCGGACGAACGCAAAAAAATCCACAAGCCTTTAATCCTTCATATAATAAATTACGATTGCGATCATAAGCTGCCAGATTCACCGTAGCTCCTTTTTCGATGCAACGTTTAATCACTCTTTGCATCAAGGAAGGAGCATTCACACTGCCCAAAACCCGGTTGGCAATGGTCGCTGCCGTAAATACTTCTTTACTGTCCTTACATTCATCCGGAATCACTAGATATCCAATCCGTTCTCCTGGAAGCGATAGAGACTTACTATAGGAATAACAAATCACTGTATTTTCATAATATTGGGTCACATAAGGAACCTCCACTCCGTCATAGGCCAGCTCCCGATATGGCTCATCAGAAATCAGTACAATATCTCGCTGGAATTCCTTCTCCTTCTGCCGGAGAATTTCTGCCATTTGTTTCAACGTTTCCCCTGAGTAGACAACTCCGGTAGGATTGTTCGGTGTGTTGATCAACACTGCCTTGGTTTTGGCCGTAATTTTCTTTGCCAATTCTTCAAGATTCGGCTGAAAATCTACGGTATTCGGCGGGATCACCACCAATTTTCCATCATAATTATGCACATAATTTCCATACTCCACAAAATAAGGTGCAAATGTAATTACTTCGTCTTCTGGTTCCAGAATTGTTTTTAAAATAACATTCAATCCACTGGCCGCTCCCACTGTCATCAGAATATTATTGACTCCAAAAGATGTGCCAAAGCGTACATTCAGAGAATCCGCAATTGTCTCTCTTACATCCTCATAACCAGCATTACTCATATAACCGTGAACAAAGGTAGACTCTTCTTTCTCCAAAATCTCCAAAATCGACTCTTTTACCGCTTCTGGCGCCGGAACATTGGGATTTCCCAGACTAAAATCATAAACATTCTCGGATCCGTAAATAGCAGCAAGACGCTTTCCTTCTTCAAACATCTCTCGAATCACAGAATTATTTTCCACCAATGGTTTCATTTTTGTTGAAATCATATCAATCTCCTCCATTTTTCAATCAAAACACTTTCTGTCATCGACGATGCTCATTAAAATAATAGTATACTGCCATCAAGCCAGTAAGAATCAGATAAAACCAGGTGGTAGGATTGCTGAACCAAGTGGTGAAAAAGGAGAGTATCAGATAAGCGCCCATCTGAGCATAGAGAAGATATCCCATCGGATTACGCATCTCCCGCAACTTGAGCACTAACAAATAAGCTACCAACCCAAGCACACAGGAAAACACCAACACTCCCAACCAACCAAAATCATAATAAGCATCATAAAACAAGGTCAAAGTAGTCAATTCTTTCTTGTCCACGTAAATTGGAAAATTGATCAATTGTGGAAAAACAAATTTTAAACCCGTCAGTGCCCATAGAGGGTATAATCCCCGCAATCCAAAGGTATGACGCGGAAGTGCTTCTACCAAGCAATTGAAATTATCATAATTATTGGCAATATACATATAAGGCTGGGTAATAAAAATCGGCATTCCTGTATATTTCATTTCAAAGATTCCATTCAAATATTCCACATCATGACTTCTAGCCACTGTCAAAATCAGATATACTGGCAAAATCACTCCCAATAGTCCCAACAGATACAGAGGCTGAAAACGTTTCTGCAGAGAAATATAAGTAAAACCAGCCAATATTACCGCAAATACAAATTGAAAACGTGATACACACAGAATGGGAAGAATCAGAGAGATCCCTGTCATAATGGCCGCCACCAGCATTCTCCTCTCGCTTCCTCTTCCCCGCTCCATATGAAAATACAACACTGCCAGAGAGGGTACCAAAACGCAGGAGACCGTAATATAGTGAATGCCAGTCAGATGAAACTCTGAATAGGCATGGGGCACTCCCCGTACAAACAACGGTATATATCCCAACACCACCGCTTCTGTCAGAAAGGCCAGCAAAGAGACTGCAGTCAATATACATACCATCTGAAACACCGGTTTGGGATTGCCAGCAAAGCTCCGCCAACGACTATGGCTATCATATCCCGTACCATACAGCCGGCTCAAAATCTCAAAAACGATCCAGAACCCCATAAATGCCAATGCCATACAAATCCATGTCATCAACATCCAGTCCTGCTGCAGACGGCTCAACTTCAGACATGCTAACCCCTGTCCGCCTACCCAGAACAAGGAAAACAATCCCCGAAGATGAATCAAATTTTTAAAACGCCGATAATCCTTCAGATATAACCATAAAGCAGCCAAAAGAAGCAAAAGTCCTGATAGATAATAATACTCTCCCTGTGCTAAAAAATAACTGCCTATATAAGCGATCAGATAAACTATCATAGATCCACCCATCCTATCCTTATGTCTCTTTTTGTTGCGGTTGTCTTTCGCTTCCCTCCTGCGGAAATGGCTGCTGAACGCCAAAGCGCACAGCAGCCATAACGTCTATCCTCGTGAAAGCAAGCATCAAAGTCCTGCAACAAACTCACGCATATAGTCTTCTACTTCTTTCGTAGTCGCAAAGCTCATCGCTTTCTCTGCTACACTTTGCAATTCTTCTGTACTCAGGCTGGTAATCAGCTTTCTGGAATACAAAATAGCGGAAGCACTCATACTGAACTCATTCAGACCGAATGCTAACAGCAACGGAATCATCATTGGATCGCTGGCGGCCTCGCCACACATCCCCACCATAATTCCCGCTTCCCGAGCACAGGTGATAATCCGCCTGATGCTGCGCAATACCGCTGGATTGAAGGTAGAATACAAATAAGAAATCTTATCATTTCCTCTGTCTACAGACATCGTATATTGTGTCAAATCATTTGTTCCAATACTAAAGAAATCCACTTCCTTGGCAAAGATATCCGCAATCAGAGAAGCTGCCGCTGTCTCTACCATGATCCCCACCTGAATATCTTTATTGTAAGCAATTCCCTGCCGATCCAACTCTAGTTTTAGTTCATCAATCACCATTTTTGCTTCTCGATACTCATCGATACAGGTCACCAATGGAATCATAATCTTGATATTGCCATAAGCGCTGGCTCGTAGCAAAGCCCGCAACTGTGGTTTGTAGATATCCTCTTTCCGATCCAGACAAAGACGAATCGCCCGATATCCCAGGAATGGATTCTCGTCTTTCTCCAATCCCATATACGGAATCTCCTTATCTCCGCCGATATCCAGAGTACGAATAATCACTGGTTTGCCGGATAGAGCCTCTGCCACCTTCTTATAAGCCTCAAACTGCTCATCTTCCGTAGGCATGGAATTACGATCCATAAACAGAAATTCTGTACGGAACAGGCCCACGCCCTCACCATCGTATTGCAATACCTTTTCCACATCTTTTGGTTTACCAATATTGGCTACCAACTCTACAGTCACGCCATCTTTCGTGATAGTCGGCTTACCAATATATTGTTCCAACTCTTTTTTCTCTGCCAAAAAAGCATCCCTTTTAACAGAATACTCCGTCCCAATCTCCGTATCCGGATTCACATAAACAATACCAGTATCGCCATCCAGAATCACAGAATCTCCATTCTTCACCTGTGTCAGAAAATCACTTACTGCCACTACTGCCGGGATTTCCAGCGCCCGAGCCAAAATTGCACTGTGAGAAGTCTTTCCTCCCAGTTCTGTCACAATACCAGCCACATTTTGCGGGTTGATACCTGCAGTCATCGACGGAGTCAAATCCTTCGCCACAAGAATGCTGCCTTCTGGAAGAGAAGCAATATCCACGGATTCCACATTCAACAATACTCTCTGCATCCGAGTCTTGATATCCCGCATATCAGTGGCACGCTGCTGCATCAGTTCGTCATCCATTCCTGCAAATACATTGGCATACATCGTACACACCATCTCAACAGCAAATTCACTGCAGATGTGCTCCCCCCTTATGGTGTTTTCAATCTCTCCCGTCAGCGCCGGATCCATCAAAAGCATCAAATGCCCCTGCAGAATCTCCGCCTCTTTCTCCCCTACGCGAGTAGCCAGATCTGCTGCTAATGCTTCTGTGTCCTTCATCGTCTTGTCCAGCGCCCCCTTAAAGCGCGTGACCTCAGTTTCCACATCAGCGATTGTCTTCTTCTCAATCGCTAGCTCTGCTTCCTCTACAATCACGGCAGTCCCAATACCGATACCGGAAGAAGCATTCGTTCCCTTAAACATAGCAAACTCCTCCTTATTAATTATTATGTAACCATTTGGCCGTGCTTTCTGTCCTCGATTGCTCAAAAGATACACTGCCAAATTGTTGCCTTATGAAAAATTTATTACAGAAAAGCCTCACTCCCCCAAACCGCTTTCCACCAACCGAATCATCGCCGCCAGCGCTTCCTCTTCATCTGGCCCTTCGCAGATAAACTCGATTTCATCTCCACATTTGATGCAAGCACCCAGCACACTCAATACGCTTTTCGCATTAGTCAAAGTGTTACGAGACATAAACTTAACCGATGACTGATATTTGATTGCCTCATTGCACAACATACCGGTTGGACGCAGATGCAAACCAGATGCGTTTTTTATTATAATGTTTCTGCTAACCACTTTATCCCTCTTTTCGTTATCTGAATGCTCTACTCGGATGTCCTGGATTCTTCTGTTGTTCCCTGAACCACCGTACCAGAACCTCCTCCGGCCTCTATTGCTGCTTCCGTATAACCTGGTCCTAAAGCAGAAGACGGCTTCGTTTCCGCACTCTCCGCCTCCGTAGTCTCCGCTGTGGTCTCCGAAGGCTCTGTTCCCACCTCTGTCACATTGCTACGAGATATCACCTCGATCTCAGCAGTCGGCTGAGAAATCACCATAAATCGATCGCTCTGTTCAAAATCCAGATTTAGAATATGATTTCCGCTGCTCAAACCAGCAAGATTTAGGGATGCTCCCAAATCTTCTCCGGATAACGGTTCTAGTTCTTCTTCCAGCCCACGAATCTTTACCTCAATCCGCTCAGGAACCAGACGATATTCCAGATCCTCACTCCCTCCGATCATCTTGATATTACTTTGAGTCAATTCCAGGGTTTTTGTCGTCAATGCCTCTACACACAGACGAATCTCCACATTGGGTTCCTCTGTCCTAGCAAGCAATACTCCCTCTGGCAAAAATTCTCGAATATCTACTGTCACGATCTGATCCTGAGAGGCTCCGTCAATATTCAAAACAGATGCTGGTATCCTGACCGTATTGACAGCCGCCATACCCGAATGCGCTCCTGTCACTGATACACTGCGCCGAGAACATTCTACACCTGTATAACGATACCCCTCTGCCACCTCTCCCGATACCTCGAAATCTAAAGATAGCTCCTTAATCTTATCTACGGATACTTGATAGCCAACCCCAGTCTCATCCACATCAGTACGAACCCGATCGTCCACCTCAAGCTCATTGCCATTGGCATCGTAAAACACGAGATTGGTATGTCCGTCAAAATCCGTGTTTGGATTCTCTGCCTGAATCCTTACTCCGATCTGGCTAATCAGACCCACCTGAGATATCGGACCCTCTACCGTTACAATATCTGGCGTAAGGGTAACCTTACCCAAAACATAACCACTGGCGGCCTCTCCTCGCAGATCCGTCTGCAGCTCAAAAGGTTTGCTCTGCAGTTCTTCTGTCGTCACTCGTACCACTCCTGGACGTGGAACGACATTTTCATAGATATCGCTATTATTCAGCACCTCAACCTTCACTGGCACAGAACCCGTCACATCATAAAGTTCAGAAAGATCGATATATGCTCGAAAATCAGAAAGACGAATTTTGTATTCGTCTCTGGTATGGATATCAAAACTCACTGTTACCGTATTTTTGCCACTGATCTCATAAGCTCTCCTGGCCGCTGTCAACACTTCGCTATTCTCAATCTCCAGTGTCAGCTCTCTGCGACGGTTTACCAGTGGATTGGAGACATTTACCACTACCAGCCAAATGATAAATGCTAAAAAGAGAGAAAGAATCTTCAATCCCAGATTATTACTTATCAGCCTTTCTTTCATTCTTCTTAATTCCCTTCCATATCTTAAAACGATTTCCTCCGCTCTCCTCCTGTCTCTCCATCTGTTCTAGAGACTTACGCAGCGTCTCAGCATCGCTGATACGGCGCAACATGCCACCCTCCACCAAAGAGACACGCCCGGTCTCTTCCGATACCACAATCGTCAAGCTGTCTGTAACTTCACTGATTCCTACTGCTGCCCGATGACGAGTTCCCAAATCCTTGCTGATCATCATATTATCCGAGAGTGGCAAATAACAGGTGGCAGCGGTTACTCGGTTTCCACGAATCACCACTGCGCCGTCATGAAGAGGCGTGTTATGTTCAAAAATATTGATCAAAAGCTGACTACTGACTAATCCGTTAATCTCAATTCCGGTACGTTCCGTTTCCTTCAATGGCATATTCCGCTCGAGAACGATCAGTGCTCCTGTCTTAACCTTCGCCATCTCAAAAACGGCTTTCACAATCTCATTCGCTGTTCGCGCCGTAAATGCCGTAGCCTCTTTTCCATCGTCAAAATCCAAAATTCCAGAAAGCAGATTCTGACTT
>Ga0137307_102941_pt1 | contig 10916 bp, 8 predicted proteins | sample NAcewD2O_March_2_FD_97180 | JGI IMG/M metagenome (GOLD analysis project Ga0137307, IMG submission 97180) | Mouse cecal microbial communities from Vienna, Austria - N-Acetylglucosamine amended D2O_March | ecosystem: Host-associated > Mammals > Digestive system > Large intestine > Cecum | place...
ACAGCCCCCATGTCGGAGCCGTCCACCGTCCAGCAGCTCTGGAGGTTTCCCATGTCCTTACTATTTCCGGACCAGATTTCAAAGGCTGCCGCCTGCTCATTTTTCACAAGCTTGTTTAAATAGGCCCCTGTCACATAGCACTCCGGGGTGCACACAAACCGGTAGGGCTCCTCCGGGGTTCCTTTCCCGGTGTAGGGCTTTGCAGATTTATCAATATAATTGTAGGCATCCCCCACTTTCTGCTGCACCTGCATCACAACCACATCTCTCATAGGGGTGGATGGGGCTGCGCCGCTCCCCGGGGCGGTAGTATGAATATTATCCGCCTGGTCGTCCGGCACAGGGGTCACTTTCTTTAACCTCTCCAGTTCCCTCTGGGCCAGGATAATCTTATTTGCAATGCCCTGGGCCTCCAGCTCTTTCATCTCCACCTGAATTTCCTCCTGGGTGGTGTCATAAATTAAAAGAGGCGTCCCCACATCCACGGTATCCCCCTCCTTCACCAGGACTTCCTTTACGGTCTTATCCTCGGTGTAAATGTTCTGGGCGTAATCATTTGTAATATTTCCCTCGCTGGTCACACCTCCGTCCTCATAAAATCCCCAGTTTAAGTTAGAGACATAGACGACTTCCGCCGTGAGGTTTTCCCTGCGGTAACTCTGGTAGGCAAAAACGCCGCCGGCGCCTGCCCCTGCCAGAATTCCCACCACAATCAAAAATATAATAATTTTTTTAATTTTTTTCTTCATGGTCCTCCTCCTTCTCTGCTGCCTGGGAGATTTCACCGTCGATAATGTTATATACTTTCTTTGCATGGGAGGCAATGTTACTGTCGTGGGTAATCATTACAATGGTTACCCCCTCGTCGTTTAACTTTTGAAACAATTCCATAATCTGGGCGCCCGATTTGGAGTCCAAAGCTCCCGTGGGCTCATCCGCCAAAAGAATCTTTGGGTTATTCACCATGGCCCTTGCAATGGCCACCCTCTGTTTCTGCCCACCGGAAAGCTGGGTTGGCATAAATGTGGCACGGTCCTCAAGGCCCACTCTTGTCAGCGCCTTTAGGGCCCTCTCTTTTCTCTCTTTCTTTTTTACCCCTGCATAGCTTAAGGGAAGGGACACGTTTTCTAAAGCCGTCTCCTTTGGCATCAGATGAAAACTCTGAAACACAAAACCTATGCTGTTAAGGCGCACATTGGAAAGCTCCTTATCCTTTAAGGTGAGGATATTTGTCCCCGCCAGCTCAAAAGCTCCGGAGGTGGGGCGGTCCAGGCAGCCGATAATATTCATCAATGTGGTCTTCCCGGAACCAGAGGGGCCCATAATCGCCACGTATTCCCCCTCCTCCACCTGGAGGTTTACATCTTTCAGCACAGGAACTACAAGTTTATCCTGATTGTAGTCCTTAAAAATATGCTGCAAATCCAATATCATTCCGACACCTCCTCCGTATCGGAGCCATCCTCTCCCCCGTTTCCAAAATCTGTAATATCCACAGGATACATCTGCTCCGTGCCAAATTCATCCATATTTACACTATCCCCGTCAAACATCATCTCCGTGCCATCCCAGTTTTCATCCAACATCTCCGTGCCAAATTCATCCATGTATTCCGTACCTTCCTGATTGTACAGGCCGGAAGAATAGTCTACCTCCTCCTGATCGGTAACTGTTATAATCCCCTCATACAATCCTTCCATAGGAAAGGCAATATAGTCATTTTCCGTTAGGCCGGAGAGAATCTGGTATTCATCCATCATGGGATCATACTCACCAAGCACCACGGGCTTTTTCATCAGTTTTCCATTTCCGTCATCCGCCCAGACAAAAGCCTCTCCTGCACCTGTGTCTGCCCCCGAAACATCCACATCACTTGCTATATCCGAATCTCCTCCCAGATCCCCCAGGGCGTCAAATCCCGTCTCTGTGTTAAACAAAGATTCCCCGGCAATATCTGTCTCCGTGTTAAACAGGGATTCCCCGGCAATATCTGTCTCCGTGTTAAACAGGGATTCCCCGGCAATATCTGCTTCCGTGTTAAACAGGGATTCCCCGGCAATATCCATGCTTTGATCCATAGCCAGAGATTCCTCCCCGTTTCCCCCTTCTCCCATAACAATATAGCTGGCGTAAAGCCACAGCCCTTCCTTTTCCTCAGTCTGTCCCTGGTCCAGCTCAATCAGCACATGCTGGCCTAAAATAAGCCCGTCTGCATTGTCAAGAGATATGTAAAAGGGATATTTGCTGGCGGAATTGGAACCGTCATCCCCTCCGCTGCTGTAGGACATCATCTCATCGTTGTCACTCCCTGCCGTCTCCCCCGTATCTATATTGTCCACCGTGCCAGTCCAGGTCTGTGTCTCATCCACACGGGAGCGGATAATCACAGGGCTTCCGGGATAAACCGCATTGATGGTCTGTTCGTCCAAAGTGCCTTTTACCCTGTAGGTTCCCGTCACCATAATGGAGATTGTGGCGTTGTTTTCCCCCCCCATATTGTTTGCATCGCTGGTTTTGGGGTCGTTTAAGGTTTTAACCACGCCCTCCGCCGTGCTGGCCACTTCCGAATTGTCAATTTTAGCCTGAATCTTATCTATATCCAGCTTTTTACTGGATTTTTCATATTCCGCCTGGCGAATCTGGGTCTGGACAGACTGAATCTGAGTGGTATACTCAAATTTCCCGTCCTCGCTGGCTGCATTTCTCTCCTTCTCTAACTCTGCTATCTGGCTTCTGTATCCGCTGATTTCCAAATCCGTATTCTCAATCTCAAGCTTTGCCTGCTGGAGATCCATTTCCAAATCCTCTGTGTCATAGACGAACAGGGGCGTTCCCTCCTCCACGGTATCCCCCTCTTTTACCAAAAACTCTTTTATCGTCCTCTCGGAATCCGCATTGATATCCACTGTCTTCTGGGGCTGTACCAAACCGGAATAACGGTTCTGCATCCCTGCCGAACTTCCCATAATAGAAGATACTTTTTCCACATATACTCTGTCTTTGCTGTCATGGCCCATATTACCGCCAAATTTCCATACCGCAACTGCGGCTGCCGCCGCAATCACTGCCACTGTTCCGATTATGATTCCAACTTTCTTTTTACTCATAGGTTCCTCCTGATTTATAACGCCGCCCCTGGGATACACCTGTCCAGGGCAAAAAAAGATGGCTGCGGACAAATTCCAGTCCGTAACCATCTTATCACTATATTTTTGTAAATGCAATTTTTCTTTCTTAATTTTCTATGAATATTATGTGTCCTTGTTACTTTTACTTCAAGGGATATTTGTCAGTCAACGCTTTTACAATGGCTTTTGCTTCTTCTGCCTTTGCGTCTCCCTCTTTTAACATAAGGGCTATGGCTTCTGCAATCTGGTCCATATCCTCTGTGTTTAATCCTCTGGAGGTTACTGCCGGGGTTCCGATACGGATTCCGCTGGTGACAAAGGGAGATTTGGGGTCGTTTGGAATGGTATTTTTATTGCAGGTAATATTTACAGCATCCAACAGTTTTTCCACTTCTTTCCCTGTGAGGTTTAAAGGAGTTAAATCCACCAGCATCAAATGATTGTCCGTTCCGTCAGAAACAATCTTTATTCCTCTTTTTTTCAGGCCGCTGCACAAAGCCTGGGCATTTTCCACCACATTTTTTGCATATTCCTTAAACTCCGGCTGCAAAGCCTCCTGAAAACAAACTGCCTTGGCCGCTATGACATGCATCAAAGGCCCTCCCTGGATACCGGGGAAAATTGCCTTGTTAAAGTTATATTTTTCCGCAGCTTCCTTATTACAGAGAATCATGCCCCCCCTTGGCCCTCTTAAAGTTTTATGGGTGGTTGTTGTGGTCACATCCGCATAGGGAATTGGGCTTGGGTGAAGCCCTGCCGCCACAAGGCCCGCTATATGGGCCATATCCACCATTAAAACGGCGCCGCTCTCATCTGCGATTTCACGGAATTTTTTAAAGTCGATTGTCCTTGCGTATGCGCTTGCCCCTGCGATAATCATTTTAGGCTTGCAGTCCAGAGCAATTTCCCTTACCTTGTCATAGTCGATAAAACCTTCATTGTTTACCCCATAGGGGACAATGTGGAAATAGGAGCCGGAAAAGTTTACAGGGCTTCCGTGGGTTAAATGTCCGCCGTGGTCTAAGTTCATGCCCATCACCGTATCCCCCGGCTTTAAAATGGCAAACTGCACTGCCATATTTGCCTGGGCCCCGGAATGAGGCTGCACATTGGCGTACTCACAGCCAAAAAGTTTTTTTGCCCTCTCCCTAGCCAAATCTTCCACCACGTCCACACAGTCGCATCCTCCGTAATACCGCTTTCCCGGATAACCTTCCGCATATTTATTGGTGAGCACGCTGCCCATTGCCGACATTACCGCCGGGCTTACCCAGTTCTCTGAAGCAATCAGCTCGATATGGCTGCTTTGTCTGTCAAACTCTGCTGTGATGGCCTCCGCCACCTCCATGTCAACTTTTTTGATATCTTCAAATGTATACATATGATTCCTCCAATTCACACAATTACTAAGCTACTTTATTTTTACCGAACCTTCTCTTAAGCACATACCAAAGCTCTGTGGAAATGCACACAGAAGAATAGGTTCCGCTGATAAGGCCTACCATGATGGGCAGAGCAAAATCACGGATAGACGCCACGCCGAGAAGCCACAGCATAAAAATCATAATAAATGTGGTAATACTTGTGTTAATGCTTCTGCTTAAGGTCTGGGTCACGCTCTTGTTGGATATCTCAGCCAAAGCTGCCGTATCCTTAATATTTTTCCCTCTGGCATTTTCCCTGACACGGTCAAAAATAACAATGGTATCATTGATAGAGTAACCGATGATTGTCAGCATACATGCGATAAAAGTGCCTCCCACGGAGATACGAACCAGTGCATAGCAGACAAGCACCATAAGCACATCATGTACAAGGGCTGCAATGGCGCTGACGGCAAACCTGGCATCGCTGAACCGAAACCAGATGTAAATTAACATGCAGATAACCGCAATTATCACTGCTTTCACCGCATCTCCCCGCATTTCGGAGCTGATGGCGGAGCTGATGCTCTCGGACTGAATATCATTTTCATTTACCCCGTAGTTGTCCACAAAGACTTTATTTAGTTCTTCACGCTCTTTCAGGCTTAAGGTTCTGGTCTTAAAAATCACCTGGCTGCTTCCCTGTACCTGGGTGGTCTGCACATCGCTGTCCCCTGTCACCCCTGACACAAGGGGAACCATCTCAGAATCAATCTGCTCTATGCTATAACTCTTCTCAAAGGGAACCGTGGTGGATGTACCGCCCTTAAAATCCAAACCGTAATTTAAAGCGCTGCCCTTAGAGCCGTACACGCCCATAGCGATAAATCCCGCGGCAATAATTGCAATGGATATGCCAAAAAACAGGAATCGCTTTTCCACAAAGGGCATAACCTTTCTCTCTTTTGCCTTGCCGTAAAATTTTTCCTCCCGAAGCCCCAGGGCAAACAGGGAATTCATAATTACCCTTGTGACAACCAGGGCAGTAAACATGGACAAAAGAATACCGATGGCCAGTGTGATGGCAAATCCCTTCACCGTGCCGGAGCCCAAAAGTCCCAGCACAAAGGCTGCAATCAAAGTGGTAATGTTTCCGTCTACAATGGCGGACATTGCCTTTTTAAATCCGATGTCAATGGAGGTGGACACGGTTTTTCCCGTGGTGATTTCCTCCCGGATACGGCCGAAGATCACCACATTGGCATCCACTGCCATACCGATGGAGAGTATGATACCTGCGATACCCGGCAGGGTAAGGGTCACTTCAAAGAGATACAAAATGGCAATGATAAGCTCTGTGTAAATGACAAGTGCCATGGACGCCACCACACCGGGAACAAAGTAAAAGGCAATCATAAACACCATAACCAGTATCAGGCCTATAGCCGCCGCCTTTAAACTGGACGAAATGGCATCGCTTCCAAGCTGTGCCCCCACCACCTGGGAACGCATCTCATTTAGCACCAGGGAAAGGGATCCTGTACGGATATAAGTGGCAAGCTGGCTTGCCTCTTCAAAAGTAGACTGGCCGGAAATCTGTGCCGTTCCCCCTGTAATGGGCTCATTTACCACCGGGTCGCTGATTACCTGCTCATCATAGACAATGGGAAGGATTTTTCCAACATTTTCTGTTGTCATGTCTGCAAAAACCTTTGCCCCTTCCTCTGTCAGCTTCAGTTCCACCACATGTTCCTTATTTCCCATGTTGTTGGTAATGGTAGCTGCCTGGGCATCCGCTACCATATCCCCTGTCATAAAGACTTCCCCGTCAGAGGTCTGAAACTCTAAGGATCCCGGTTTCCCCAGCTCCTCCAATATCTCGTTGGCATCTGTGACCCCGGGGATTTCCACGGTGATCCTATCGTCTCCCTCCTGGTACACAACAGCCTCCGTGCTGTAGCCCTCCACACGCTTCTGCAACTTGTAAATAGTGTCGTTGATATCCTCTTTGGAAGGATTTTCACTTTCAATCTGGTAGGTAATGCTCACGCCCCCTGCCAGGTCAAGCCCCAGCTTAATGCTTTTATTCTCCCCAACCCCTGTGGAGGAGAGAATTACAAAGGAATAATAGCCAAGCCCCGCAATGATCAACAAAGTAATCAAAAAAACTGCAATACCTCTGTTTTTGTTGAATTTGTTCTTCATTTTTTACCTCACTTTACTTCTGAATCTGAAAATGCTTCTGCCGCTTTTAACATAATCGCACACTCCACCCGCTTTTTCTCTAGCTCACAGCCAATGGAATAGGCATTATGTATATCCCCGTGGAAATTGTAGGAATTGGCGGCGCATCCGCCGCTGCAGTAAAACCTGGCAAAACATTCCCTGCATTTTTCTTTTGCATACACATTGCAGCTCTTAAAGGAATCCCTGATATCTGTTCTGGTAATTCCTGTCTTTACATTGCCCATACAGAAATCTTCATTTCCCACAAACTGATGACAGGGATAAAAATCCCCCCAGGGGGTCACTGCAAGGTACTCTGTGCCAGAGCCGCAGCCGGAAAGCCTCTTTGCCACACAGGGCCCTCCCTCCAAATCAATCATAAAATGGAAGAAGGTAAAGGGATTTCCCTCTTTTTTCCGCTTTGCCATTTCTGCCGCCAAGATATCGTACTCTTCTAGCAGGCGGGGAAGATCCTCTTCTTTTATAGCGTAACTCTCCGTCTCCTTTGCCACCACCGGCTCCACGGATATCTGTTTAAATCCCAAATCCGCCAGGTGCAGCACATCTTTGGAGAAATCCAGGTTGTGATGGGTAAAGGTTCCCCGGACATAATAATTTTCCTGATTCCTGCTCTCCGCAAATTTTAAAAATTTAGGCACAATCACATCATAGCTTCCCTGCCCTCCCCGGAAAGGACGCATATTATCGTTGACTTCTTTTCTGCCGTCAATGCTTAACACCACATTTGCCATCTCTTTGTTGGCAAATTCCATAATCTCATCACTTAACAAAACCCCGTTGGTGGTGAGGGTAAAGCGGAAATTCTTATTGTGAAGCTTTTCCTGCTCCCTGCCGTATGCCACCAAATCTTTTACCACCTGGAAATTTAAAGTGGGCTCCCCCCCAAAGAAATCCACTTCCAGATTTCTTCTGCTGCCGGAGTTTGCAATGAGAAAATCAAGGGCCGCCTTTCCCACTTCAAAGGACATAAGAGCCCTTCTCCCGTGGTACTCCCCCTCCTCTGCAAAACAGTACTTACATGCCAGGTTGCAGTCGTGGGCAATGTGAAGGCACAATGCCTTTACCACCGTGGGGCGCTTTTTAAAATCGGAGACATAGCCTTCGTATTGGTCTTTCGTAAACAGTTCCCCCTCTTTGACCAAAGCGGCAACTTCCTCAATGGCCTCGGAGAGTTCCTCCCCGTCATACCTGCCTTTCAGTTTATCAAAAATCTCCTCCTGGTTTAAAGATTCCCACAGCATTACCACGTCATAAACCACATCATCCACCACATGGATGGCCCCGCTGCTTACATCCAAAAGGATATTATATCCGTTATTCTTAAATTGATGAACCACTGTACTACTCTCTTTCTAAAATAGTGCCGTTATCTGCTAAAAACCTGCAGGCAACAACGAAATGACCGCACGCTGGGCGGGCGGTCTTCTGCTTTTTTCTTCAGTTTCCTATTTTGACTGCTCGCAAGTCTGGTTTCCCACAGTGCAGGAAGTCTTGCAGGCTGACTGGCAGGAAGTCTGGCACTCGCCGCATCCGCCTTTTTTCAATGTGTTCTGTAATCTCTTTGTATTTAATGTTTTTACGTGTTTCATATTATTCTCCTTTTTCGTGTTTTAATTTGGGAAAACCCGATATATCTTTGCTATTATAGCACAACATTTTCCATATGGAAAGGACTTTTTTAAATATTCCTGCCTCCTTGAAAATGGCAATCGTTTTGCATTTCCGCCGAAAGCCTTGAATCCCGGCTAAAAAAGCTATATAATCTTAATAGATAAAAACGCCTTTTTAACCGGAAGAGATGGTTATTTACAGACAGACAGGAGGCTTATATGGCAGGTTCAACATTAGGAACAATTTTTAAAATTACCACCTGGGGGGAATCCCACGGCAGGGGCATCGGCGTGGTAATTGACGGCTGTCCCGCAGGGCTGGCCTTAAAAGAAGAAGACATTCAGGTTTACTTAAACAGAAGGAAGCCCGGGCAGTCCCAATATACAACCCCCCGGAAAGAGGATGATTCCGTGGAAATCCTCTCTGGGGTATTTGGGGGAAAGACTACCGGATGTCCTATCTCCCTGATGGTCTTAAATGAAAACCAGCTTTCCAGGGACTACAGCGAGATTGCAGGTTACTACCGCCCCGGACATGCAGATTTTACCTTCGACGAAAAATACGGATTCCGGGATTACCGTGGAGGAGGCCGCTCCTCCGGCCGGGAAACCATCGGCCGTGTGGCAGCTGGGGCTGTGGCGGCTAAACTATTAAAAGAACTTGGGGTTACCGTAACGGCTTACACAAAATCCATAGGCCCGGTGTCCATCCAGTCCTTCGACCCGGAGGCTGTTTACGGCAACCCCCTGTACATGCCTGATGCAGACGCTGCAAAACAGGCCCAGGATTATTTAAACGACTGTATGCGGAACAAGGACTCCTGCGGGGGGATTATTGAATGCCAGATTTTGGGCTTGCCCACAGGCATCGGTGACCCGGTATTTGAAAAATTGGACGCAAACCTTGCCAAAGCCATCTTATCTATCGGCGCAGTAAAAGGATTTGAAATAGGGGATGGATTTGCGGCAGCCATTTCCCGGGGAAGTACCAACAACGACAGCTTCTTTTACGGCTCCCAGGGAAAAATCCAAAAACGCACCAACCATTCCGGCGGGGTTTTAGGGGGAATAAGCGATGGGGACAGCATCGTTTTTCGGGCCGCCATAAAGCCCACCCCCTCCATCTCCTCCCTGCAAACTACCGTAAATAAGTCCGGGGAAGACATTTCCGTCTCCATTAAAGGGCGCCATGACCCGGTAATTGTGCCCAGGGCTGTGGTGGTGGTGGAGAGTATGGCGGCACTTACGGTTTTAGACGGGCTTTTGTTAAATATGGCTGCCAATATCCAGGGAATTTATGATTTTTATCACAAATAGAAAAAACGGGCAGGATTTCCTGCTCGTTTTTTACGCCTTCTTGTTAAAAATACTGCTGTCCCGATTCTCAAACTGAAAATATTTGTCCCTGTCATTGTGGGGAAAAAGCATCTCCATATACAAATTCCCCAGAAGATTTTTCACTTTTTCCAGACTGACTTCCTGGACGCCAAACTCATCCCGCTCCATCTTCTTTAAGTTTTCCAACAGAACTTCAATCCTGTCTTTTTCCGTAAGCACAGGGTTTTTAGGCAGGGCAGGCAGTACTTCTGGTTTCTGGAAAAGAGGCATGGGGGCAGTCCCGGGCTTTCTACACACAGGCAATGCCCTGGTCTCCTGCAGGGGCTGCATCAGCTTTTCAGTCTCCGGTATCTTGAAAATGAGATTTTTGCAGGTCTTCTCAAAACACTCCGGGTCATACACAGCCAAAAACTTCATATCCTCCCACATGAGAGGCTTTTTATTGTAGATTTTGATGTAAATGTCTGCCAATCGTGCATTCTTTCCCATAATTCCACCCCTTCTCGCCGGGCTTCATCTCTACTCCGAAAGCCTGTGAATATAGACACAGTTGGGCCTTTCCACATTCATGGGACGCCCGTCCATCAGTGCATATCCTCTGTCAAAATACATTCTGAAAATAGAAATCTGGTTGCTCTCATGGTTTAAACTCATAAAATGATTGCCGTCTGGAAATACCGCCAGGGCTTTGGGGAATTCCCCGCTAATCTGGGTCCAGGTCACTTCCGAGAGAGTTCCGTCTTCCGCCTTGGCAAAGGTGACAATCTCGTTTGTCCCTGCATTGGAACAATACAGATAATTTCCATCCCTGGAAAACTCCATATTCTGGGCGCAGCAGCTTGTATCCCTGGCATTTTCGTCTGTGGAAATCGTCTGGATACGCTCAAATTCAGGGCCGCTGTCCCCGATGGAATAATTGTATACGTCCACAGTGCTCTTTAATTCATTTAAAACATAAGCATTTTTTCCGTCCTTGCTGAAACGAATCATTTTGGGAGCGGAATCCAAATCGCATCGGATAATATCTGCCAGCTTTAATTTGGAAAACTCATAATCGATTTTATAGACTTTCACATGATCCAATCCCCCGTCCACCGCACAAAGATAATTCTGGTCTGGAGTCACTTTCACACAGTTTACATGGGGCCTGGTGCTTCTGTCTGCCGCACTTCTTCCTACCCCTTTGTGGAATACCCCGTCGGCAATATCCCCCACCGACCCGTCCGGGT
>Ga0137307_102947_pt1 | contig 10883 bp, 7 predicted proteins | sample NAcewD2O_March_2_FD_97180 | JGI IMG/M metagenome (GOLD analysis project Ga0137307, IMG submission 97180) | Mouse cecal microbial communities from Vienna, Austria - N-Acetylglucosamine amended D2O_March | ecosystem: Host-associated > Mammals > Digestive system > Large intestine > Cecum | place...
CGGCACGATAAAATACACCGCCGCCACGATTGCCAATAATAAATAAAACTCTACCGAAATGAATGTCACAACAATACTCTCCTGTCTACTTAGGATTTCTCCTGTTATCTATTATACACATGCAGCGCTCCGTCTAACGTATATATCGTCAATAAATCTACCATTTCTCCCTTTTCATTGTCATACACTGCAATATTCATGCCTTCCGCGGCAAATCCCTGCGCAGCTTCATTTATTACAATTGCCGCCTCATTTGCCTTCTTGTTCAAATCCGCAGCTGCCGAATACGTCAATCCGTCGCTGAATGTTCCGTCATAGGTCAATGGTTCTTCTGAAATCAGCTCATATACGCATTGTCCGCCGTTGACGGCAAGAATATAATTCTTTCCCGCCGCTTCGGATAAATCTACGGTAACGCCCATATCCGCCAGATAAGACTTCATTTCCTCCGTTATCCCGCCGGATATATCTTCCGTTGACTGTATCACAAGATCATACCTTTCGTCCTTTAGATAGGAAAAAGTCTCATTTACATCAATACTTGATATCAAATATTTATCCTTATAATCCTTATGATACCGCTCCACGTCGCCGGGGCTGTATCCGTCTACCGTTCTGTAATCCAGATACTCCTTCCGTTCCAGCAGATAGTCCGCCAGATAATCCGTCAGCTTATCCGCCCCCCGGATATTCAGATGTTCCTGATCCCACATATCCTGTCCATAATTATAGCCTATTTCTTTTAACATTGCATCAAAATTAAAATCAAGGAAATCCAATCCGTATTCATCCGCAAGATGCTGCACGCCATTATGCTTTGCCAAAGACCAATTACTCTTTGGCGTCTTGATCAGCAATAAATCTATATCGTTATCGTCACAATACTCAATAATCTTCAGAAACCATTCCACCTGCCCCTCCGCCGGTTCGACAGTCTTATTTCGTTCATTATCTATAATAAATTTCTCGTAAGGAATATCCACCGGCCTTGCATGGGAAGAAACAATACTTCCGCGATGCATAGAGCTTCGGCTGTCATCATAGACAAAATCACTTTGCGACAGTTCCTTCCATCTGCTGTGGTACTTGATCCAGTCAATGAAATAAGACTGAATGGATTCCGCCTCCTCACTCCCCACATGGGCAAGAATTGCCTGTAATTTGTTGATTGACCAATGCATCCCGTCAATGTTCCTTCTGTAACGGGACTCCATTTCTTTCTCATAGAGCATACTCATATCCAAAACTACGTTTTTCAGGCTCTGCCGCTTGTCCACTTCCTTTAACAGAAAATAAGTCACAAGCAGCGGCTGATCGCCGGAACCCACGCTAATAGAAGATATTCCATAATCCTCATACATTTTCATATTGTTAATGCCCCAAATCACTTGGCTGCTTCCCATAAAACATACGTCTACCGTGTCCTTTTCCTGTTGATAAAATTCCTCCAGTACGAAAGTAGACCCGCCCGTCGCTACTTGCTTTGCCCGTAAGATACCTGACAGATATCCAAAAATCGCAATAAAAACCAATAAAAATGCACCTGTTTTCAGCAATTGTTTCTTATTCATATGATCTCCATTCTCTTTTATACAAATACCTATAACCAATCATAAGAGACTAATACCCACATGCTTAATATGCCATATAAACGAAAGATGACGCATCAAATTCCGGTCCGTAGATACCCAATGTCAAAACTGTAAAAATCAAAAGCATCCATACTCCCCATCGGAATATCAGGTTCTGCCCCGCAATCATTTCCCGTACCGAACCCCGCTGCTGCAGGCAGCTTACAAAACCAAAAATCAAAATACAAATCGCCGCCAAGGTTATATCTACCCGATCCAATCCAAAATTGTACAAAGAGCCGTCCCATAACGCCCACGGATTCAAGGAAGTCAGGGCCTGCTTAAAAATATTCCAGCTTGCCCGCAGGCTTCCGGGCCTCGTCAAAAGCCTGCCCCCTGCAAAGATACAGGTTGTCCGTACCATCTGGAACCATTTCCACGAAACAGCCTCCGTGTTGATTTTTAACTTCTCCGCCAGCTTTCTAAAGTCCTCTTCAAATGTTACCGACATGAAAATCATAAATGCATAGTAAACGCCCCATGCCACATACGTCTTACCGGTTCCATGCCATACTCCCGTGAGAACCCAGGTCACAGAGACCGGGATCACCGTTATAATGCTTCTTGTCAAACGGGGCGACAGCTTTCCCCTTGCCGATTTACTGATTTTTTTTACCAAGTCGGAGGTTGAGATCGGATAATACACATAATCCTTGAACCAGCTTCCCAGAGACATATGCCACCTGCGCCAGAATTCCACCACAGACTTGGAAGAAAACGGATGATTAAAGTTCAGATCCAATTCCACGCCAAAAATATCAGATATTCCTCTCGCCATATCCATACATCCCGAAAAATCCGCATAAATGTAAACAACATCTAAAAACATGGCGAGAATTAAAATTATCCCCGAAGTGTCCTGATAATTCTCATAGATCCCGCCAATCATGATGTCAATCCGGTCCGCAATGACAAGCTTCTTAAAATACCCCCAGAACATCAGTTGTATTCCGGATACAATCCTGTCATAATCAAACCGTAATTCTTCTTTTAATCTATGCCCCAGCCTGCCATAACGTTCAATCGGACCTTGCAGAATATGCGGAAAATATATGACATACAGTAAGAAACGAAAATAATTTTTCTCATACGCTTCATGTTTCCAGTATATATCCAGCAAATAACTGAGCGATGTAAACGTATAATAGGAAATTCCAAGCGGCACAATGATATACGCCGCGCTAAAGCTTCCGTCGCCACCCATAAAACGAATCAAATCGTTAATAGGATCCACAAAAAATCTCGTGAACTTAACAATGGACAATATTCCTACGTTTAATACCAAGACTGCTATCAGTACTCTTTTACAACGCTTCTTATCGCTTTCCTTTATCGCTTTTTGTTCTTTCCTTGATAAGCCTTCCGCACCCAGCTTAACTTCCTGCGCTTCATATATGCCTCCCATTTTCACTCCCGCCAGATATACGGAAAAACTGGTGACAAAAATAAACGGAAGATACTTCAGTCCGGCAATTGCATAAAATGCGCAGCTGATCACGAGAAGAATTTTCCATCTGTGTTTTACCGGACATATATAAAATAAAATCACTCCTGCAATCAGGAACAGGAAAAATTTAAATTGTAAAAAAGTCATAAGTCCCTCCAAAAACGATATCTGTAAGTTAAATCGGATACTCTGCTGATAATGCGCTTTACATAGCTTAACATGATTGTCTTATAATTTCAAGAATCATTTTTCTTCCTGTTCCTATTTTGGTAACAGTTCATCCTTCGGTCTCACTGTTACCTATTTTGTCCATTTGCCTACAACACTATTTATTTCCTGCCTTTAAATGCATTTTTGATTTTTTTCGGGAGAAACAGTGCCTTGCTTCCTGTCCGGAATGTACGGGAATTCCTGATATCCTGAATTTCTGCCTCCTTATCGTTTATCTTTTCCCGCAATTTTTTGATTTTATTCTCCTGCTTTTTGATTTCATTCTCCCGCTTTTTGATTTCTTCCACATATCCATAATCACCTCTGTAAGGCGTCCATTCCGCATGAAAACGGACAATTTCCCCGGCTTTCATGGAATAATTCAAGAAAATAGGCTGATCATGCCAAACAATGCCTTGTGACTCGGAGACCGGACTGTCATTGAACCGGATATTTTGATAATTGAACCAATAGGCAATTCGGTTCCCGTCTTCACCGATGACATTTCTTCCCCTCACCCAGATTTTCAAGTCGCCTCCCACAGCCGAACGGAGTTCAAGGTCAATACTTCCCGCATAGGATTCCACCATATATCCTGTCCCGTCTTCCTGAATCCACCCCGGCATGGAAACCGACGCCCTGCTGTCAGAAACGGACACCACTTCAAAATCAGGATGTCCTTCACCCAAGAGTTGGAAATCCATCCTTGCCGTAAGATAATCCTCAAGACGCAAAATCAATTTCCTGCTGTCCTCTGGCTGATAATAGTTTTCTTTGACGAATCGATCCATACCCTGAACCAGCGTATGCGGAGAAGTTGCCTTTGAGGCAATCACATCTTCGATAGCTTTTGTGACTGCAAGCACGGAATAGCAGTAGCGCATTGGATGATACACTTCCTTTTGCTGATAAAAGTCATCTGCCTTGCAGTATATCTCTTCGTCAAAACACGTTGCAAACAGCTTGCGGAGCCCTACGGAGTCAAAAACGGATTTCAGATACCTTTCAGGTGCATCTATCGGGAAAAGCTTATTTGAAGAAACGCTTATAAGCTCTGCCACTTTTTCATCCCTTGCATTCACATGGAATGCACTGTCCTTTTCTTCTGCATCCTGCGAGGTCTCGCACTTGAAACCGCCAAATTTCTCATTGATTCCCTGTGCAAATTTTACCGTTTCCGGATCCATACCCCCTCTGGCAAACCGATAATCCAAAAGCTTTGGGCAGTACCTAACATACATCACCGCCATTAGAAGATTGTTATCCAGACACTTAGGATCATTCAGGCGGAGCTTCAGCAGATCCGGGTCAATGTACGGGTTCATATTAAACGTATTGGAAAAATAATCTTCAAGAATGCCTTTTCCAAAATGAACCCGATTGTCAATCTCCTCAAACAAATACAGCGGATAATCCGTAGAATTATCGTCCGTAATCTTATGCTTCTCTTTGATGATCCGATAAGCATCGTCTAACAACCCTTCAATGGATGCCTCCATATCCTCCTGAATGCTTTTTGAATATTGATTGGCTTCGCGGCACACCTGATCTTTAAATTCCTGCGCCGTCATACTATAATATGCCCTTACGGATTCTCCGCCCGCCCCTGATATCCGGTATCTATTCCATTCAAATTTGAAACGTTTAAAATGCATTTCTTTATGGAACCCCATTTTCAGGTAAAGAGAAAGATTTAAAGCGTCTTCTACGCTGTAAGGAATACTGCTGCTCTTAAAGACTTCATGGTTGAGGCCGAACCCATAGTATTCTGCAATTTCAGACGCAATTTTGTAATCTTCCCTATGAGTGTAAAGGTCATCATTGATAGATCCAACACATACCTCGTTTAGATCTATGCCCGACTGCAGCATCAGCATAAATATAATTCTGGTGTCGAACCCGCCGGAAAGGTCTACCTGGATCTGATCTGTATTTTCCTTTAACTTCCGAAATATCCTTGTCCACCGTAAGAACCATCTGTCTAAAACCTCTAACCCTTCTGCAGAATTGATCCATAGTGATGATTCTTTATAATCTATCTGATGGAACGCAAGCGTTTGTTCCTGTATGTCTATTTCAATCACGATATCTCTCTCAAGCGTCTGGATCTCCCGTATAAGAGTATCGGTGTACGCAATGTGGTTTGAATACCATGTTGCAAGATGATAATTTGCATAGTCACGGTTGAACGACAGCGGGAATCTATCCTTTAGATACTCTAACAGCTTAAGAAACGAATTACTCAATGCAAAATAATCCCCATTCCTATAAAGATAGATTTGATAGCTTCCGTTAAAATCCTGCCGGATCTTAATTTCTCCATCTTTGGCTTCTACATAAAGATATGCGCCGCATCCGTTTAATCCCGCCGCAGCTTCTTCCGTAAGGTTATCGTTTTCATATATCCCGCTTTCCTGAACGGAATAGCCATAGAACCTTGTCTTAACTTCTTGAAGCTTGTCCGAAGTTATTAGGAAAAACTCTTTTTCCACATCAAAGTAATTCTCGCTCCCACTATCCGTGCCTATTGGTTTCTTTTCTGTTTTCAACTCCGTTTTCATTTTTTCCTCCTTTACCTATAACTACTATTTTTATTCCTCTGATTATCGGTCAAAATCATATCCGGTCGAAGTCACGGAACAAATCTTTCTATTTTGCAATCGTGCTTTTTAACCTCGTCATTTTTATCATAATTGATCCCCACAAGCAAGATATCCCCGCAATATTCTTTCAGGCAGTCCGCATAATTCCTGTTTTTTATCTGTTCGATTGCAGAATCTGCAGATTTGTCATATTTGAGCTCAACCACCAGTGCGGGAGTATTTACGTTTCTGCGAGGTACGAATACCAAGTCCGCAAACCCTTTCCCCGACGGCATTTCCCGGTGCACCGTATAATTTTTCCTTGCAGAATAATATGCGATGGAAACCACACAGGCAAGGGAATTTTCATCATTGTACTTTAATATAGACGCATTGTCGCTGTGCGCCTGTCCGATGATTGCAGCCACCTTTTCTTCGTCACAGGCAAGCGTTGCATTTAAAAGCTCATCCGACTGTCGGATTGATTTCATTACATTTTCCCATCCCCCATCCTCTATTGAGTTTATGAATTCCTGCGCAACTTCGCTGTTTGGTATCCGCGCTTTCCCGGTATAGAAATCAAAAGTCAGGTATCCCAGATGCACGAGCAGCGTCAGGATGTCGTCTGCGCTGCGGAATGTCGTCATGTCATTTTGGAATTTCCTGATATTGATTTCAATTTCTTCGCCCGCAATAAGTTCTATGACCTTATCCTTCAGCCCGTCATAATTCATCGAAATATATTCCTTCAACGCCTCATACGTTTCCGTTGACGTCCAATAATTATCGAAATCATGCCCTGTTACGGACATCACGACGGAACGGGGATTATAAATGGAGACCCCTTTTAAATTATAACCATCATACCAGCGTTTCATATCATCAAAAACCATGTCATATTTTTCACAGAGTTTTTTTACCTCTCCCTCTGTAAAGCCCGTAAATTCCGCATACTCCCTCGCATTCGACATCGACGCTTCCGTGAAGATGTTGAGGGCGGAATGCTCCCCATACTTCTTGATCGGCAGAATCCCCGTCATGTATGCGAGCGCCACGTAGCTTTGATCCTTCAGCATGCTTCTGAGGAAGTCCAGATATTTTGTATGCGATGCAACATCTTTCCTATGGATCCGGAATATACAGTCCCACTCATCAATCACGAAGATGAACGGCGTTTTTGAAGACTCAAAAATTTCTTCCATCACGGAGACAAGGTTATCCCAGTCGAAACAATCGACGTCAGGGTATTCTTTTTTTAACTCGTGGATAATCCTCCTCGAGAGATACGCAAGGTTGTCTTCTATGCTTTTTTCGCGTACAATCAGGTTTGCCATGTTCAAATGGATGACATTATATTGGTTCAAGTGTTTTTCAAAGCTTTCGGACTGCGCAATTTTAAGCCCCGAAAACAATCCATGTGAATCGCATCCCCGGCTGTAGTAGGCCGTGAGCATATTCGCCGCCATCGACTTGCCGAAGCGGCGCGGGCGGCTTACGCAGATAAACTGCTGTTCCGTGAAAATCTTGCTGTTCGTGCATTCGATCAACATGCTTTTGTCAATATATATTTCGGAATTCAATGCGCGCCTGAAATCAATGTTGTCTGGATTTAAATATATGCCCATTCCCACGCCTCCTTTTTCCGCATAAAGATATTCTAACACAGATATGCCTATTCTGATACATTATTTTGAATCTTAAGAAAAAAGACAAATATCTTAATAATTTCAAAAAACTTTACACGCAAGGCGGCATAGGCTATAATAATTGTAAGAAATATTGCACCAAAACATCTGCATCCATCAAAAGGCGGTGAGAATATGGAGATATTGGAACTGACAGAAAAGGAAATGATAAAAATATCTATAGAAGAATTTGCAAGACTACAAAAATACATGCGGATGTCTGATAAGGAATCAGACGTGTACAAAGAAATGAGAGAACGATACAAGGAATTAAAAGTAATACTTACAGTATCAGGCGTAAACCTTACTGAAATTGATTATATAAAAGAATAACCGCCGCCAAAAGTGCAAAGCCTATTGAACTGCCATATATAGCCTTGCACTTTTATTTTGCGGAAGTTGTGATAAATACTTGCATCCTATCAGGTTATTCCTGCACTAAAACCTCATAAAGTTCCCCATCTGCCTGCAGAATAACGCTCACCTTATATTCTCTTTCTGCATCAACAGCCACACTCCCGCTTAAGGAAGAGTATTTTCCGTTCCGGACATCCTCTTTGCCCTCCAAGTTCGTCATTACCAAATCAACATATGCGGTCTCACCGCTTGCGGCATCTTCAAGCTTTATATAAGCGTTTTGCTCAAAAGAATTTGAATCCTTCTTATAACAATATCCTGAAACACTTAAATTTCCATCCAAAACTTCTATATTAATATCAGACACAATCTCTTTGAGATCCATATTCCCCTTTCCGTTCAATTCTGCGCCTTTATTACGCACCCTCCAGATTTTCGCACCGTCAATTTCCTTTATAAATACCAGATATGCGCTTTCATCATAATTTTCCTTTATATAATCCCCAATCAAGCCGGCATCTGAATTTGCAACAAAAAACACATTATTATTATTCACACTATCCCTATAAATATTATCGACGTCATACCGTTCCAGCATCTTTTCCATAATTGGCACATTGAATTCCCAGCCGCCCATATAATATACGTTTGAAGCGTCTCCAAACTGTGCAGGCTCCCAAAACCCATAGGAAGATTCCAACTTGTATGGCTCTGAATGCATTGAAAAAACATATAGCTTTTCACGGTTCTTTGACACAAGGTCAAAGAAATTCCTCGAAGAAGCAGTAGATACTTCCTCCAACGCCATATTTCCGTAAAATGTTGTCATATTCATTGCCAGAACAATTCCGAGCAATACAAAGGTCCATTTCTTATTTGATAAATTGAATTTCCCGATATCCTCTGACATGTAATATAGCACGGCTGCAATCGCCGCCATCCACATACCGGCTTCTATCCTTGGCAGTCCATAGCGGTTTACGAAAAAAAAGTATAACTCAAACAGCATAATTACTACAGCCTCATAAAATACTATGCGCAGATTTTTTTTATTAAGCGCTATGGCAATTAGCGAAACTATGATAAAAAACGAAAAAAGAGGCATCGAAAAAAATCTTACAGGGTATTCTTTCAAATAATTCTTCACGGTTTCAGCTGAAAAATCATTTTTATCCTTTGCTTCCACTAACTTACGCAGTGATTCTACCGGCAAAAGTTCCGTATCCATATTCCAGCTATAATAGTAGCTCATATTGCTTGCACTGATTCCAAGGCTCTCATACAATTCCCTGTTTTCCTCATAATCCGGAAAACCCATATCCCATAACTCACTGCGCAGTTGGTTATATTCCAGATAATGGCTCCAAGTTTCATCCTTCACATAATAAGCCCGATCTGCCCCCCATATTCCGACAGTCAGTATACCTACCGCTCCAAATACCGCAATCCATATACCCCCCCCCTATCTTCTCTTTCCAATTTTCGGTTTTCTCTCTTAAAATATCCCAAAGCCGAAAAAAAACCACTCCCCCAACTAACACAGCGCAAATAAGAAAAAACTGGAACCGTATCAAGCTTCCAAATACGCATAATAACGCCCCCGTTGACAGGGCAGTTAACTTTTCTCCCTTCTTAACCGCATATTCGATACCAAACATCAGTATCACCATTCCACCAACCGTCGTAACCGCCGCAGTTCTTGTCCATTGAAAAATCACATAACTCTGATAACCAAAAACGCTCAGCAAAAACAGGCTGCTGACAAGCCCGGCTTTTCTCCCCTGCATACGGAGAAAAATATACGACAAGAATGTAAATGACAGAAAAATCATGGCATATTGGATAATCAAATACCATTTGACATTTGGAATCAGGCCGGCAAGAATGTTGACCGCTTTGCCGTATAGCAAATTTTCAAAAACCAAATGACTTGTGTATCCGCCGTACGCACCTTCCGCCATAAGCGCCATAGCGTTATCATCCAGTGTCTCCGATCTTATTTGGAAAAAACATAAGTATGCCATTAAAAAGGTTATGTTTAAACCTAATGCCGAATAAATCTTTCCCTTGATTTCACTTTTATGTTCCATAATTTTCCAAATCTCCTTATCATAACGCCTTATAAAACAATCTATAAATGCTAATAATGATATATGCCATTATCCGCCCGTTCCACGGACACAACCTGCTTAATTTACGACCGACGGAATCTCATACAACTCACCGTCCGCTTCCAAAATAACGCTGATATTATATTCACCTTCCACACGTATATCTCCGGTAATATTTGACCACTGCCCATTCATTATGTCTGTGCAATCCCCCAGCTTTGACATTGTCAGCTCCTTATAAGTTATCTCACCGCTTTCTAGATCCCAAAGCTTCAAATAAGCCTGCTGCCGGAAAGAATTTGAATCTTTTTTATAAGCATAACCGGAAACCGATATCTTCTTCTTTATCTTCCAGTTTAACGAATGTTCGATTTCCGATAAATCTTTATTAACATTCCCCTCTAATTTGACGCCTCCGCTCCTAACTCCCCAAATTTTTAAAGAATTTATATCCTTCAGCAAGCACAAAGAAACATTTTCATTATAATTCTCCCTGATATACTGCTCTATAATCTCGGCGTCCTCGTCGGAAAACAAACGTACATCAAGAGCATCTATACTGTCGCGGTAAATATTAGAAATTCCCCATTTTGCAAGCATCGCCTTTTTGACTGGGACATTAAACTCCCAGCCTCCCATACCATAGATATTGGAAAAACCTCCATATGGCACGGGTTTCCAAAAATCAGAACCACTTGTACAGGGATTATAAGCCTTTGACAAAGATAACAAGTATAAGTTCTCCTTATCTTCTGACATCATCTTTGTAAACTCCAGCAGGCTTGTAGTTCCACTTGAAATCTTAGCATAAAATACCGGCAAGGAAAGCAGCAAAGGGATACAAGCCAACACGGCCATCC
>Ga0137307_102833_pt1 | contig 10877 bp, 11 predicted proteins | sample NAcewD2O_March_2_FD_97180 | JGI IMG/M metagenome (GOLD analysis project Ga0137307, IMG submission 97180) | Mouse cecal microbial communities from Vienna, Austria - N-Acetylglucosamine amended D2O_March | ecosystem: Host-associated > Mammals > Digestive system > Large intestine > Cecum | place...
CTATGGAAATGAGACAGCGAGAAGATTTGCCAGGGAACTTGCAGGCGCAGGCGTTCAGATTATCAGCGGGATGGCATGGGGGATCGACGGGATGGCGCATGAAGGAGCGCTGGAAGCAGGAGGCGATACGTATGCGGTTCTTGGATGCGGAGTTGATATCTGCTATCCGGCGGGACACAGAGATCTGTATGAGAAACTGTTAAGATGCGGCGGAATTCTTTCGGAGCAGCCTCCGGGGATGCCGCCGAAGGCAGGGCATTTCCCGGCCAGAAACCGGATTATCAGCGGACTTTCCGATCTGGTGCTTGTAGTGGAAGCAAGAGAAAAGAGCGGTTCTCTGATTACTGCCGATTTTGCGCTGGAACAGGGAAAAGATGTATTTGCCGTGCCGGGAAGGGTGGGGGATGCGTTAAGTCAGGGATGCATCAACCTGATCAAACAGGGAGCCGGAGTTGCGGACAGCCCCGGCGTTATACTGGAAGCGCTGGGGATTGATGAAAAGAAAAACAGGGGAAAGAACGGGGAGCCGGAGAAATTTCTACTTGCAAAGGAAGAAAATATCGTGTATAGTTGGATACGTTTACAGCCGGTTACTCTGGAAGAACTTGTGAAAAAGACAGAACTGCCGGTCAGAAAAGTCATGCAGATTCTGGTGTCTCTGGAACTGAAAGGCTGTATTCGAGAAATTCAGAAGAATGATTATGTAAGAACAGACTGAGGACGAATCAAATGGCAAAATATCTGGTAATCGTGGAGTCACCTGCCAAGGTGAAGACTATTAAGAAATTTCTGGGTTCAAATTATGAGGTTATGGCTTCCAACGGACATGTAAGAGATATGCCTAAGAGTCAGCTGGGGTTTGATGTGGAACATGATTATGAACCGAAATATATTACCATTCGAGGAAAAGGGGATATTCTTGCCGGACTTCGCAAAGAAGTGAAAAAAGCAGAAAAAATATATCTGGCAACGGACCCTGACCGGGAAGGGGAGGCAATTTCCTGGCATTTATCCAAAGCGCTGAAGCTGGAAGATAAAAACGTATACCGTATCAGTTTTAATGAAATCACCAAAAACGCAGTGAAGACGTCCCTGAAGCAGGCCAGGGAAATAGACATGAATCTGGTGGACGCCCAGCAGGCACGGCGTATGCTGGACCGTATGGTGGGTTACCGGATCAGCCCTCTTTTGTGGGCCAAGGTGAAACGGGGGCTGAGCGCCGGAAGAGTGCAGTCTGTGGCTCTGCGCATGATCTGTGACAGGGAGGAAGAAATCAACGCCTTTATTCCGGAGGAATACTGGACGCTGGAAGCACAGTTTGCAGTTCCGGGAGAAAAAAAGCGTCTGACCGCCCGGTTTTACGGAGATGAGAGCGGGAAGCTGACCATCCGTTCCGGTGAGGAAATGGAGCAGCTTCGGAAGAAACTGGAAAAAGAACAATACCAGGTGCTGGATGTGAAAAAGGGAGAGCGCACAAAGAAATCACCTCTGCCGTTCACCACCAGCACGCTTCAGCAGGAAGCGGCCAAAAGGCTGAATTTCTCCACTCAGAAAACCATGCGGCTGGCTCAGCAGCTATATGAAGGGGTAGATATCAAAGGGCAGGGGACCGTAGGTGTTATTACCTATCTGAGAACAGACTCTGTGCGGGTATCGGAAGAAGCCGACCAGGCTGCAAGAGCGTATATCGGGTCTTCCTACGGAGAGAAATATGTGGCCAGCGGAGAGCAGGAGCGGAAAGGCTCCGGTAAGATTCAGGACGCCCACGAAGCAATCCGGCCTTCTGACATCACCAGAACCCCGGTGATGATTAAGGAATCACTGAGCAGGGACCAGTTCCGGCTCTATCAGCTTATCTGGAACCGGTTTGCTGCCAGCCGGATGAGCAGTGCGGTGTATGAGACCACCTCCATTAAAATCGGAGCCGGAGATTACCGGTTCCATGTGTCTGCTTCCCGGATTATCTTTGAAGGTTTTCTTTCCGTCTATACCAGCGACGAGGACGAAAAGAGCGAGAACAATGTGCTGCTGAGGTCTGTGGATAAAGATACGAAGCTGGATTTGAAAGAACTGGAAGAAAAGCAGCATTTCACCCAGCCGCCGGCCCATTTTACAGAAGCCTCTCTGGTCAGGGCGCTGGAGGAGCAGGGCATCGGGCGTCCCAGTACCTATGCGCCCACCATCACCACTTTGCTGGGCAGACGGTATGTGGTGAAAGAGAACCGGAATCTCTATATTACAGAACTGGGAGAAGTGGTGAATTCCATTATGCTGGAAGCATTTCCCACGATTGTGGACGAACGGTTTACGGCCAATATGGAATCTCTGCTGGATAAAGTGGCAGAGGGAGCCATTGACTGGAAGGCAGTAGTCAGTAATTTCTATCCGGATCTGGAAGAAGCGGTACAGGCAGCGGAGAAAGATCTGGAAAAAATTAAGATAGAAGATGAAGTTACGGATGTGGTCTGTGACCTGTGCGGCCGGAATATGGTAATCAAATACGGGCCCCATGGAAGATTCCTGGCCTGTCCCGGATTTCCGGAATGCCGCAATACGAAACCTTATCTGGAGAAAATCGGCGTGGCCTGTCCGAAATGCGGAAAAGACGTGGTGCTGAAAAAGACAAAAAAAGGAAGAAAATATTATGGCTGCGAGGATAATCCGGAATGCGATTTCATGTCCTGGCAGAAACCTTCCGCAGAAAAATGTCCGGAATGCGGCGGCTATATGGTAGAAAAGGGAAATAAGCTGGTATGTGCGGACAGCCAGTGCGGATATGTAACGGAGCGGAAAAAGCAGGAAGAACCCTGAAAACCCTGAAAAGCGCGGAACATTGACAGGAATAGTTAGAAAATATAAAATTCTGCTAAAGAAAACGGAAAAATTAAAAGAAACTTATTGAATTTTGTCGGAAAGCATGGTAGAATTCAAAATATATGTAGGTGTTGTTTTGAATCAGGAGGAGTATTATGAGCGTCCAGTTGTTAGACAAAACCAGGAAGATCAATAAACTGCTGCATAATAATAATTCCTCGAAAGTAGTCTTTAACGATATTTGTGAAGTTCTGACAGAGATTTTGGAATCGAATATTCTGGTAATCAGTAAGAAAGGGAAAGTGCTGGGGGCCAGTCGGGAAGATGGAACGGAAGAAATTAAAGAACTGATTGCGGACGAGGTGGGAGGATTTATTGACCTGTTATTAAATGAGCGGCTGCTTGGGATTTTATCCACCAAGGAGAACGTAAATCTGGAGACATTGGGATTTGTTTCTGAAGATGTACGCAGGTACCGGGCGATTATCACCCCCATTGATATCGCCGGGGAAAGGCTCGGAACACTGTTTGTATACCGGCTGGAGAACCAGTATGGCATTGATGATATTATTTTAAGTGAATATGGAACCACTGTGGTAGGACTGGAGATGATGCGTTCTGTCAATGAAGAAAGCGCGGAAGAGAACCGGAAGGTGCAGATTGTGAAATCTGCCATCGGAACCCTTTCTTTTTCGGAGCTGGAGGCCATTACGCACATCTTTGATGAAATGGAAGGCAGGGAAGGAATTCTGGTGGCAAGCAAGATTGCCGACCGGGTGGGAATTACCAGAAGCGTAATTGTCAACGCACTCCGGAAGTTTGAGAGCGCCGGCGTGATTGAGTCCCGCTCTTCAGGGATGAAGGGTACTTACATCAAGGTTTTGAACGACGTGGTATTTGATGAGCTGGAGAAAATCAAAAAACAAAATATGAAACATAACTAAAGGGAATTAGTTGTTTTGTGAAAAGGGATTTGTAGAATTGGCTATAAGTCCTTTTTGTGCGTGTAAATATACGAAAACATCAGATTGCGGAAGACAGAACAGGAGAATATCAGGAGACGGCATACAGTCGACAGCTTTTTACAAAAAATACTGCAAATAGTAGCTACAATGACAGAAATACACAAGATGGTGTAAAAAATACGCAAAAACAACAAAAAAGTGCTTGCATTATTATTAGGATAATTTATAATAAAGAAGAATAGTATTCTAATGATAGTCTGGAAGCGTATGAGATACCGGAAGATGGAAGGAGCAATATCATGATAAACAGCGGTATTTATGATTATATTGACGTAATGAACAAGGCGGCGGATGCTGCCTGGCTGAGAGAGACGGTAATCAGTCAGAATATTGCCATGGGAGATACACCGGGATACAAACGACAGGATGTGAATTTTGAAGGCGTTCTTGAGCGGGAGCTTGGGAAGATGAAGTATGTGTCTCTGGATGAGAAGGTGAGCGACCTGAATAAAGGCCATATGGATCACCTGGACGCCCCGGTTTATACGGATATTGAGAATTATTCCTACCGTCTGGATGAAAACAGCGTGGATCCGGAGCAGGAGTATGCGGAACTGGCTTCAACCAGAATCCGGTACAATGCGTTAGTGGATTCCATGACCAGTGAATTTAACAAAATCAAAAGTGTGATCAAGTAGAAAAAGAACAGCAGGAACAGGAGGAAAAGGTATGTCGTTATTTCAGTCTTTTAATATCAACACATCTGCGCTGACTGCCCAGCGGTTCCGCATGGATGTGATTTCGGAAAACGTTGCCAACGTCACTACCACGAGGACAGAGGACGGAACGCCCTATACCCGCAAGCTCGTTACGTTTCGGGAGAAGAAAGTGACGCCTTTCAGCAAGGTGCTGAGCAATACCAGGGAATCATACCTGGGAAACGGTGTGAAGGTATCACGTGTTTCCGAGGATACGGAAAGTGAATATGTGATGAAGTATGATCCGGCGCATCCGGATGCGGATGAGAACGGATATGTATCTTATCCGAATGTAAATATTATAACAGAGATGACCAATATGATTGATGCCAGCCGGGCTTACGAGGCGAATCTGACAGCCTTTGAGACGAGCAAGGCCATTGCTCTGAAGGGACTGGAGCTTGGCAAATAGCAGATGAGGATGATTAACAGGGAGGTTCTAAGATGGATATATCAGTGTTGAGCAATATAGGCTCAGAGTATATTAAGAATGCAGCCATGGAGAGCGGGAACCTGACCGTGGGCGACAAAGGGTTTGACAGCCTGCTTAAGTCGGCAATGGATATGGTAAATGAGACCAATGACCTGCAGAACCAGGTAGAAGAGGCCCAGATGCAGTTTATGCTTGGATATGCAACGAATACCCACGATTTGAGAGATATACAGACGAAGTCAGAGATTGCCCTGAATTATACCACAGCAGTCAGGGACAAGATGATAGAGGCATATAAAGAAATTATGAATATGCAGATTTAACAGTTGATTCTGGACAGTTAAATACATAGAATGGATGGGTAGGAGAGTTACATGCAGGAGAAGATTAGAGAGGTTCCCAAAAGGATCCTTGACTGGTGGAATAAGTTTTCAGTCAAACAGAAAACATTAATCGCAAGTATTGCAGTTGCGGTAATCGTTGGTCTGGTCATTGTCACGAAAATACTGACAACGCCCACCATGGTGCCCATAAGAACCTGTGCGGACACGAAGGAAGCAGGTCAGGTACAGGAACTGCTGAAAGGAGAATCAATTTACTATGAGGTTTCAGATGACGGTCTGGAATTTCAGGTAAAAGCTCAGGATAAGGCCAGAGCAGCCATTTTGCTTGGGCAGAATGGAATCCCGGCGACTTCCTATGATTTGGAGAATGTATTTTCCGGCGGTTTCAGTCAGACAGAATCTGACAAGGGCAAACGTTACCAGCTGTATATGGAAAAACAGTTAGAAGAGGATTTGCAGGAGCTGGACGCTGTGAATTCCGCTACTGTGAATCTGAGCATACCCACGGACGACGGGACAGTGCTGGCATTGCAGGAAGATTCCTATGCGGCGGTTACTCTGACCCTGTCAGGGGATATGGATGAGGATACGGCGGCAGGCCTGGCAAAATGGATTGCCACAGCCATCGGGAATAAGGGTACGGATGACATTACCATTATGGACAGTACCGGAAATATGCTGTTCTCCGGCGGGGATTCCGCCACAGCCATGGGAAATGCAAGTACGCAGCTTGCCTATAAGACCAAGGCAGAGAGCGCAGTGAAAAGTCAGGTTAAAGACATTATGATGGGCACAAATGTGTTCAATAATGTTTCTGTTGGCCTGAATCTGAATGTGAGCTTTCGGGATACCAAGGATACCACACACAGAACATATACGGAAGACGGAACCGAACACGGACCGGTAACCAGCAGAAGGCTGTATGAGGAAGAGAGTTCAGGGGGTGAGGGAGGTGTTCCCGGAACAGACCCCAATGATGACGATACAGGGTATATGCTGGAGGATGGTGCAACTTCTAACCGGACAGTTACCGAGACAAATGAAAATTATGCCAACAGTGAGCAGATTATTGAGATTACCGGGGGCGTGGGAGAAGTGGATTATGAAAATTCTTCCATTACAGTAGTGGCCAGCCAGTATCGTAATTACAATGAAGATGCGCTCAGGGCCAGCGGCCAGTTAGACGACATGACCTTTGATGAATTTGTGGCTGCAAACCGTGAAAGAGTGAGAATGGAGTTAGACGAAGATTACGTGCAGATGGTAGCGCGGGCTACGGGATTTCCGGCAGAAAATGTTATGGTTGTGGGATATGAGGTACCTTTCTTTGAATATTCCGACAGCGGTAACCGGGGAATTGTGGATTATCTGCCGGTGGCCATTGCCATTGCCATTATGGCCATGCTGGGATATGTGGTCTTCCGAAGTACCAGGAGAGAGCAGGAGGCAGTGGTGGAGCCGGAGCTTTCCGTTGAGACACTGCTGGCTTCCACGAAAGAAGCGGAAGAGGAATCACTGGAAGATATTGGATTTTCCGATAAGTCTGAAACCCGCATCCTGATAGAAAAATTTGTAGATGAAAATCCGGAAGCCGTAGCTTCACTGCTGCGGAACTGGTTAAATGAGGAGTGGGAATAGAGTTATGGCAAATTCAGAAGAATATAATGGCGTCCAGAAAGCGGCAATTTTGCTGATCGCACTGGGACCGGAAAAATCAGCCTCCATATTCAAACATCTGAAAGAGGAGGAAATTGAGGAACTTACCCTGGAAATTGCCAATACCAGAAGTATATCGCCTCAGACAAAAGAAGATGTGCTGAATGAGTTTTACCAGATTTGTCTGGCACAGCAGTATATTGCAGAGGGCGGTATCGGTTATGCGAAGGAACTTCTGGAAAAAGCACTGGGTGAAGAAAAAGCTCAGGGAGTGATTTCCAAACTTACAGCTTCCCTGCAGGTACGTCCGTTTGAGTTTGTTCGTAAGACAGACCCGGCACAGCTTTTGAACTTTATACAGGATGAACATCCGCAGACCATTGCAATGATTCTTTCCTATCTGTCTGCCGGCCAGTCAGCCATGATTATCGGCTCTCTGGTTCCGGAAAAACAGGCGGATGTGGCAAAACGTATTGCGTTGATGGACAGAACTTCTCCGGATGTTATTAAGGAAGTGGAGCGCGTATTGGAACGAAAACTTTCTACTCTGGTAAATCAGGATTACACAATTGTGGGTGGCGTGGATGCGATTGTTTCTATTTTGAACACCGTAGACCGTTCTACCGAAAAACATATTATGGAAACTCTTGAAATTGAAGAGCCTGAATTGGCAGATGAAATCCGTAAGAAGATGTTCGTATTCGAGGATATTCTTCTTCTGGACGACCGGGCTATCCAGCGTGTGCTCCGGGATGTGGATAACAACGACCTGGGTGTGGCTCTGAAAGCGGCAAATGAAGACGTACAGAATGTGATCTTCAAGAATATGTCCAAACGTCTGGCTACCATGATTAAGGAAGATATGGAATTTATGGGGCCGGTGCGTATGAAGGACGTGGAAGAAGCACAGCAGAAGATTGTAGGTATTATACGTAAACTGGAAGATTCGGCAGAAATTGTAATCTCCAGAGGCGGAGGTGACGAGATCGTTGTCTAATCTGTATAAGCAGCGGTATATCGTTGCCAATAACACAGACAGAAGAATTATTAATTCAAATACCAGAATTGAAGAGCGGATGCAGGCGTTAAGAGAAGAAATGGCCAGAAATCTGGTTCTTCAGGAGTCCCCGGACGGATTTGTGGAGGGGCTGCCCATGGAGCAGGTAGAAGTGGTTCCGGAAGTTACGCCGGAAGAACTTCTGCAGAAGGCTCAGGAGGAGTCAGAGGCCATTCTTGCAGAAGCCAGAGCAAAAGGGGAGGCTATTCTTGCGGAAGCCGGTGAACAGGCCGTTTCCATTCGGAAGCAGGCGGAGGAAACCGGTTATGAGACCGGGTACGGGAATGGATTTCAGGAAGGAAATGAGAAGGCTGAGCGGGAACTGGCGCAGAAAAGCAGCCAGTTAGAAGATGCCCGGCGGCAGATGGAGGAAGAATACCGGCAGAAAATTGATGAACTGGAACCTTATCTTGTGGATATCGTGGCAGATGTATTTGAAAAGATATTTCATGTACAGTTTGATGACAGTAAGGAAATCCTGATTTATCTGATACAGCAGGCGATTTTGAGCACGGAGGGGACGAAAGACTTCCAGGTGAGGGTAAGTCTGAAAGATTATGAATTTGTGGAGAATCATAAAGCGGAAATTACAGAACAGGTGGGGAGCGCCGTTCATGTGGAAATCATGGCAGATGCTGCACTGAAAGAGCGTCAGTGCATGATTGAGACGGATTCCGGAATTTTTGACTGTGGTTCAGATGTCCAGCTCGATAATCTGATAAAAGCACTGCGGTCATTAAGTTTGTGAGGAAGAGATATCGTGACATATAATTTGGATAAGTATTATCAGCTGGCAGACAAAAATTATTACAGACATCTTGGAAAAGTAGTTAAAATTGTAGGACTTACGATTGAATCTGTGGGACCAAACGCCAAACTGAACGACCTGTGCCGGATTATTATTGATAAGAACAGGGATATTTCGATTATGGCAGAAGTAGTGGGATTCCGGGATAAGAGACTGCTTCTTATGCCTTATGAGAGTGTAGAAGGACTGGGCGTAGGATGTATCGTAGAGAATACGGGACATCCTTTGTCTGTTTATGTAGGAGACGAACTGCTGGGCCATACACTGGATGGTATGGGCAGACCCACGGACGTGGAAAAACTGACGCTGCGGGAGGAATATCCTGTGGACGCGGCTCCGCCGGACCCTATGGAACGTGTGATTATAGGTGAAGTGCTTCCGCTGGGAGTGAAAGCGGTGGACGGACTGATTACCGTGGGCAAAGGTCAGAGAATTGGAATTTTTGCCGGTTCCGGCGTTGGAAAAAGTACCCTGCTGGGTATGTTTGCCAGAAATACCAGGGCGGATATCAATGTGATTGCCCTGATTGGCGAGCGCGGCAGGGAAGTAAGAGAATTTATTGAACGGGATATGGGAGAAGAAGGAATGCGGCGTTCTGTTGTAATTGTGGCAACTTCTGACCGGCCGGCTCTTCTCAGAAGAAATGCGGCCAAGACAGCCACAGCCATTGCAGAGTATTTCAGAGACCAGGGGAAAGATGTCCTGCTGATGATGGACTCCCTGACACGTTTTTCCATGGCCCAGAGAGAAATAGGTCTTGCCTCCGGGGAACCTCCGGTAACCAGAGGATATCCGCCCAGCGTATATTCCGAAATGCCGAAGCTTTTGGAGCGTGCGGGCAACTCTGACAGAGGCTCCATTACCGGACTCTATACGGTTCTGGTAGATGGAGATGATTTTAACGAGCCCATTACAGATACTGCAAGAAGTATTCTGGATGGACATATTATGTTAGACCGAAGACTGGCACACCGGAATCATTATCCGGCCATAGATGTGCTGCAGAGTATTTCCCGTGTCATGAGTTCCATTGCGGACAGCAATCACAAAGAGGCTGCGGGGAAATTAAAAAATGTTATGGCAACCTATCAGGAAGCAGAAGATTTAATCAATATCGGTGCTTATAAGTCGGGTTCCAATCCGAATATTGATTATGCCATTGAGAAAATTGATGCGGTAAACAGTTTTTTGCTGCAGGAAACCCATGAGAAATTTTCTTTTGAGGAGATTTTAAATATGCTGGAAGGTCTGTTTTAACAGCGGAAGCCAAATATAAAGGAACTGGTAACAAATGGCAAAGTTTACATATAAAATGCAGAATATTCTCGATATCAAATATAAACTGGAGACGCAGGCAAAGACTTCTTTTTCTCTGGCGGCAGCCAGGCTGAACCGGGAAGAGGAAAAGCTCGACAGGCTGCACCAGCGCAGAAAAGATTATGAGGAACAGGCCAGAGAACTGGTAAAAGACAGGCTGGATTTTCAGGAAATCAAAGTGAACCGCGTTGCAATTGAGACCACAAAGGGTGATATCCGCAATCAGGTAGTGGCAGTCCATGTGGCAGAACGCAACCTGGAGCAGGCAAGAAAGCATCTGCAGGATGTGATGACAGAGCGGAAGACCCATGAAATCTTAAAAGAAAAAGCCTTTGATGAATTTAAGAAAGAACTGGAAAAAGAAGAGAGCAAGGCGGTGGATGAACTGGTAAGTTTCACTCACAATCATGCAAAGGAAGAATAAGGTGGTGTTTATATGGCAGAAGAAGTAATGGATCAGCTCGGAGAAGAAACAGGCGCTCTGGATAAAAAGGCAAGAAAAAAAGCGGAAAAGGCAAGAAAGAAAGAAGAGAAAAAGCAGAAAAAAGCAGAAAAAAAGCAGATGCAGGATGAAGCGCCGGAGGAAGAAGAAAGCGGCGGCAGCAAAATTGCGGTTGTGGCTGCCACAATTGTTTTCATTTTAATCTGGCTGGCGATTCTGGCACTTATTATAAAGATGGATATCGGCGGGATTGGTGCCAGCGACCTTCCACCTGTGCTTTAGG
>Ga0137307_102951_pt1 | contig 10872 bp, 11 predicted proteins | sample NAcewD2O_March_2_FD_97180 | JGI IMG/M metagenome (GOLD analysis project Ga0137307, IMG submission 97180) | Mouse cecal microbial communities from Vienna, Austria - N-Acetylglucosamine amended D2O_March | ecosystem: Host-associated > Mammals > Digestive system > Large intestine > Cecum | place...
CTGCATCAGCAGCGTTGTAGAGCTGCTGGAAAAAGGTCCCGAATAAAATAGGGAAGAAAAACAGGAGCAGCTGTTTCCAGATAACTCCCTCGGTGATCTTGTTTTCGGTTGTCTTAGCTGATTCTTTTGTCTTCATAAATGATGCCTCTCTATCATTATGGCCTTAACGTAGTATCCACGATTGTAGCACTATTAAGAAGGACTTTCAAGGGATATTTTGGGTCTGCGCACTTACTGCGCCGACCGTGCCTTTGCCTGAAGGAATCCTTAACTCAATTTTATGAATCAGTGGTAAAAATTATTGTCAAAAAAATATCAATATGGTATGATGACACCGTATTGTATCTCGAAATGAGAATAATAACAGGAGGATCTGTATCATGAAAAATGAAAAGACTTATGAACTGGTGCTGACGGCACTGTTCACCGCCATAATTGTGATTATGGCATTCACACCGCTGGGATATATTCCGCTTGTAGTCATCAACGCGACGATTATTCATATCCCGGTCATCCTGGGAGCGCTATTTCTCGGACCGAAGAAAGGTGCATTTTTGGGATTCATATTTGGAATGACCAGCTTTATCAACAACACATTCAAGGCTGCTACGGCATCGGCATTTGTATTTTCGCCGGTACTTGCCTACAATGTAGCCGGTATATCCGGTATTTTCAAGAGCCTGTATATTTGTTTTGTGCCGAGGATTTTGGTCGGCATCGTACCGTATTTTGCCTACATCCTAATCCGCAGGGCCTTAAAGGGCGAGGGGCAGACAGGAAAGGGTGTTGTGAATGTGCTGGCGGCTTTCATTCTGACAATCTCCCTGCGGGCATTTCTGATCCGGTTGCTGCCGGATGTATTAAGTACAACGGTGTGCACGGTTATCGGGCTGGCGGCAGGCTGTGTTCTCATGGCGGTGCTTACGGCAGGCGGACGCAGAAAGGGTTCGGCGAATATCGCCCTCGCCTATGCGGGTCTTGCCGGGGCCTACACAAATACATTGTTTGTTATGGGCGGTATTTTTCTTTTATATAAGGATGCATACGCGCAGGCGGTAGGGGTGGCAGGAGAGGCCGTGCTGGAAGTCATTATGGGGGTTGTGACGTTCAATGGCGTGGTGGAAGCCGTGGTAGCCGCCATTATCGTAGCGGGCGTAGGAATCGCTCTGACGAGAATAAAGCCGGTATATACGAAGCAGATGTAATTCAGACAGAACTGCGTACGCGTACCAATCCGGGATGGCCGGATAGATAATATGGATAGTAATTCAGGAAAGCAGAGGATGGAATATGATCTTAGCGATTGATATAGGAAATACCAACATCGTGCTTGGATGCATCGATGGTGAAAAGGTTAACTTCGTGGAACGGGTATCCACGAATCTCTCCAAGCTCTATGACATTGGCATGGAGGATATCAGCGGAAGCATTATTTCTTCAGTAGTGCCGCCCCTTAACAATATCGTGAAAGCAGCTCTGGAAAAGCTGTTTCGCAGGACGCCCCTGCTGGTGGGGCCGGGGCTGAAAACAGGCTTAAACATTCTGATGGATAATCCGGGACAATTAGGATCTGACCTGGTGGTCAATGCGGTGGCGGGGCTGCAGTATTATGGAGCGCCCATCATCATGATCGATATGGGAACGGCAACTACCATCAGCGTGGTAGACAAGAAGAAAAATTATATCGGGGGAATGATCCTGCCGGGGGTGAAGGTGTCTTTGGACTCTCTGGTCAACAGGACGTCCCAGCTTCCGCGGATCAGCCTGGAAGCGCCTAAGAAGGTGATAGGCAGAAATACGATCGACTGTATGAAGAGCGGTATCGTGATGGGGCAGGCGGCCTGTCTGGACGGCATGATCGAGCGGATCTATGACGAGTTGGGATATGAGGCGCCGGTGGTGGCCACAGGCGGACTTTCCGGAAGCATTGTACCCCATTGCAAGAGGAAGATTATCTACGACAATGAATTGACACTGAAAGGGCTGGGCATTATATATAGAAAGAATGTGGAAGTGTAGGGCTTTTCCTGTAAGAATCCGGATGGAAATCTGCAGAATAACATATGATGTACAGCGATTGTTTCGATAACCTGACTGCAGGCCGGTTAGAAGCGAGGGTTTACTGTGGGGCAGGAAAATAAAGAATGGAATGAGGAGTACTTATGCTGGCAGGAAAACATATTATTTTAGGAGTGACCGGAAGCATTGCCGCCTATAAGACTGCATCTCTGGCAAGTATGCTGGCGAAGCAGCATGCGGATGTGACAGTGATTATGACGCGGAATGCTACGAATTTTATCAATCCGATCACATTTGAGTCGTTGACGGGCAATAAATGCCTTGTGGATACTTTTGACCGCAATTTTGAATTCCAGGTAGAGCATGTATCGCTGGCGAAGCAGACGGATGTATTCCTGACAGCACCGGCTTCCGCCAATGTGATTGCCAAGGCGGCTCACGGCATTGCGGATGACATGCTGACTACGACGCTGCTCGCCTGTACCTGTCCGAAGATTATTGCACCGGCCATGAATACCAGAATGTATCAGAATCCCATCGTGCAGGATAATATAAAGATTCTGGAGCGGTACGGCATGGAGGTTATCACGCCTGCCAGCGGTTATCTGGCATGCGGCGACACAGGCGAGGGTAAGATGCCGGAGCCTGAGGTACTGTATGAGTATCTGGTAAAGGCGCTGGCACCGAAGGATATGGCGGGAAGGAAACTGCTTGTGACGGCAGGGCCTACCCGGGAGAAGATAGATCGCGTGCGCTATATCTGCAATCAGTCTACCGGCAAGATGGGATATGCCATAGCAAGGCAGGCAATGCTCCGCGGTGCAAAGGTGACACTTGTGTCCGGCAAGGTGAGCCTGCAGCCGCCCATGGGCGTGCATTTTATTCCTGTTGTATCTGCAGCGGATATGGCAAAGGCAGTGAAGGATAATGCGAAGGAACAGGATATCATCATCAAGGCGGCAGCGGTGGCCGATTACCGTCCGGCAGTGACGGCAGACGAGAAACTGAAGAAAAAGGACGGCGAGATGTCCATAGGGCTGGAGCGGACGGAAGATATTCTGGCTTATCTGGGGGCGCACCGCAGGGAGGGGCAGTTCCTTTGCGGTTTCTCCATGGAGACAGAGCATATGCTGGAGAATTCCCGGGCAAAGCTGGAAAAGAAGCAAATAGATATGATCGTTGCCAATAACCTGAAGCAGGCGGGAGCAGGTTTCGGCACCGATACCAATGTGGTGACGCTCCTCACGAAAGAGGAGATGGTGGAGCTGCCGATCATGAGTAAGGAAGAAGTGGCAGACAGGCTGCTTGACTTTATTATGCAAAAGAGATGACGGAGGTTGATTATGAGAATCGGAATGGGTTATGATGTTCATCGTTTGATACAGGGCCGCCGGTTGGTCATTGGCGGCGTAGAGATACCTTATGAGAAAGGGCTGCTGGGACATTCGGACGCAGATGTGCTTCTGCACGCAGTTATGGATGCGCTTCTCGGTGCAGCTGCGCTGGGGGATATCGGGAAGCATTTTCCGGATACCGATCCTGCCTACAAGGGAATCTCCTCGGTGGCTTTGCTGAAGCATGTGGGAGAGCTGCTGGAGGAGAATAGATTCTTGATCGAAAACATTGACGCGACCATTATTGCCCAGGCGCCGAAGATGCAGCCTTATATTGATCAGATGAGAGCGAATATTGCAGGGACACTTGGGATTGAAATGGATCAGGTTAATGTCAAAGCTACTACGGAAGAGGGACTTGGTTTTACCGGTTCCGGTGAAGGTATCTCTTCCCAGGCAATCTGTATGTTGACAAGTCCCAGAGAATTGTACAGCGAGGATGTAACGGGGAAAAGCTGCGCCGGGTGCAGCGGATGTTCGCTTCAGAAGTAAAATCAGGTTGACAAATCCACTGTTTTTGCATATTCTATTAGCAGAAATACATTGTGTACCAAGTACAGTGAACAGAAGGATGCTGAAAGGGAAGAGTATCATTCAGGAGGCAGCAGAGAGAGACCGCCTTTGGCTGTAAGCGGTTTTTGCGTATAGAATGAGAAAGTGCGCCCCGGAGTCCGGCTTCATGCCCGGGTAAGCCCCGTTACAGGTTATGAGAGAAAGAATGTTTTGATACATTCTTTAAGTAGAGTGGAACCGCGGATCATTTCGTCTCTATTTCCGAAGAGGAGCAGGACGGAGACCGCGGATTTTTGATGTCCTGTCCACTGTTCTTGGAAGAAGGAAAGCAGTATGGGATTTATACAGAATATTAAGGAAGAGATCAGGATCATACGTGAACGGGATCCGGCGATCCACTCCAACATGGAGGTGTTTCTTTATCCGAGTTTTAAGGTGATGCTTTATTATCGCCTGGCGCATAAGATGTACCTGCGCAGGCATTACTTTCTGGCCAGATGGATTTCGCAGAGAGGAGTCCGCAAGACAGGGATAGAGATCCACCCAGGAGCCAGGATCGGCCGGGGCTTCTTTATTGACCATGGCAATGGTGTTATCATAGGAGAAACTACGGTGATCGGCGATAATGTGACGCTGTATCAGGGTGTGACACTGGGCGGCACCGGCAAGGAGCAGGGGAAGCGCCATCCTACAATCGGCAACAATGTGATGATCAGTACCGGGGCGAAGGTGTTAGGGTCTTTTAAAATCGGGGATAACAGTAAGATAGGCGCAGGCAGCGTAGTGTTGAAGGAGGTACCGCCCAATTCCACGGTGGTGGGGGTGCCCGGACAGGTGGTGAAGCGCAACAATCAGGCATTTCCGCAGGAGGAGCTGGATCAGGTCAATCTGCCGGATCCTGTGCGTGAGGATATCCTGGGGCTTCAGAGAGCCAATTCGGAACTGACGAACCGTCTGTTGGATATGGAGAGGGAGCTCAGAGCCCTGAGGAAAGAGACAAGTAAGGAAGAAACAGTAATAGAGACAGGATGCAGGAGGAGCAGAGCAGATGAAAATTTATAACACATTGTCCAGGCAGAAAGAGGAATTCGTACCTTTGGAGGAGGGGAAGGTGAGCATGTACGTGTGCGGGCCCACTGTCTATAACCTGATCCATATCGGTAATGCACGTCCTATGATCGTTTTTGACACGGCCAGACGTTATATGGAGCACAAAGGCTATGCGGTGAATTACGTCTCCAACTTTACGGACGTAGATGATAAGATCATCAGGAAAGCGAATGAGGAAGGGGTGGATCCTTCCGTGATTTCCGAGCGTTATATTGCGGAATGCAGGAAAGATATGCAGGCACTTAATGTAAAGCCGGCCACGGTTCATCCGAAGGCAACGGAAGAGATCGGGGGCATGATCGATATGATCCGCTCACTGATTGATAAGGGGCATGCCTATACAGCGCAGGACGGGACGGTATATTTTAAGACCAGAAGCTTTAAACCCTACGGCAAGCTTTCCCATAAGAATCTGGACGATCTTCGGAGCGGCGGCCGCTCCCTGCTTGTGTCCGGGGAGGAGCAGAAGCAGGATCCGCTGGATTTCGTACTCTGGAAGCCGAAGAAGGAAGGAGAACCTTACTGGGAGTCTCCCTGGTGTGAAGGCCGGCCGGGCTGGCATATTGAGTGCTCCGTTATGAGCAGGAAATATCTGGGTGAGGAGATCGATATCCATGCAGGTGGAGAGGATCTGATCTTTCCGCATCATGAGAATGAGATCGCGCAGTCGGAGGCGGCGAATGGCAAAGAATTCGCGAAGTACTGGATGCATAACGGATTCTTGAATATTGACAATAAGAAAATGTCTAAGTCAGAAGGCAATTTCTTTACGGTCAGAGATATCGGTGAGAAGTATGACTTACAGGTATTGCGGTTTTTCATGCTTTCCGCGCATTACCGGAGTCCACTGAATTTCAGTGCGGAGCTGATGGAGGCGGCCAGCAATGGCCTGGACCGAATTGTAACCAGTGTGACGAATCTGAATTTCCTGCTGAAGAATGCGCAGGACAGAGAGATGACGGAAGAGGAGAAGAAGCTGATCGAGGAAGCAAAAGAGTATATTGTTAAGTTTGATGAGGCGATGGTTGACGATTTTAACACGGCGGATGCGATTTCTGCGATCTTTGAGCTGGTGAAATTCGTTAACACCAGTGTATCCGGGGATTCCGCCAGCGTTTTTCTGCATGCTATGAAGGATGAGATCGTTCTGCTGTCTGACATCTGCGGCCTGATCGTTGATAAGAAGGAAGAGATACTGGATACACAGATTGAGGAACTGATTCAGGAGAGACAGGAAGCAAGAAAGGCCAGAAATTTTGCCAGAGCAGATGAAATAAGAGACACACTGGCGGCACAGGGCATTATTCTGGAAGATACGCGCGAGGGTGTTAAATGGAAGAGAGCATAACGATCCTGGAAGCGATCAAAAAGGACTTTGACTGTAAAGAGGTGGATATCAGAACATATTCGCCTTTGACGCTGGCTTATATCGGTGATGCAATCTATGATCTGGTGATCCGTACCATCGTGGTGGAGCGGGGCAACAGTTCTGCCAATAAGCTGCACAGGAAGGTGGTATCCTACGTGAATGCCCGGGTGCAGGCCAGGATGATAGAAGCGCTTGAGAGTGAGCTGACACAGGAGGAGGAAACCGTCTATCACAGAGGGCGTAATGCCAAATCCTATACCGTGGCTAAGAATGCCACTGTCATTGAGTATCGCAAGGCTACCGGTCTGGAAGCGCTCTGCGGTTATCTGTACCTGCAGGGCAGACAGGAGCGGATGCTGTATCTGATACGTGAGGCGATTAACCGGATTGGCCTTGAGATATAAGAAACAGTTTTGATACAGATATTTTCATCTGGCGTGCCTGCTTCAATCGACGATGCTGCACTGGGACAGTGTGTTTGGGTAAGAGAAAGGGAAGTATATATGGGATATACAGAAGGTCATAGAGACAGCCCGGGGACGGACGGGAAGAAAGAGGACTATATCATAGAAGGGCGTAACGCTGTCATTGAGGCATTTCGTGCCGGACGGACAGTGGACAAGCTGTTTGTGCTGGACGGCTGTAAGGATGGTCCGATCCTTACAATCAAGCGGGAGGCCGCCAGGCACGGCAGCCTGATTAAGTATGTGCCCAAAGAACGCCTGGATCAGCTCTCAGAGACGGGAAAGCACCAGGGAGTAATCGCTTATGCGGCGGCATATGCCTATGCAGAGGTGGAAGATATTCTGCGTATCGCGGAGGACAAGGGTGAGGCTCCTTTTCTTTTCCTGTTGGACGGGATTGAGGATCCCCATAATCTGGGAGCCATTATCCGTACAGCCAATCTGGCCGGGGCACACGGTGTTGTGATACCGAAGAACCGTGCCGTGGGGCTGACGGCAACAGTGGCGAAGGCCTCGGCCGGGGCGCTCAATTATACGCCGGTGGCCAGAGTAACGAATTTGGGGCAGACTATTGAGCAGTTAAAGAAAGAAGGTATCTGGTTTGTGTGCGCGGATATGGATGGCACGCGCATGTATGATCTTGATCTAAAGGGGCCTGTAGGCCTGGTGATCGGTAATGAAGGAAGCGGTGTGGGCAGACTGGTCAAAGAGAAGTGTGATTTCATGGCAGCCATTCCGATGCAGGGTGACATCGACTCGCTCAATGCTTCGGTGGCGGCCGGCGTTCTGGCATATGAAATTGTGAGACAGCGTTTTCTGTAAAAGAAGAAATGTTACAGTGATGAGCAGTTATGAAAAGAGTAAATGAAATTCTATTAGTGATCATTTTTACGTTGACGGCAGTGCTGGCAGCAGCGGTCGGATTGAAAGCGTACGATATTTATGATACAAACAGACGGCTTGCCAGAGAACAGGAAGAGATGGAACTGGCACAGGTGCTTGCAAGAAACGAAGAAGTACAGAGCCGTGTGGTCCAGCTGCAGAAGGAGATTCTGGAATTGGCAGAGGACAGAGAGGAACTGGAACGATTTATCAACAGATTAGAAAACAGTGAACTATTATCTGCGGTGGAAGATCTGGCCGATGGAACCGGAACAGTGTCTTCTAATGATATGGTTTCCGGAAATAACAGTACAGTGTCTTCTAATGCTGCGGTTTCCGGGAATGGAACAATGACCTCTGATGGCATGATTTCCGGAAATGATACGGTGTCCTCTAACAGCACGGTTTCCGGGAATGGAACAGTGTCCTCCAACAGCACGGTTTCCGGAAATGGTATGATGCTTTCAGGCAAGGCATTTTTGGGAGTTGATACGGTATCTTCCAATGGAACAGTGTCTTTCAACGGCATAATCATTGGAAACGGTACGGTTTCCGGCAATCTGGATGCTTTTGGCAACGTAATACCGGACATCAAAGGGAGTGCTTTTGCAAACGGAGAGACAAGCAGCATTTATGGAAAAGAGCGAATGAGGCTGGAGGAGCGCAGACAGCTTCAAAGTTCTCTGGAGGAGACGCTGGAGATGAATTTGGCGGACAGAGAACAGATCGCGAAGAATAAGACGGATTTTTCGGAAATGAAGATAGCATGTCTCGGAGACAGCATCACAGCGGCCTCTAATCTGGAAGGAGAAGAGGGATATCAGCAGTATTCATATCCGTCCGTATTGAAAGAATTGTTAGGGGCCAAAGAAGTCTATAATCTGGGGATTGGCGGCTCATCCATAGGCAGATACTGGTCGGATGCTTTCGTTGACCGCTATCAGGAAATACCGGAGGATACAGATATTATTATTGTGATGGGCGGTACCAATGACGGATTCTGCGTTTCTGACAAGGAATTCGGGAATCTGGAAGAACGGGCTTACCGTACCTTCTGCGGAGATCTGGATGAGCTGATGCGCGGATTGAAAGACTCCTATCCGGAGGCGGATGTTTTCTTTGCGACGCCGCTGCCTAACGTTCTGCATGATTATCTGATGAAGGAGCGGGATCATCTGCTCCCACAGAAGAATTTCGTGGATGTAATCATAATGCTGGCGGAGGAGTACGGTTATGGAGTCATTGACCTTTACAATTCCAATATCCTGGATTCGCATGATGTGAACGTTATAGCGGATTACATTCCGGATGGAGTACATGGAAACCATGCCGGGTATCAGATTATGGGAGAGCACTTTGCCGCAGAACTGATACGGAGCTACGGGGCGGATAAGAACGAAGAGGATGCCTCGGTATCGGGGAATTACGCAGACAATTATGAAGCTGTTGTGAGTGAAAACAGTACAGACAGCGGTGAGGAAGAAGCCGAAGAGGAAACAGAGTAAAAGAAAAGAGCAAAGAAGTTTATGTCTATGGAGAAAGATTACAGCAGCTACAGTGACGAAGAACTTATTGTATGTCTGCGAGATGGTGAGGAAAGTATCACAGAATATCTTATGAACAAATATAAAAATCTGGTCCGAAGTAAGGCAAGATCCATGTATATTCTCGGGGCAGATAATGACGATTTGATTCAAGAGGGAATGATCGGGCTTTTTAAGGCCCTGCGGGATTATGACAGCGGCAGGGATGCCAGTTTTCTTACCTTTGCGGATTTGTGTGTATCCAGACAGATGTATACGGCAGTACAGGCATCCAAACGCCAGAAACATATTCCCTTGAATACATACGTATCACTTTATGGCAGCGCAGGCAGAAACCGGGATGGCGAGGAAGAAGAACTGGTGAATGTGATCTTTGATTCCTCAGGACAGAGTCCGGAGGACGTTGTGATAGACAGAGAGAATGTGGTACAATTGGAGCAGACTATAGAGCGGGAATTAAGCAGCTTCGAGAAGCAGGTTCTGGATCTGTATCTGACAGGAATGGGATATCAGCAGATAGCCAAAGTGTTAGGCCGGGATGATAAATCTACTGATAATGCATTGCAGAGGATTAAGACGAAATTAAGGAAAGCGATCAGACAAAACTAAGGGAAGATATGTTCCATGATAGATGTGAGCAGATGGTCCGTGGACAATATGGCATTCTCAAAGTCCGTGAAGAAGAACTGGTACTGCGTATTTACTGTCAGTAAAATGTATTTATTTGCTTGACAAGGCGGAAATGTCTGTGCTATACTATACAACGGTGATTGCAGAAGTGTACATCGGTAATCAGCTGCTGTAGCACAGTCGGTAGTGCGTCGCATTGGTAGTGCGGAGGTCACGGGTCCGATTCCCGTCAGCAGCTTAGAAAAAGCCTTGATTATTCAGGGTTTTTTTGTTGTCTAAAAGTAAAAGGTAATCAAAAAAGTAATCTAACATATGTTCGGTTCAAAAATCATAGGAGAAAGGAGAAAAATTCTGTACATCGTGACAAGTAAATATGTTGTTAGGACATTTAAATAAGTCCTCTATCAGTTGTAGAAATATAATTGCTAGAGGGCTTATTTATGTGGTTTAGCAATGAATCGCAAAAGGTTCCACAACCAATCTTAAGACGCCTGTATGAGCCTTACAGAGCGTCACAGGGGTATCTAAATGGAATTTGCAAACATATTCATAACCAAAATCCAACGCAACCTAAAATATCAATTTTATAGGGGCAAAAATTTCAAATCATAAACATGAAGGAGGACTGGTCATATTGTATGGACGAGTAACAAGATATCATCATGACAGGAGATATGGATTTATCAGAGGTGAGGACGGTAACACCTATTTTATCCATTATTCGAATCTGAGCGGTGAATATATCGATTCCGGATATTATGTATTCTTTAAGCCATTCCAGAATGACAGGAGTGATTACAACGCAAAAAATCTTACAGTGATTGAAGCACCAGAAGGGAGGCACAAGCATGGCAAAACACATAAAAAACATGAAAGAGCTTGCAAAAGCACTACAACCAACACTATTAAATATGACTGACCAGTTGGCAGACAGAGTATATGAAACA
>Ga0137307_102956_pt1 | contig 10856 bp, 8 predicted proteins | sample NAcewD2O_March_2_FD_97180 | JGI IMG/M metagenome (GOLD analysis project Ga0137307, IMG submission 97180) | Mouse cecal microbial communities from Vienna, Austria - N-Acetylglucosamine amended D2O_March | ecosystem: Host-associated > Mammals > Digestive system > Large intestine > Cecum | place...
TATAAATTTGCCCTACATTAAAATATCGGTTTACTGAATCAATCAAATACCATTGTGAAAAACCCGATTTTATCAAAAGTCTTTTTAAAAGTTCCGATTTCCCACTTGAATTATCGCCAATCAGAATCGTATCGCTATAAGGCAATTCTCTTTTTTGCAGAAATCCAATTAATTCATTCATTGTATTTTGATAACACACGATATATCCCCTTCCACCTTTTATTCATATTTGTTATGGATATCGTCCCACCTGTCGTTGAGTTTTTAAAAGAACCTTTTTCTAATATTTCTTCACAAATGTCATCAGTAATATTACATCGGATATTTTTCGTTTCAACAACCACATACAAACCTTCTATTAATGTCGTCTTTGAAAAATATTTTCTTGATATTTTCAACCTGGAAATAAACGTTTCAATACTGTTTACATATTCAATAATTTCACTGTTTCTAAGCGAAAATGCCTTCTCTGCAAATCGGTCAAGCATTTCTTTTGTAGAATATTTATAAGCTTCAATCTTATATCCATCCTTGCTTGTATAAATAATGTATGTTTTTAATGCACAAAATCGATATAACATTTCTAAATCTCTACCTTTATTATCTACAGTTCCCTTTAATTTAACCCAAGCTTCATTTTTTTCATTAATTTTTTTCATTGCCCTGTTAAATGCACACGGATAAATTCCATTTCTCAGCTCCTGATGAGATAATTTTTCTCCACCGCTATTTAAATTTGCAAATATCTTATGTAATATTTCATCTTTCATATTTTGATTGGATATTTTTACTTCTACTACCGAAATAACCAAATAGTCTACTTTTCGCTTCAAAGCAACAGGCAGATTCTGATACGTGATATCACATACTTCATCCCCAATATGCATGTAAAATTCTGTAGGAATAATTTCATATTTTTTTTCAAGTGCTGCCACAAAATTGCCGGCTGATTCTACATCGATCTCCTGGTAATCAAACACACTCATTTTTTCATTTTTAAAAAATTTTCCGATATAATAAAAATAAAGGCTCATTACCCTCTGCTGACCATCAAGTATCTCCAATTGACCATTTTCATTTCGATAGGTATAGATTGGCGGAATAGGAAGATCTCGAATCAAGGATGAGGCCAGTTCTTCAACCTGCGTTTTGCTCCACCGATATTTCCGCTGATATTCTGGAATAACGAATAAATTATCATGTACTCCTTCCACTAATGCTTTAAACCCCATATCCGTTTTATACTGCTGTACACTAATATGATTATAAAGTTCAAGAATAGACCTGTTCATACGCTTCTCCTTGCATTATTTATGATTATTTTCTTATATCCATCCATTTTCCCGAAACTCCCGCAAAACCCCCACAACAATCACGGTTCCCAGCGCACAGGTACAGACATCCGCTATCGGCTGAGCCATCTGCACGCCTAAAAGCCCAAAGCCTAAAGGAAGCAGAAGCAGCGACGGAATTAAAAATATCCCCTGCCGCCCCATCGCCACCAGCGAGGCCCGAAAACCGTACCCGATCGACTGGGTGAGCATATTGCACATAATAATCCACGCCTGAATCGGCATCGTTAAAAGCTGAAGCCTGATAGCCTTTGTTCCGATGGCAATAACTTCCAGATCCTCTTTCCGAAATGCTGCAATAATCGGCCCTGCCAGCACAAAACTCACTGCCCCAAGAACCGTCAGCAGCACAACGGATACCTTAACACAGAACCAGAACGATTCCAGCACCCGGTCATAGCGCTTTGCCCCGAAGTTAAACCCGCACACCGGCTGAAAGCCCTGTCCAAAGCCAATCAACCCGGAGTTAATAAACATCATAAACCGCGAAACAATAGACATTGCCGCAATCGCCGCATCCCCATAAGGGCCTGCAGCAAAGTTTAAGACCACCGCAGAAATGCTCATCAGCCCCTGGCGGCAGAGCGAGGGAAGCCCGGCATGGAAGATAATCCCATACATCCGGAACGAAGGTGAAAACTGTGAAGGCAAAATTTTAATGCTTCCTGCCCGCAGGTTGCACTGGGCGAGCAAAATCACAAAACTCACTATCTGGCTTAGCATCGTCGCCACGGCTGCCCCGGCAATCCCCATGCGGAACTTAAAAATAAAAATCGGGTCAAGAACCATATTTAAAATCCCGCCTGCAGTAATTCCAAACATCGCATACAGCGCAATCCCCTGCGATCGAAGAATATTATTCATTACATAAGAACACAGCATAAACGGCGCAGCATATAAGATATAACGCATGTACTCCATCGCATACGGCGCAATCGTGGGCGTTGCCCCCAGAAGATAAACGAAAGGCTTCATAAACGGCACCCCAACCGCAATCATCAGTACCCCGATAATCAGTACGCTGAAAAATGCCGTCGCCGCTGCCCTTGTCGCTTCCTCCCCGTTCTGATCTCCCAGGGAACGCGAAATATAATTCCCGCTTCCCATACCGAAGGTAAACCCAATCGCCTGGATCATAAACATCAGTGAAGCAATAATCCCCACCGCTCCCGATGCGCTTGTCCCAATCTGGCTGACAAAAAAGGTATCTGCCATATTATAAATCGCCGTTATCAGCATACTGATAACCGTCGGCACCGCCAGCTTTGGAATCAGGCGGGAAACCGGCGTGTTCATCATCATCTCAAATCGCTTTTCCTGTGTTATTGCACTCTTCATCCCCAACAGCTCCTTATCTTTTTTTCTGCTCAACCTGCCCTTAATCATCGACATTCTAAGAAAAAGTATACCGCCAAACGCCTTTTTTTGCAAGAATCTTGGCAAAACAGTTGCGCCAATTCCCGGTAAGTGCTACCATAGTAAAGAGTTTTTCATGCAGCAGTACGTATTTCTTTATAAACCTTCATGCGCCCACAAGCGGTCATACCACCATAAATGAAAATCTGCTGGGCGCACTTGGAATACCTGAACTTAAACCGCCTAATCGGCGGTGAACTTTCACAGTAAGGAAAAACGAAGCAAAAATCGGAACAAAAAATCGAAACAAAATCGGAGGAAAAATCTATGGCACTTATTTTACCAGATCACTACGATCCCCATTTAACCATCAGAGAAACCCAGGATGCAATCAAATATATCCGGGATACGTTTCAGAAAGAACTTGGACGGGAAATGCATTTCGAGCGCATCTCCGCCCCGCTTTTTGTCGAAAAAAGCAGCGGTTTAAACGATGACTTAAACGGCGTAGAACGCCCTGTAGCCTTTGATATGCTGGGCATTCCCGGCGAAACCTTAGAGGTCGTTCATTCCCTTGCCAAATGGAAACGCATGGCTTTAAAAGAATACGGCTTCCGGCCCGGCGAAGGACTCTATACCAACATGAACGCTATCCGCCGTGACGAGGAGATGGATAACCTTCACTCCTGCTATGTGGATCAGTGGGACTGGGAAATGGTCATTACCAAAGAAGAGCGCACCATGGAAACTTTGCAGTCCGTGGTACGCCAGCTGTTTAAAATCATCAAGCACATGGAACACGAGGTATGGTACAAATATCCCCAGGCTGTAAAGCACCTGCCCGACGAAATCCATTTTATTACCACCTGGGAACTGGAAGAACGCTACCCGGACAAAACACCAAAGGAGCGCGAAAACCTGATTACCCGGGAGCTTGGCTGTGTATTTTTAATGAAAATCGGCGATAAGCTTGCCAACGGAAAACCTCACGACGGACGCGCTCCGGACTATGACGACTGGAGTTTAAACGGCGACATTCTGTTCTGGTATGACACCTTAAACTGTGCTCTGGAAATCTCCAGCATGGGCATCCGCGTCGATGAAAAAGCCCTGGAAGAACAATTAAAAAAAGCGGGCTGCGAAGAGCGCAGAAACCTTCCCTATCATCGTATGCTGTTCAATGGCGAACTGCCCTATACCATCGGCGGCGGTATCGGTCAGTCCAGATTATGTATGCTTTTATTAAACCGCGCTCATATCGGCGAGGTTCAGGCAAGCATCTGGCCGGAGAAGATGCGGGAGGAATGCAGGAAACACAAAATTATTCTGTTATAAAAAGAAGCAGATAAAAGGTGCAGATAAAACCTATAAACGGTGCAGGCAAAACCTATAAACGGTGCAGGCAAAACCTATAAACGGTGCAGGCAAAAGGAGCGGTTAAATCCGCTCCTTCTCTTCTCGTTTTTTCGTCATTCTACGCCCGCTCCCGAAGGTAAGCATTACAAATCTCACGAATCTCTTCCATCGCCTTCTTTGCCTGCGGATTTTTATAGTTGATGCGGTCAATATTTCTGTTCAGATAATCCCGTTTTAAAATCCACCGAACACTGGCGGTAAAATTCAAATCAAAAATAAATGCCAGATAGGAAACCCAGCAGTCCAGATGCGTTACCCGCTCCTCAGAAACCACACTTTTTTTATTTCTCACCGCCGCAAGCACCACCGGGCTGATCTCTTCCATCTCCACGGCTTCTTTTGGTGTATCAAACAGGGTTTCCACCCGTTCTGTATCCTTTACACGAAAATTATCCAGCTTATCGGCATCCCGGATAATCTGACAATGCAGCCTTTCTCTCTCCGTTAATCCTTCTACCACGTCAAGGGAATACAGAGAATGGTACTTAATTGCCTTTTGAATCACCAAATCATACTGCGAATCTTTAATAAACTGCCGAATCATCCCGTCCTCAAACAATACCTTCACGCCAAAGTCCGCATGGTTGAACAGCCGGTCATTAAAGCTTCCGAACTGCTTAAGCTGCTCAAACCGCCCGATATCATGAAGAAGGGCAATTAAAAGAGCCAGTTGATGATCCTCTTTTGTAAACCCTTCCTCTTTACAAATCTCATCCGCAGCTTCAAGGACGCAGAAGGTATGCACCTCTTTCAGGTGGATTTTATCATCCTTTCGGTCATAGCCTTCCAGGTAATTGGCAAACTGTTCTTTCGCATACTGCAGATCAATCATTTCGTTCTCCTTTCCATTATTACTGTTCACACGTCATTACGGTTCACATGTTCACCATAACCTTCCTTCCCCTATCCAACTGGACTGATAAAACAATTAAAAACTGGTTATATGAACCGTTCCAAATCAATGCTATACTCTGCCTAAGAACAAAGCATCCGCCATCCCCCACAACACCGGATGCCGACGATAATTATCATCATGCAGCACATGGTAAAACAAAATGCAGCGCATGATAAAGCAAAACAAACACAAATTTGAAAGAAATGAGGTATTTACAATGCGTTATGGAAAATCAGCAGCAGGGCTTTCTTCCCGCTCCATAAACCCTGAATCTTCAGCAAATATCACTTCCACGGTTATGACCGCTTTTTTTGCCGCAGTTATCTTTTTAGGCATCCAGTCCTTCAGGATTCCTCTCCCGGCGGCTGTGGGAACACCGTTTTTACATTTTGGTCATATTTTTGTTATGCTGGCCGTTATCTGCCTGGGCGGGCGGCGCTCGGCGATTGCTTCGGTTTTAGGGCTGGTTATCTTTGATATCCTGAATGGCTACATCCACTCCATTCCTAATGTATTCGTCAGTTCCATCATCAAATGTCTGCTTGTCGGTGCCCTGTTTGCTGCGATGAAAAAACATGCCGCAGGCAATAAGCAGAAGGAATATCTGTATGCCGTTATCTGTGCCGCCGTCTATGGAATTACCAATATTGTGGTAGATTTTATCTGGTCTGTGGCTGAACTGGTTCTTTTGGGAAGTTCCTTAAACGCCGCACTGATTGCTGAGATTTCTTCCATCCCGGCGACCATGATTAATGCGGTTTTCACGGTTATCGGCATTATGCTTCTCTATGTGCCCATTACCTCTGCGTATAACCGCATTGCCCACAAATAAAGCAAAGGAGCCAATCTCTATGGATCTGTCAAAAATCCAGCACCTTCTTTCAGCATCCCGGCTTGACGGCTGGCTGTTTACGGATTTTCACGGTCATGACTTTATCTCCCGGGACTTCCTGGAATTAACCGAAAGAAAATGCACCCGCCGTCTGTTTTACTACATTCCGGCAAAGGGAGAACCGATAAAGCTTTTATCTGCCATTGAACCGCTTCTTTTGGATCACCTTCCGGGGAAAAAAATCCTCTACCAGGGAATTCGGGGGCAAAAAGATGCTCTTTCTTCCATTCTTCCCAAAGGCGGACGCATCGCCTGCCAGTACTCCCCGGACGGCAATGTCCCCACCGTCAGTTCCATGGATGCCGGGCTGATTGAGTCTTTAAAAACCTTTGGAGTTCATCTGGAATCTTCCGCCGACCTGCTGCAGCATTTTGGCGCGGTATTAACGGAAGAACAGATCGATTCCCACAAACAGGCCGGCGTCATTATCCATCGGATTCTTAAGCAAACCTTTCTGTGGATTCGTCAAAACCTGGATAATCAAACACCGATTAATGAATGGATGCTTCTTGAACACATGAAAGAGCTGATTGCCAAAGAACCCATCTACATGGATTCTCCCCCGTTTTTCGGTATCGATGAACATGCCTGCAATCCCGGCTATGAACCTTCCCCGGAGAGTTCAAAACCCATTCAGGAAGGCAGCCGTCTAATCATCGATATCGCCGGGCGGCTTCCGAAAGAAGATGCCGTTTATTATGATATTTCCTGGTGTATGAATATCGGGCCTGCTATTGACCCGGAGTACCAGCGGCTCTTTAAGATCGTAAATCATGCCCGCGAACTTGCCTTAAACTATATCCGCAGACAGCTTGATGAAAATCTCCCCCTGCGCGGCTGTGATGTCGATGCCCTGCTTCGTTCTTATTTTGAAAAAGAAGAACTGGCATCATGCATCATGCATCGAACTGGCCATAATATTGGGCATAACTGCCACGGTATCGGTGCAAATCTGGACGATTTTGAAACCCATGACGACCGCAGCCTGCTTCCGGGAACCATGTTTTCCATCGAGCCCGGCATCTACACCGAAAACTGCGGCGTGCGCCTGGAATACGATGTCCATATCACGTTAGATAGGCAGATTAAGATTTACGGCCCTGTCCAGGAAGAAATTTTAATTATCTGATTATTTTTGCCCTCCCCTGCCAACTTTGCCCGCCCTGCTCCCCTGCACTTTCCGCAGAAAAACGCAGGGCTTTATCTATTCCCTCTCCATCCGCTTCGGCCGGCAGGCACAGCCGATGCCCAGACCGCCGTAGCCGATATGGCAGGAAACGCCCATGGACAGATAGTCCGAAAGCACGGGCATACCGGGAAATGCTTCTTCGATTTCCTTTACCCAGGCTTTAAGTTCCTCCTCTGTCGTACTTGCCGCCGCCATAATCGTTACTTCCCCTTTTGCCCAGGCTTCATAAAACCGGGTTTCGATATCGTGTTTTATCGCTTCAATCATTGTCTTTTTTGCCTTAGCAAACCCTCTGCACTTCTTAAAAACGTCCAGGTTTCCCACATCCAGCTTTAATACAGGCTTTACATTTAATACGGTTCCTAAAGCAGCAGCAGCCGGTGTAATCCTTCCGCCCCGTTTTAAATGCTCCAAAGTTTCCACGGCAATATAAATTACCATATCCTGTTTATTCTTCTCTAAAATTTCCTTAATCTGTGCTGCCGTGTACCCTTCCTCTATAAGTTCTAAGGCGTCCAGGACAGCGCGGTGCATCGGTGTGGAAACCCTTCCGTTATCGACCACAAAAACCCGGTTTTCATAGGTTTCTTCCCGGGCCAGAATCTCTGCCGTTTCACAGGAACCGCTTAATCCGCTGCTGATGGGCATATAGAGCACGGTTTCATATTCTTTTAAGGCCCGATCCCATAGCTCCATCACCTCTTCCGGCGACGGCTGTGATGTCGTAATATCCTCTCCGGAATCCAGTTTCTGAAAAAATTCTTCCCGCGAAAGCGTTACTCCTTCATAATAACATTTTCTGCCAATAGAAAAAGGCATAGGAAGAACCATAATCCCCAGTTCTTCTGCCTTTTTTTGGTCTATACTGCTGTGGCTGTCCGTAATAATTCCTATCGCTTTCATTAAACCTCCATTTATCCCGTCTGTACGACCATTATTCCCGTATTGAACACTATAGCACCAGCCCTTCCAAGCGTCAACACTTTCTTTCGTCCGTTATCTGCCGTATTTGTTACTGTTCACACGTTCACAGAAACAGGCAAAAAGTTTTGCAGAAACTCCCCTTACATGCTTGCCTTTTCCGCCTTTTCCATGGTATCATAACATTATGGATGCTGGTCCGCAGCAGCCGTGTTAAACCTTTACGGCTGCATTTTTTCTGCTCTGCCCCACAGCCTAACAGAGCACAGCAAAAGGAGGAAGTAAATATCATGTATTGTTTTAATAATGATTACAGCGAAGCTGCCCATCCGCAGATTATGGATGCCCTGCTTAACGCTGCACAGGAACAGAATACCGGCTACAGCATGGATGAACATTCAAGACATGCACGCGAACGGATAAAAAAAGAAATTAAAAATGAAGAGGCAGATATTCATTTTCTGGTCGGCGGCACCCAGACCAATCTTCTGGTGATCAGTGCAGCCCTTCGCCCCCACCAGGCCGTAGTCGCCGCAGAATCCGGTCATATCAATGTCCATGAAACCGGTGCTATCGAATCCACCGGCCACAAGGTTTTATTCCAGACAGCAAAGGACGGAAAACTTACTCCTGCGCTTATCCAGGCATCGCTGGACTGGCACATTGACGAGCACATGGTGCAGCCAAAGATGGTCTATATCTCCAACTCCACCGAAGTCGGCACACAGTACCGTTTAGCTGAGTTAGAAGCCCTGTCTGCTTTCTGCCGGGAAAAGGGACTCTATCTTTTCTTAGACGGTGCACGTCTGGGTGCAGCCCTTACCAGCCCTGTCAACGATTTAACCATGGCCGATATTGCCCGGCTCACCGATGTCTTCTATATCGGCGGAACGAAAAACGGCGCTTTATTCGGTGAAGCCCTGGTTATCACACACCCGGCTTTAAAACCGGACTTCCGCTTTATGATGAAGCAAAAAGGTGCCATGCTTGCCAAAGGCTTCCTCTTAGGTATTCAGTTTGAAACCCTGTTCCAGAACAATCTTTTCTATGCTATGGCTGCCCACAGCAACCGCATGGCAGGATTTTTAAGAGAAGCCTTTTTGGAATGTAAAGTCCCCCTGGCTACCGATTCGCAAACCAACCAGCAGTTTCCCATCCTGCCTAAAACCCTGATTGCAAAACTTCGGGAAAACTACCAGTTCCAGGATTTTGAACCCTATGATGAAACCAGCACGGTCGTGCGCTTTGTCACCTCCTGGGCAACCAAAGAAGAAGCGGTACACGAATTTGTCAAAGACTTCAAGAAATTATATCAAAACGGATAAATCCAAAACATACGGATAAACGCAAAACATACAAAAACGAAAAAAACTTCAAAAAAAACCTTTAAAAAAAACTTCAAAGAAAACTTCAAAAAAACTTCAAAAAAGAAAATCCGAAAAAACTGCATAAAACTGCAAAAAAGAACATCTCCGGCAGGTTCAGTATCCGCCGGGGTGTTCTTTTCTATGCGCATGGCACCCCAAGGAAGGTTGTCAGCAATCTGACGAGTGCCCGGCTGTTTTTCTACTTCATCATCTCCTGCAGAACTTCCATTCCCTTCTGCAGCTGGTTATCCATCTCGTCCGTAAGCTCCTCATCTTCCTCCAGTTCCTCCGGATACTCGAAGGGAATCTCCACATCCGGCTCTAATCCCACGCCGTGAAGATCAAATCCACTGGGGCTGTAATAATGGGCTGTTGTGATCTTAATGGCTGACCCGTCCCCCAGAGGAAGAAGGGTCTGGACGATTCCTTTTCCAAAGCTGGTCGTGCCCACAATCTTTGCCCGATCGTAATCCCGCAGAGCCCCGGCAAATACCTCCGACGCACTGGCTGAATTCCCGTCCAGCAAAATAACGATAGGAAAATCCACGCTGTGTCCGTCGTTGCAATAATAGCTTTCCCCTTCTTCGTTCTTATCCGCCGTCGATACAATCAGGGTGTTTTTCTTTCCCTGTGCATACTCGGTCAGATTATCCGGAAGCAGGTAATCCAGCATATCCACAGCCACATCGAGCACCCCGCCGGGGTTTCCGCGCAGGTCCACAAGAAGACCCTTCATCCCCTGCTTTTCCATCTCCTCAATCGCCTGGGCAAACTGCTGTGTCGTCACATCGTCAAACTGCGAAACGGAAATATAGCCCATGTCCTCCTTTAACATCCGGTTTTCTACCGTAGGAACTTCAATATGCCTGCGCACCACGTCAAAATCCACGTAATCTTCGATGCTTGGCCGAAACATTTTCAGATGAACCGTTGTTCCTTCCTCACCTTTGACATGCTGCTTCACCAGGATATCCAGGTCTAAATCCGCCGTCACTTCCACGCCGTCCACCTCATAAAAAATATCGCCTGCGCGAAGCCCGGACTCTTCCGCCGGCGTCCCCTTAAACACTTTGGAAATCGACACAACGCCCGTAGTTATGCTTTTGGATACCAATGCCCCGATACCGCAGTATTCCCCCGTGGTATCTTCCATCAGTTCTTCAAACTCTTCACTTGTATAATAAACCGAATAAGGATCGTCAAGTCCTGCCATAAGACCCTTATAAATATATTCTTCCATCCTCTGGTTATCTTTATCAAAAAGGAAATAGCTTTCAATAATGGCCTGAATCCTCTTGGACTTCATCTCCACTTGATTCCAGTCCACCGCCGAAACTTCCCCGTCCTCTGTCCCTTCAGCTAAAGACTGCACCTGCGCCTGGTTTTCCATCACGCTTCTTCCGATAAGAAAAATCCCTGCCGCTCCGCCGACCACAATCAGACCGGCAAAGGCAGTAACCAGTACACC
>Ga0137307_102957_pt1 | contig 10855 bp, 7 predicted proteins | sample NAcewD2O_March_2_FD_97180 | JGI IMG/M metagenome (GOLD analysis project Ga0137307, IMG submission 97180) | Mouse cecal microbial communities from Vienna, Austria - N-Acetylglucosamine amended D2O_March | ecosystem: Host-associated > Mammals > Digestive system > Large intestine > Cecum | place...
ACCCCACCTGGGAAGAGGTAAAGGCGTACGTAGAGGGCGACCTGCTCCTCCCGGAAAAGAGCGTGGTGCTCACCTTTGACGACGGCGCCTACAGCTTCCTCAACTTAGGTGTCCCACTCTTTGAAAAATATCAGATACCTGTCACTTCTTTTCTCATCGGCAATATCGACGGGAAGAAGAAGGTAAAAAAATATGCCAGTGAATACATGACCTTCCAGTCCCATTCCTACAATATGCACCGGGGCGGCGGCAATATCGGCCACGGAGGGATCTTCCCGGTCATGGACCACGACGAAGCGGTCGCCGACCTTCAGAAATCCATCAAGGTCGGCGGCAACGGGGATGCATTTGCCTACCCCTACGGCGACTACAACGACAGCTGTGTGCAGGCGGTAAAGGATGCCGGCTTTAACTGTGCCGTTACGACAGAATACGGACGCGCGAAGCCGGGGGATAATCCGCTGCTTCTTCCGCGCGTCCGGATGTCTATGGGCCAGTCGCTGGCAAGCTTTAAAAAATTAGTCGAGTGATACCGCAGGCTTATCGTTGGTCACGTCCCCGTTTCCCGATACCGGTATCACATCTCCGAGATAGGTGGGCCTGGGTTTTGCGATGGTATATCCCACATCCTTGATCCTTGCCGCCATCTCCCGGAGCTTCCTGTACTTATCTCCGCTGTATACTCTCGTATCGCAGGTTACCCCGGCAGCCTCTATCCCCAGAGCCTTCGCGTCATAGAGCGCACGGTACATATGGTACTTCTGGGTCACCACGACGAGACGCTCTGCCTCAAAGATCTCTTTCGCCCTGTACATGCTCTCATAAGTGGAAAAGCCCGCATGATCCATAAATATACATCCAGATGGTACGCCCTGCTCTATGGCGTAATTTTTCATGGCATTTACCTCGTCATAATCGTCTCTTCCGTGATCGCCGCTCATGATCATGCGGTCTGTAATCCCTGCTTTGTATATGGATATGCCTGTGTCGAGACGTTCCTTTAGCATCTTGCTCAAGCTCCCGTCCGGCTTCACCTGGGCGCCAAGCACTAAGACCGCGTCGATTTCATCTCCGTCCTCTTTTCCGGATAGCTGACTTTCCCCCTCCGTCTCTGGACTGTCCGCCTGCTCTTCCTCAAGCTGCTCTATGGTGACGATCTGTTTGCCGACCGACAATTTCACAAAGCCGTTGATTCCCAGAAGCAGGACCATTCCGGCTGCAGAACATGCCAGAAAAAGCCTGAACAGCTTCTTTGGTCCCATTTTTTTTAATCGGTCAACCTTATCTTTCCATCCTTTTTTCACGGTATATCTCTCCTGTCTTTTTGTACACGGTTTTCTGCCGTATTGTATCGTCTGGCTACAGCATACCTGAAAAACTCCCACTCTACAACCATATCAGCCGATTCTTAAGATAAAAATAAAAATTGCAGCGGCAGGAAAACTTGCTTTCCCCGCCGCTGCAGTCACAATCATCACAAAATCAATTAATCTTTTTCAGGTAATAAAACCCGTATGCGGGTACATTCAGCGCAACCGGCTGGACGATCTGCCCGGTGAGAATGTCCTCGTAGATCCCGTCAGTCTCATTCACCCACGCAATGCGGTCGTACTCACTGAAATTGAACAAGCCGATGATCTTGTCCCCGTCATAGTATCTTCCCATTCCAAGAATCCCCGCATCCCATGTGTCGATCGTCCATGAATCTGCGTAGGAAACAAACGCCTTCTCGCTCTTCCTGATCTTCTCAAGCTTACTCAGACTCTGGAATACCTTCGCCTCTACTGTCTCAGGGTCATCTATCTTCGCCGCATTCTCCCAATTCATCTTCCCTCTGTGGAGATAACGGGAATCGTCCGCCTTGTTATAGTCCTCTTTATAGCTGTAGTCATTGACCTGTGCGATCTCATCACCACTGTAGAGCACCGGGATACCGGACTGCATGAACATGTAAGCGTGGAGTGTGACATCGAACCTGATCGCGCGCTCCATCGCCTCATCATCCTGCTCAAAGCCTGCCTTTTCGATCCCGCACATGGATGCGGTCGTCGCGCAGAATCTGGCGTCACCGCTGACCGGATCCGCGTTGTAGAGCTCGCCGCGGCTGTTGCTGTCCCCGGCATACCCCTGGAAATAAGCGTTCAGGTACTGCTTATGTGAGCGCTCGCCTTTGCCTTCGTTCATCAGTGTCCCGTAATCTAAGCCCCATCCGATATCGTCATGACAGCGCAGATAATTCAGGAACACGTACTCCTTAGGCAGACCGTTTACGATGTCAAGCTGTTTTTTCAACAGGCTCACATCCCTCGTAGCCACAGTATGCCAGGTAGTTGCCATCGTTGTTACATTGTACAGCATATGGCACTCCGGCTTCTCTACCGTCCCGAAATACGGCACTACCTTCTCCGGTTCCATCACTACTTCGCCCAGAAGCAGTACACTCGGGCATACGATCTCGCTGATAATCCTCATCATGCGCACGATCGTATGTACCTGCTTAAGATTCCGGCACTGTGTCCCCAGCTCCTTCCAGATATAGGGAACCGCATCAATACGGATAATGTCAATTCCCTTGTTGGCCAGATAGAGGAAGTTATACATCATCTCGTTAAATACCCGCGGATTTCTATAGTTCAGATCCCACTGGTATGGATAGAAGGATGTCATGACAAAATGTCCGGCATCCGGAAGCCAGGTGAAATTGCCCGGCGCTGTCGTCGGGAATACCTGGGGTACGGTCTGCTCGTACATCTTCGGGATCGTATCATTGTTAAAGAAGAAATACCGGCTCATGTACTCGCCGTCTCCCTGGCGCGCACGCTTTGCCCACTCGTGATCCTCGGAGGTATGGTTCATGACGAAATCCATGCACACATTCATCTGCTTCTTATGGCAGGCTGCTGTAAGGCTCTCCAAATCCTCCATAGTACCTAATCTTTCCTGCACTTTACGGAAATCCGCCACCGCATATCCGCCGTCAGAACGTCCCTCTACGGTGTCAAGGAACGGCATCAGATGGATGTAGTTCACGTTGCATTTCTCCAGATAGCCAAGCTTCTCCTGCACACCCTTCATATTGCCTGCAAAATTGTCGATATAAAGCATCATGCCGAGCATATCGTTATTCTTATACCAGTTCGGGTCTTCTTCCCGCTCACGGTCAAGCTTCTTTAAATCCTTGTTCCGCTCTTTGTAGAAACGGTGGATATTGTCGCACAGCTCCGCGAACATGGAATCATTCTCGTAAAGCTCAATATAAAGCCATTTCAGCTCATCAAAATGCCTTTCAAACCGCCGCACGAAAGCCGGATCCCTTCTGTCCCGATCCTGCGTGTCCGCATCCGTTGCTTCCGGGCCTGGGTCTGGCTCTGCGGTTTCTGATGCAGGTATCTGCTCTGATGTCTTAACTTCCGGCTCTGATGCTTCAACTTCCGGTTTTGATTCTGATTCTGGCTCTGATGCTTCAACTTCTGCTTCTTTTTCAACCCGTACTTCTGTATCTGCTGCTTCCGCTTCGTTTCCAGCCTTTACTTCTGTATCTGCTGCTTCCGCTTCGTTTCCAGCCTTTACTTCTGTATCTGCTGCTTCTGCTTCGTTTTCAGTCTTTGCTTCTGCTGCCGGCGCTTCTTTTCCAGCCTTCACCTCTATATCTGCTGCTTCTGCTTCGTTTTCAGCTCTAATCTCTGTGTCTGCAGCTTTCACTTCCGCTGCAGCTTCCATTTTTTCTGCGGCCTTTGCTTCTGCTGCTTTCACTTCTTTTTCGGCCTTAACTTCGGCTTCTGCCGCTTTTGTAGCCTGTACCTGTACATTTACAGCCGCTTTCTTTGCAGCGGCCTTTTTCTTTTTTCTTGTTGATCTGCTGCCCATATGCCACCTCTTGCCTATTTAATTTAACTCCTTTTATTATACGTCCGGCATATTTTCATTTCAATGCAATTTTACATTTTTCAATAATATCTTTCATTTGGAATGGTAAAAACGTTAATATCCACGGGTCAGGAATGTGCACTGGTTGCGCGTTCCGCAAGAATATGATGTAAAAACCGCTCTACCGGTAAAGCGATGCCAACACATCTTCCTCCATCCCAAGCTCTGTAGCCCCCTCTGCCACAAGGGAAAGTACCGGAAGGCCGGTTAAGCTTTCAAGCATCCGCACATTATCCTCCTGCATGACACCCCCGCTGTAATGATTCAGGATAATCCCCTTTGCGCCGATACCGCGAAGCTTCAGATACTCTGACGTCAGCACAGCAGAATTGATCGTCCCGAGGCCCGCGTCTGCCACGATGACTGCGGGAAGCTTTAACGCCTTCACGATATCCTCCAAGAGCAGCTTCTGCCTGCTGTCCCACCGGATCGGACACACGATCCCGCCGCTTCCTTCTACGGTCACGTAATCATGCTTTTCAAGAACGCTTAAGTAATCTGCTTTCACCTTTTCCATATCTACGGGATTCCCCTCTATCCTGGCCGCCAGATGCGGGGACACTGCCGGCTTATACAGATAGGAAAGAAGCGTATCATCGGGCTGGCTGATCCCCGATCTCTTTTTTACATATCCGGCATCGCTCTCTTCAATATTTTCCGCCCCGGAAAGCGCCGCCTTATAGTATCCTGCCCGGTATCCGGCGTCCTTCAGCTTCTTCACCATCAGTGCGGTGACATAAGTCTTCCCCATATCAGTTCCGGTGGCGGTAACAAATAATCCCTTACCCATTGCACAGCACCGCCTTATAGCCTAATCTGCTGATCATCTCCATATCGGACTCTATCGTGTAGCCGGAGGTAGTCAGCATGTCCCCGGAAATCACCGCATTTGCCCCGGACTGAAAGCATCCTTCACCCTTATCCTTCATCAGCCCTCTTCCCCCGGCCAGGCGGATGGACGCATCCGGCAGGATAAAACGGTACACCGCTGCGATCCGGCGCATGTCATCCTCCGTAAGCCGTTCATTTTTCTCATAGGGCGTACCCGGAATGGGGTTCAGCATATTTACCGGGACGCTTTTCACGCCCAGCTCACGCAGCGATACCGCCATGTCTATCCGGTCTTCTTTCGTCTCTCCAAGTCCCATGATCCCGCCGCTGCACACCGAAAGCCCTGCCGCCCTTGCCGCCTTTATAGCCGCAGTCTTATCCTCAAAGGTGTGGGTAGTGCAGATATTCGGAAAGTTTCTTTGGGATGTCTCCAGATTATTATGTACCCGCGATGCACCCGCTTCCTTCACCTTACGGAACTGCGATTCGCTAAGCAGGCCGAAGGATACGCATACTTCGATATCCACCTCTTTTTTTATCTCCCGGATCGCCGCGCACATCTGCTCCACTTCAGAATCCTTAAGGGCCCGCCCGGAGGTTACGATCGAGTACCTGAGCACTCCTCTGTCTGCATTGTATCTCGCCTGACGGACGATTTCCTGTGTGTCAAGCAGCGGGTATTCCATCGCATCAGTGCGGTAATAGGCGGACTGGGCGCAGAATTTGCAGTTCTCCGAACACCTCCCGCTCTTTCCGTTGATGATGGTGCAGATGTCAAACCCATTTCCGCAAAACTTTTTTCTTAACTCATCCGCTGCCCTGCACAGCTCCTCAAGCGGTGCCTCATAGAGCTCAAGCGCTTCTTCCCTTGAGATCGCCCCGCCGTTTTCCACCTTTTCCTTCAATTCACCGACAATTGACATAACTTTACTTTCCCCTTCCTTAATTCCATAGCCCGCCGTTCGTTAATCCGCATAAAATCCTGCTTTTCTCAGGCGCAGTCCTGCTTGTTAATCCGCATAAAATCCTGCTTTCCTCAGGCGCAGCCCTGCATGTTAATCCGCATAAAATCCTTCTTTTCTCAGGCGCAGCCCTACGCCGGATGCCAGGATGCAGAGAATAAAATCGCCCGGCATGTCCAGAGGGAAGCAGGACAGGAAGATCACTGCCCACGTCGCCGGCGTATTGGCATAAAAGTTAAGGATCATATACTTGTAGGCAATGCCGATAGCATAAGTTACGGCAAATCCCGCAAGGCAGGACAGGAAAAAGTTCTTCGGGCATGTCTTTAACTTTTCGCTAAGTACTCCTGTCACATAAGCAGTTACAACAAATCCGAGCAGGTATCCGAAGCTGGGCCTGAGGACATAGCCGATCCCGCCTCCCGCCGCGAATATGGGAAGCCCCAAAAGACCCAAAAGCACATAACAGCCTACTGACAGCGCCCCTTTATTCCCGCCCAGTACCAACCCGGCAAGTAATACGAAAAAGAACTGCAAGGTAAAGTAATCCATGTAGGGAACCGGCACCTGGATAAATGCCCCGATTGCCGTCAGCGCGGTAAACATCCCGCATAGAACCAGATTCTTCGTCGAAAGCTTCTTTGTTGTCACTGTTTCCATAAAATAAAATCCTCCTGTTATCCTGTGGTATGGTCAAATAAATCTTTAACAACTATATAACAGGAGGAAATAATTGTCAACCTATTTTCATTATAAGTTTACAATTGGTTGTCATTATGTGTTACTGTTCATGGGTCAGGAATGCGCACTGGCTGCGCATTCCGTAAGAACATGATACAGGAGTGAGGGGCGGCTTTTGCGCAGCAAAACTTAGGAATGCCGCCGCGAATCGTTGCTATGAGCGGCCCCGGGCCGTGAATAGTAACCATTATGTTACCTGGCCGCCAGCAGCGCCCCGCCTCCGATTACTCCTACAAGCACGCCGGCAGCCAAAAAGTAACACATCCCTTCCGTCATCAGCATTCTCCTCCTCTGCCTCTTCGTCATCCCCACACATTCCATAACCTCAAGCTCTTTCCTTCTGGATATGACCCCCGTAACCATTACATTCAGAAAATTAGTCAGCCCCGCGAATAAGAGCACTGCGCTGATGCTCCCGAAGATCATACGGCTCCCCCGGATATACCCTTCGGCTCCGGCTAAAAGCTCCGACTTGCAGACCGCAAAAATCCCGGCTTCCCCGCTTCCATCTTCCCCCGTCCCAGGCACCTCCTCCCGTCTCTTATTCTCCTCCAGACAGATATTTATGATCTGCCTTTTAACCTCCGGCTCCATTTCCTCCTCTGCATCCAGCTCCATGCAAAGCGTCTTTTTCTTTGCAGGCAGTCTCCCGAACCCTTCCTCACTGATCAGGAAATAGATCAGCCCCTCGGAGCCATGCCAGGTCTGCCGGATGCGCGGGAAGCCCTCCGCCCGGTTATCGAGATAGCCGCACAGGGAAAAGATCTCCGGCTCTTTTTCTATCCCCTCCGGCTTCTCTACCCCTTCCGGCTCCTGTACCTCATCCTGCTCCCATTCCTTTACATCATCTGCCCTCATCCGGCTCTGCATCTCCTCCTTCGTTCCAAGCGCAGTAAAATACACCGGCTCCCCCACGCTTCCTGCCGCCTCCTTCTCCTGCTTCGGCGACAGCCCGTGGTCGTGGAGTATCACCACGCCGGCGCCGTCTTCAAGGCTGTCCATATCCACCCCGAGGCGGTGCTCCTTCACATACCTTTTAAGCTCAGCTATCTCTTCCCGGGAAAGGATCTGGATAACATCCGCCCCGAACCCTTCGATCACCGGCGAACCGTTAACCTGGCCGATGCTTTCCATTCCCTGCGATTCCTCTGTAAATGGCAGGACTGCTTTCCTGGAAATCATCGTGATCATATATGCGCCCTCCGTGACGTGGGCCGTCTCCCGCTTTACCCCTTCAAGGCTTAAAATACGCTCTCTTACCTCTGGGGAAATAGGTGAGTATTCGTCATAGTAATTATCATCCAGCAGGTCAAGACTATCCCCATCGGTCTCAAGCGGATCCTTCCCGGCATCACGGAAGGTATATTCCGCACCGTGCCCTACCTCCTGCCCGAACCGGCTGAACTTTCCCGCGATGAGAAAATCCGGGTGCCGCCCGATCACACGGGTGTAATCACTTTGCTCCGTAATATATAAAGCCCCGAAAAACGCCGAGACGCCGAGAAACATCGAGAATACCGTCAGAGCAAACCTCCCCCGATACCGCGTCACATTCTGCCACGCCAGATAAAGAAGCTCTCCTTTGGCGCTTCTCCTCCTGCATCCCGCCCGCGCCTTCATCTTCGCTGTCTTTCTCTTTCCAGGCTTTATCCCTGTATAATTCACACTTTCCACACAGGACATATTTACTGTACGAAAGATCACCCAGGCTGACACGCCAAACGTAAGCAGCGCCGCAAATGCCACCGCAGCAGCAAGTATTTCCACATAGAAAAACCGAACCTCGCCGGAGCCGCCAAAGCTCCTAAGATACTGGCTCCCCAGAATTTCCGGTATCACAGCCCACAGAACTGCTGAGGCCAGAACCGCCCCTGCTGCCGCCCCCAAAGCCACAATGTTGATCATCTGGCAAAGATAGACCTTGCAAATCTGCCTGCCCGTAGTGCCGATGGTATTCAGAAGGCCCATCTGGCGGATATCACCTGCCATAGAAATCCCCATCACATTGTAGACCAGAAAAAACATCCCACCAAGCACCACGGCTGCACCCAGAACCGCCGTATCATACCCGCCCGCCGCCAGGCGCACCGCATCATGGGCCGCCGTATTCTGAACGGACAGCTTTATCTCCCCCGGCACGTCCTCATACAGCCGCTTTTCTGTCTCCCGCCAGTCCATGCTGTCTGACGGGCAGATCAGAATATCCGACTTCCTCTCGATATCTATCCCCCATTCCCTTGATTTTTCTTCCGATATGTAACCGCAGGCAAGCCCCGGGCGGTCCTCCGTATAGTCCGTATACCAGCCGCACAACAAAAATTCCTCCCGTTGGGTCCGAAAAAGCCCTATATTCACCGTAAGCACGATCTTCATTCCCATCTCCGGCTTCGAAATCCCCAGAGTTTTTAAGGCTTTCACCGGCAGCATCAGCTCCTGCCCATTTTCCGGATAATGCCCGGAGATATCTGTATAGGCTGGTTTCACGATTTTTTCCCATGCCTGCCCATCAAGCACCAGGATCCGGCAGACACGTCTCCGACTGTCAGTATTTTTACTTGCATCTCCTTCCCCGGCTATTCCCTCTCCTGCCGGGACGCTTCTCCCCGCCTCCTTTACATAGCTAAGGGTGCGTACCTTCTCGTACTGCTCTGGCCCCGCGCCCTCGATACAGGCTGACGCAGCCGTACCGGCCGCCCTCACCGCCCGCGTGTACTCCGCCCGCACCTTGCCGAAGGAGATGCCGAACACCATGGTCAGCGTGACGACACACAGGCAGACCGCCCCCGCAAGGATCCGGTTCCTGCCCTTATTGCATCTTCCGATCTCTCTCGCCAGCATCCGGATCACCGGCTGGTTATCATTAGGGACATATCCATGATGCTCCATCATCTTTCCCTCCCGCAGATTCTGCCGTCCTCAAGCCGCACAATACGGTCCGCCATCTGGGCCACTTCTTCCTGATGGGTCACCACAACCACCGTCTGGTGAAATCTTTCCGCACATGACCGAAAAAGCCCTGTCACTTCCATGCTGGTGACCGAATCCAGGTTCCCCGTAGGCTCGTCAGCCAGAATTATGGCCGGCTTTGCCATGAGTGCGCGGGCGATAGCCGCCCTCTGCTGCTGTCCGCCGGACAACGTGTGCGGCAGCCGCCAAAGCTTGTCCGCGATTCCCAGGCTCTCCGTCACCTGCCCAAGCAGCCCGGAATCAACCGCCGCACCGTCGAGCCTGAGGGGAAGCACGATATTTTCATAAATACTCAGCACCGGAACCAGGTTGTACTGCTGGAACACGAATCCGATATTCCTCCTGCGAAATATCGTCCTCTCCTCCGGATTCATATCTCTTAAGCTGCTTCCCCGTATCCATACGCCGCCTTCTGTCGGCACATCCAGCCCGCCAAGCAGATTAAGGAGCGTTGTCTTGCCGCTCCCGGAAGTACCCACAACCGCCAAAAATTCCCCGTCCGGTACGGACAGGGTCACCTCATCAAGAGCACGGACTTCATAAGTCTCCGTAACATAATATTTTTTCAGGCCGGCTGCTCTTAACATCTCCATCGTAATCTCCTCCTTCGGCGGACATCCGTCCGCCTGATCTTCCCGGGTCTTTCTTCTCTCAAAAGCTCCCGCAGCTGCTACTATACCGGGCAAATCTAACAAATCTCTAACAGACTCAGGATATATTTCCGTAAACCTACGCGAACCGTACCTTTCACTTGTCTATATTTCCATCTTCCGCCTGATCAGCCGCCGATGCGGTCACCGGGGAAGGTTCATCTCCATCGTAAGCCCCGGCTCTTCTCTTCTTGCCGCCAGAAACCCGCCATGCCTGCCCACGATCTCCCGCGCCAGGTAAAGCCCGAGCCCGAACCCTTCCTGAGCAGTGACCCGCCTCCCCCGGTAAAACCGCTTAAAGATCTGGCTTTCCTCTCCTTCCTCTATACCGATGCCGTAATCTCTCACCCGTATCTTTAGAAACATCTCACTTTCCGTCACGGACACCTCGATCTTCTCTCCAATCCTGCTGTACTTTACCGCATTGTCAAAAAGATTAAAAAGCGCCTCCCCCAGCCAGTTAGCGTCATGAGCCAGACCCGCCTGTCCGGGAAGGCTCACCGTGACCTTAAGCTCTTTTTCCTCTGCCTGGCACTGTATCTGCCCCAGCGCATTTCTGACAGTCCTAAGGATATCCGTCTCTTCTTTTTTAATCTGGATGATATGCTGCTCTAACCGGGACATCCGAATAAAGCTCTCCACGAGAAAATGCAGTTTTCCCGCGCTTTCCCCCGCAGCATCCAATGACCGTAATACCCCCTCGTTTTCATCATCCTCCGCCATCTCCTGTAAAAATCCAAGATACGTCTCCAGATTCGTAAGAGGCGTGCGCATCTG
>Ga0137307_102964_pt1 | contig 10837 bp, 4 predicted proteins | sample NAcewD2O_March_2_FD_97180 | JGI IMG/M metagenome (GOLD analysis project Ga0137307, IMG submission 97180) | Mouse cecal microbial communities from Vienna, Austria - N-Acetylglucosamine amended D2O_March | ecosystem: Host-associated > Mammals > Digestive system > Large intestine > Cecum | place...
TTCAAGCGAACGTATATATAATAAGGTTACAAATATACTGTAATAAAATGTTTTTTTAAATTATTCGACATATTTAATCAATAAAGTTATGGTTAAATACTTATACTAATGCAGTATGTTTTAGTAACTAAAAATTGACACAAATTTTTTGTTATGCTAAAATAGACAAACAATATGTATTACCAAAGAATACATTTGAACATTATGTGGATAGGTTTGACATAATGAAAGGAGTGGCGGTTTGAATCAAAAAACGAGAGGCATTTTATTCTCTGTATTAGCGGTGGTAATTCTTATCGGCGCGGTTATACTCGGGTGGCAGTTGTTGGGAAACAGCATCACTAAGATAAGCGAGCCCGTATTTAGAGATAATATTGCTCAATACGAAAAGATATCAATAAATATTTACAGTGTAACTTGTATTGACGGAAAAGGTAATAAGTATACCTTTGTAACATTGGACAGAGCGGCGTTAAACGATTTTATTCAAGAAAAATGGGATGAGGAAAACGGCGTTAACCCGAAGTTGAAGGAAAGCGACAAGCGGGGCAATCCTAATTATTACGTTGCCGATCCCAATGCTGTAAGATGGACGGACTTTATTATGCCCGTAGGCGGTATTCTCGTTACTATCTTGTTGGTAGTATTTTTGTACCGTCAAATTGCTAAGCAGAATAACCAAAATATAGATTTCGGTCGTTCGCGCGCAAAAGCGGTGCAGAATATAAAAATACGTTTCAGCGACGTTGCCGGTGCGGAAGAAGAAAAAGAGGAATTGCAGGAAATTATCGATTTCTTAAAAGACCCCAAAAAGTTTTCCGATATGGGCGCGCGTATTCCCAAGGGCGTGTTGCTTGTGGGCCCTCCGGGAACAGGTAAAACCTTGTTTGCAAAGGCAGTAGCAGGCGAGGCGGGAGTTCCGTTCTTCTCGATGAGCGGTTCGGACTTTGTAGAAATGTTTGTCGGCGTAGGCGCAAGCAGAGTAAGAGACTTGTTTGACCAGGCAAAAAAGAATATGCCTTGCATAATCTTTATTGACGAAATTGACGCGGTAGGCCGTCAGCGCGGAGCAGGACTCGGCGGCGGTCATGACGAAAGAGAGCAAACGCTTAACCAGTTGCTTGTAGAAATGGACGGTTTTGAAACAAGCACCAACATTATAGTAATGGCGGCGACCAACCGTGCGGATATTCTTGATCCCGCGTTGTTGCGCCCCGGACGTTTTGACAGACAAATTTATGTTAACCGCCCTGACGTTCGCGGCAGAGAGGCTATTTTGAAAGTTCACGCACGCAAAAAGCCTATCGGACCGGATGTTAATTTCCGTACCGTTGCACGTATTACGGCAGGTTTTACGGGCGCAGATCTTGAAAACCTTTTAAACGAAGCGGCAATTCTTGCCGTGCGCGAAGGCAGACGTTTGATAACGATGGCTGACGTAAACGAGGGTATAAATAAGGTGGTTATGGGGCCGTCTAAAAAATCGCGCCTTGTAACCGAACCCGATAAACGGATTACCGCTTATCACGAATCGGGACACGCAATTCTCGCTTGCGACCTTAAATACTGCGACCCCGTTCACGAAGTAACGATTATACCGCGCGGTATGGCGGCGGGATATACTATGACCCGTCCCGAAAACGACAACAATCACGTTACGAAACAACAATTGTTAGACCAAATTACAATGACTTTGGGCGGCCGCGTTGCAGAAGAGTTGATTATCAAAAACATAAGCAGCGGAGCAAGCGGAGACATCAAGTCGCTTACTCAAACGGCGCATCAAATGGTAACGGAATGGGGTATGAGCGACCGTTTAGGACCTTTGTTCTACGGAAGCGACGGCGAAATTTTTGTCGGCAGAAGTTATCAGCAGGAAAAAGGCTATTCTGACGAAATAGCAAATATGATTGACGAAGAAGTGCGTGATATAGTTGAAAGTTGCCATAAACGCGCAACGGAAATTTTAACGAAAAAAATAGACGTTCTTCACAATATGGCGCGTATTCTTATCGAAAAAGAAACTATCCACACCGAAGAAGTTAATATGCTGATGCAAGGTAAAACGGTAGAAGAAGTAATTGCATATATGGAATCGCACGAACCTCCTATCGAGCAACCGGCTGTTGCTATAGAGCCGACTTTAAAAGACGAAGAAACGCCGACGGTAACAGGAAAAGAAAAGACAAAGGAAAAGAAAACCGATTCCGATAAAAAGGAATAATACCTACTATATTTTATTGACGCGGGCTATCAACCCGCGTCTTTTGCGTAAACAAAAAATACTAGTTCGGTGTTTTTGTGGATATTAACTATTATACAAAATCTTTTCAATCGGTGATTAAAAACGGAAAATCAGTCGTAGTGTCAATTTGTACGGTTTCAATCATTATTCAGGTTAATACAAAGTCGGGATAATTGTTGGCACAACACAAAAAGTATGGTATAATAAAACAACGAACCACATCTAAAAGCGTTTTTAACTTATAAACGACTTCGCGCATTATGCGTTAAATTGATAATAAACTCATACAATAATAAATTTCAAACAACCGTTTGAGAAAAAATTATAGCAGACTATTTCGCGATACCGCGTAATAAATGGAGATTAAAATGAAAAAAATACTGGCAGCAATACTACTGGTAACAATATTTGTACTGACATTTGCTTTAACTGCCTGCAATAACGTTGCGGTTACAAAAGTGTTCCCCCGTTGGGAAGACGAAGAAGAATACGTTTTCGGTATTTCTTTGGCAGACTTTGATGAAGATAAAAAAGGAATTTTTAATACTTACGGAGAAAATAACGATTATTACCGTGATATGGTCATTTCCACTGCGGAAAATGCCGCGCTTTTAACATCGGACGAAATCCGCCCGAATAAGCTTACGGGAGAATTGGTATATAAAATAAGCAAAGTAGACAATTCCACAAACCGCAAATTCGTTACGGTTCAAAAAATGTATGCGCAATACAGCACGGAAGATTTACAAAATTCCGCCAATTACAGCGATTTACAAAATATGATAGCGGAAGAAGATCCTTTCGGAGATAGCGGTTTTACAACTTTGTATTCCGAAACGACAACGGAAGTTGTATTCAAGAACGAAGCGATAAACGATATTTATATTGTTCCCGTAAGTTCCAAGAAAGTTGAAGACGGATTTTATATCGGCAAGTTGTATCAGGGCGTTTCCAGATATGAAATTTCTACCGAATACAATTTTGAAGGGCGTACTGCGAAAGTTACAACGGTAAAGAAAGACGCCAAAGGCGAAAACCCCGTTAAGGTTGAAAAGGAAAATAAACTCGGTATCGCCAAAGGCGGATATTGTATCGATTCTAATATGTTGTTGCTGTATGTCCGCAGTTTGAGCAAGTCTGCAAACGATTTTGCAAGCAATCCTTCAATTTCCGTATACAATGCGCAAGACAACACCGTGTATACCGCAAGTTTCGGAATAATGAGAGACCAAAAGGTCGTTCTCAATAACGGCGGCTCAGATTTTCTTACGAGTTTAAACGTAGTGGGAGTAACTCTTTCCGGCAAAAAGGCAGGAGTACAAATTACCAATCAAGCGTTTATGATACAAGAAAATTTATCCGATAAACTCGCTACTTACAAAACCGATTTAGTAAACGGCAACAGTAAGTATACAACGGTACGTTTCCGTGTAGGTATCCGCGCTTACGAATTAAAAGAACACAAAACGGAATGGATTGACGCATTAAGCGTTTCTGACGAAAAAGCCAATTCAGTAACGATAACCGTTACTAAGGCGGAAGAAATTGCGTTGATTACCAACGGCGCTATGCACAAAAACGTAAACGTAACTTGGGCGCTCAAAGAAGAAAGCGAATATGCAACTATCCGCGACGGAAAAACCTTAGTAGTAAGTTCTTTACCGACGGAAAAGAAAACGTTAACTCTTATTGCAACGTTTACAAGCGGAACGGTAACCGATACTAAGGAAGTGTCCGTTACATTACCTGCGGCTTAATTTAATAAAAACCGACGCGTCAGGACTGTTAAGTTCTGACGCGTTTTTAATAGGTAAAAACGCGCTTGCACACTTGTCCGTTTAAATATTTTATTGAGAGTTATTGCGGCTTGCATTAAAAAATGGTATACTGATAATGACTTAAAACTAAATTTGTTTAAACAATAAAAACTGTTTTATACGGCGCAACAGAGTTATTATATATCAAATTACAAATTAAAGCATTTTTAAAAAGGAAACGAATGATTACTATCTACAAAACCAAAACGATGAAAGACGCGTCGGAATACGTTATGAACAGGCTTAAAACTGTCGACCCAAAAGCGCTGTCTTTTACGCATACGATAATCGTTCCCGACAGGGCGTCGTTTGAAGCGGAACGTCAGCTTTTAAAAACCGTCGGCGGTAGTTTTAACATTCAGGTAAAAACTTTCCGCAGGCTTGCGGCGGACATTTTGCCTAAGTACAATTATTTGTCTAAGCAAGCAGGAATTATGGCTCTGAGCGGAATTATACGCGATAACCGCGATAAACTCGTTTGTTTTACAAAAGGGGTTGAAACAGTCGGTTTTGTAGAGGATATGTATGATACAATAAGTATGATGAAATACTGTAAAATCTCGCCGAGCGAACTTTTAACGGGTGAGTTATCGCGGAGCGTTTCGGGCAAAGCCAAAGATATCGCTCTTTTGTATCAAGCATACTTGGATTTTACGAACGGCAGATTTATCGATTCGGCAGACAAGTTGGATTTGCTCTCGGAAGCGTTGCCGTCTTCGTCCGTAGTTAAAAACGGTTATTTTTATTTGTACGATTTTGACAATTTATCCGCGCAGGAACTTTCAATAATAGAACAGTTGACCAAACACGCTAGCGGGGTTACTATTGCTTGCTGTGTAGGCGATAAGCCTAAAGACAGATATTTGTATCTAAACGATATTTACACCGGAATACTGGATATGTGTAAGCGTTGCGGCATAACTCCCGTCGAAATCCCCGAAAGCGGAGTCGCCGTAGGAGAATGTAACAAATACGTCAAAAATATAGGAGAAAATTTATACAGATACGAACACGGTACGCCTGTTGAAAGCGCTAACTTTGTAGAAATTTTTCAAGGTTCAACGCGTGTACAGGAAGTTTATGCTTTGGCGTGCCGCGTAAAAAAGTATACGCAAAACGGCGGAAGGTACAAGGATATTTATGTCGTTACAAGCGATGTGGCGGCGTATTCCAATGCAATCAATACAATATTTCCGCAATTTGAAATTCCGTATTTTTGCGATAAACAGTTTGAACTTTCGGGACATCCGTATGCGAGATATATATTAGATTATCTTGCCTTGTGCAAAAATAACGGCAAACTGTCTTTTGTATTGCCCTTTGTTAAAAACTATTTGTTTTGCGGTTTTGATACGGACTGCTCGGACGACGTTTTTATGTTTGAAAACTATTGTCTTAAATACAACGTTACTTACCGTTACGACGGTTTTTCTTTGGGACGCGCAGAACCTTATTTTGAACAGGCAAACGTATTCCGCGGCAAATTTAACAAATTGTACAAGCAAATAACGGTTCCGTCTTCTGCTAAAGTCTGCGAATATATTCAAATTATCAGACGGCTGATAGAGGTAGCCGACTTAAAAAATAAAAACGGATTGTTTGCCGAACAGCAAAAAACGGCAAATCTTAATTACGAAGCCAACGTAACAAGTCAAGTGTGCGACAAGTTTGAATCGGTATTGGTAAATGCCGAAAACGTCATCGGCGAAAGATACGTTTCGTTGGACGAGTTTATCAAAACTTTAACCGCAGGCGTATCGTCGGTAAAAATATCCGTCATACCGGAATATAACGATTGCGTAATGTTTGCAAATATGGCAAAAGCCCGCAAACACGACGTCAAGTATTTGGTTTTGCTGGGCGCAAATTACGGCGCAATGCCCATTGTTAAACGCGACTGTAAGTTGTTATCCGACAATAATATAAAAGATTTGATACAATCGGGTATCAACCTTGAACCGCAGATTTTTACGGAAAACCGCCGCGAGCGGTTCAGTCTGTTCCAGTTGCTTCAAGAGCCTACGGACAAACTTTATGTTTCGTATGCGGCGGCTGACGGAAGCGACAGGCTAACCCCGTCTCCCTTTGTAAACGAGTTGAAACGCATATTTGTACACAAAGGCTCAAATTTAACGGAAACAGAGAAAGCCGACGAGGAAGCGTACAGCGAAGCACAGGCAATAGCCAAAGTCGTGCTTAACAACAGACGGCTTCAAGACGGTCAAGCGGTCAATATGCCGTCATTTGAAATTCTTAAACAAGAGTATGCTCAAGAAGTTTTGAAATACTCGTTCGATAAAGACAGCAATGTCTCCGTCAGCCGCGGCGTGGAACTGTATCTGAAAAATGCCGCAACAAGCGTAAGTCAACTTACAGACTTTTTCAAGTGTCCGTATTGTTTTTACATTCAGTACGGCTTAAACGTCAAGCCGCGTTCCGTGTCGGAACTTAAAAGCGCGGATTTGGGTAATATTCTTCACGCCGTTTTAGAACAGTACGTCAAAGATATGGACGAAACCGAAACGGACGAAGTAACGCAAAACAAAGCCGATAAATGGTTCGATTACGCATTAAACGACGATTTTTACAAAGGTATGAAAGACGACCGACAAATGGCAGGTACGCTCGATATGCTGCGCGCCGAGTCTCGCCGTATGTGTCAAGTTGTAAAAAAACAACTGTCAAATTCCAAATTTAAAAATATGGCGGCAGAATTGTCATTTGGAGGCAAGTCGGATTTGCCTGCGGTAGAAGTGCCGTTTGACGGAGGTAAATTTTCTCTGGTCGGAAAAATAGACAGGGTAGACGTTTGCGAAGATAAATTTATCGTTATCGACTACAAAAGCGGTGCAAGCGCGGCGCATTTTTCCGAAAAAGATTTGTTTGTCGGGCACAAAATGCAGTTGCTTGTGTACGTCAAAGCAGTTGCGGACAATTATAAACTACAGCCCGCAGGCTTTTATTACTTTAATATGCACAATAATTTTACCGACATAGACGCGGACAGCGTGTATGTTTACAACGGCAGAACGTTAGACGACGTTGACGTGGCGATAAAAATGGATTCCGAATTAAAATCGGGCAAGAGCGAAAAACTTGGATTAAAACTCAATGTCGACGGCAGTCTTAACAAAACGGGCGGCAAACTGCTTACCGCCGGGCAATTTGACAATCAAATATCCTATGCGTTTAAACTTATCCAAAACGCAGGCAATCTTATGCAAAAAGGGTATGCTTCCGTCAACCCGTACAAAGGCACTTGCGATTACTGCGACTACAAGGATATTTGTCATTTCGGAGATATTTACACGCACAACGCGCGCGAAGTAAAATCTCGCAAACTTAAAGAAACGATAGATAAAACGGTGAACGAATGAGCGATAAACGGTATACACAATCCCAACAAAACGTCATAAATTACCGCGGAAGCAATATGCTTGTGTCGGCTTCTGCCGGTACGGGTAAAACAACGGTAATGATAGAGCGGATAGCTGCGCTAATAGAGGAAGGCGCGGACGTATCTCAATTTGTTGTAGTTACTTTTACAAATCTCGCCGCATCGGAGATGAAAAACCGTCTGGCGGCTAAACTGACCGAAAAGAGCGGCAACCCTAAAATATTAGAGCATATTGAAAAATTAGACACTGCTAGTATTTGTACATTACACTCTTTTTGCAGTGAGTTACTGCGCAATTACTTTTATGTCGTAGATATCGACCCTGCATTTACGATACTGGACAGTTCAACCGTTGCGACTTTACGCTCTAACGCTTTGGACGATACGTTTAAATACTTTTTTGAACAGAACGACCAAGTATTTCGTAAAACATACAAAATTTTTTCCACCGCGCGTAAGGAAGAAAATTTTAAATCAACGGTTTTAAAATTGTACGAATTTTCAAGACGTATTCAAAATTTTGAAGAATGGTACGCCAAAACGCGTCAGAACTTTGTTGATTTCAGCGAAGATAATCCCATAATAACTACGCTACTGCAAGATATTGCGCAAAGTATAGGTTATTATAGCAGTAATATGTCGGCAATTGCGGATAGGTGCCAAGAGGAAGGACTGCCCTTTGAACAAACGGTGCGCAGTAATGCCGAACAGTTTAAACGCGTCCGTCTGGACAGTTTACAAAATGCATTAAGCGACTTGTGGAAGATAAATTTGCTTTCTTTGCCGCGTCATAACAAAAAAACAAGCACCGATATCGAGGACAGCATACGCGCCGACTATAAGGGGCTTGTAGCCGATTTTAAAAAGTTCGCCGACGGGTACGCATCGCTCAGCCGCGGACGGACAGTTTCCGAAATGTGGGAGGAAACTAAATTTGCCGTTACTTATACCGATAAACTTGTCGAAATAATTACCAAATTCGATTCGATTTTCTTTGAAATGAAAAAACAGCGCGGGGGTTTGGACTTTAACGACCTAGAACACCTGACTTTGCGTATTTTAAACGATGACGAAGCAAATTCACAAATTCACGAGCGTTACCGCTACGTTTTTGTTGATGAGTATCAAGATACCAACCCCATACAGGAAGCAATAGTATCCGCTTTGAGCGGCAACGGCAACTTGTTTATGGTGGGCGACGTCAAACAGTCCATTTACGGTTTCCGCGGTTGCGAACCGTCCATATTTGTCAATAAGTACAATGTTTACAAGCAAAATACTTGCGGCTATGTAGAAGAATTGAACGACAACTTCCGCAGTAACGTCAAAATTATCGAATTTGTAAACGACGTGTTCGATTGCATTATGACGACGGAATTCGGCAAAGTCGATTACGCAAATACGGCAAGGCTCCACGGAGTAAAACCGCCCGTATTAAAAACCGTTTCTACAAAAATAGATTTTGTAGTGCAGGTAGAAAAGGAAGAAACAGAGTACGATTCGGTTTACGATATTACCGCGGCGGCGGACGAAAGCAGTTATGTAAATCAGGGCGAACTAATTGCTCGCAATATCAAACAGTATGTCGGTATGGCGTATAAGGACGGCGATAATACCAAACGTATAAACTACGGCGACATAGTAATACTTATGCGTTCGCTAACCGCTAAGGCAACGGATATTTACAACGCGCTTGTCAATAACGGCATTCCTGTCGTTGCCAACTTCCGCGCCGACGAAACTGCCACGCGTGAAATTAAAGATTTTGTCAATTTGCTCAGAGTAATAGACAACCCCTATAACGATATCTACGTTGTGGGCGCGTGTTTGTCGCCATTCGGCAAATTTACTGAAAACGAACTGGGCATTATCCGTTTAGATACTGAAGGGCGTGTTCCGTACTACTCGCGTTTAATAAATTATCTTGAAACGGGCAATGACGAAAATATCAAACAAAAAATCACGGAATTTTTACGTTTTGTAGACGGTATGCGTTTTTATTCGCGCAGTGCAACCGTTTGCGAAATTGCTCTAAAAGTAATAAAGGACAAACACTACGATATGTATGTGCAGGGCTTGCCCAACGGCAGTTTGAGATTGCGCAAACTGTACGGCTTTATCGATAGGGTACGGGGCGCGTCCTATGCCGACAGCGTAGACAAATTTTTGTCCTATCTGGACGAATCCGTCGACAACCGCGCCGAAGAAGCGCCAAGCGAAACAAATGCGGTAAGGCTTATGACAATGCACGCGTCTAAGGGGTTAGAGTTTCCCGTAGTCATTATTGCAGGGATAGAAACGCAATTCCGTTTCGATTACCAGCCTGTCGAAACAAACGTAGATATGGGTCTTGCGGTAAAGTACTACAATTTCGACAATATGAAAGTATCAAACACTTTGGGCGTTGCCGCTTGCGGTATGTTTAACAAAATTAAACAGCGCGAAGAAGAAATGCGCCTGTTGTACGTTGCTATGACGCGCGCAAAATACGCGCTTAACATTGTGGGAACGGCAAGCGAAAAACAACTGAACGCTCTGCCTAAACTGCCTGCAAAAGCAATGTCGCATCTCGATTGGATACTTTTGGCTGTAAAACAGCGTTACGCCGACGAAGACTGTCAAATTGCCAACAGCGTCGAAATCAACGTTGTAACAGAACCTTTGCTTACTAAAACGCCGACAGTAAGTCATCTGCTGTGCGAACAACGCACCGATAGAGAAAACGTATTGTCGCGTATCAGCAAAAAATACGGGTATCAAGCCCAAACGGAAATGCCGCAAAAAATTGTCAGTTCGGCATTGGACAAGGAATACCTAGACGGCGACAGCGATGACGAACGCACAACGCGTTACATAAAGCCGCTTCACGAAAACGCCCACCGCAACTTGATAGGTACGGCTTATCACAAGGTATTGCAATATGCGCCCAATCTTGCAAGTCAAGATGAAATACGCAAAACAATTACCGCGCTTGTAGAAAACAACCAAATAGACAAGCAGTTTGAAAATAAACTGTCGGTAGAAAAAATACACAAGGCATTGCACAATTCCCAACTTGTAAAGTTGCTTGACGGCTCGCAAATATACCGCGAAATTCCCTTTATGCTGTATGTGCCGTATAATCAGGTGGCAAAAAGCGGCAAGTTTACGGATGACGTAATGTTGCAGGGCATTATTGACTTGCTTGCGATTAACGGCAATAAAGCCACGGTGGTGGACTACAAGTATACTTCAAACAGCGGTAAGGTAAAGGATAACTACACTGCACAGTTAAACAGTTACAAGTTGGCGGTAGAACGCATTTGCGGAATAACGGACGTAACTTGTTATGTGCTGTCCATCGATGACTGTAAACTGATAAAATTTTAGTATTGTTTC
>Ga0137307_102969_pt1 | contig 10816 bp, 8 predicted proteins | sample NAcewD2O_March_2_FD_97180 | JGI IMG/M metagenome (GOLD analysis project Ga0137307, IMG submission 97180) | Mouse cecal microbial communities from Vienna, Austria - N-Acetylglucosamine amended D2O_March | ecosystem: Host-associated > Mammals > Digestive system > Large intestine > Cecum | place...
TCCCATGCGCATACAGGTTGTTATACCACGTCTGTATGCAAGCTTTACATCTGTAGAAACATTTATTTTCTTCACATTGTCATGTGCCAAAAGCTGTAATAACATTTCATCTGTAAGCCCGGTTCCCCCATGCACGACGAAGGGAATATTGGTAATCCCTGCAATTTCGCTTATCATGTCAAAGCGAATCCGGGGCGTTCCTTTGTATAACCCATGTACTGTTCCGACTGCCGCCGCAAACATGTCAACGTCTGTACCTTCTATAAACATTTTAATATCTTCCATTTTTGCCAGACCAGCCGCAACGGACTGCTGCCCATTCTCCTGACCGCATATCTGTCCCACCTCCGCCTCAACCAGTATTCCTTTTCCCCTGACCATATCAGCCACTTCGTTCGTGATTCGAATGTTTTCTTCAATTGTCCTATCGGAAGCATCTATCATTACGGAGTCCCAGCCAGATTCCGCTGCCTGACGGATATATTCTAATTTTCTGCAATGGTCCAGATGAAGGTATGCCCTGACGTTTTTCCTTTTTCCATAATGTTCCACAAATGCTGCCAGTTCTTCTTTATCGAGCGCTGCAAATGCTTTCATGGAAGTCTGAAGAATGACATTCTGTCTTTCCTGTGCTGCCGCGTCAATCACTGCTTTTGCCGACTGTATGCTCCATATATTGAATGCAAAATACTGCCGGGAGTTCATACTGATATACTTTTCCATGTCCAATCTCCTTTTGCCATGTACAATCGAGCAGGGCGTCCGTCAGCTTGCTGACATATTTCATCTGGACGCCCATGTGCAATCGAGCAGGGAAGTCTTTCCCTACTCGCTGCGCGCCCCATGCGCCGCTTCAGCGGCACATTTCCCCTGCATGGGGCTGCGCATAAAAAAACTGACATAAGTATTTAACCGCTTTCATACTTATATCAGTCCTTTATTTTCTATATGCAAAATCAATATCCGTCGCCACCCATAGTATACGCACGGCAGCCATAGCCCATTAAAATGCAAATATGTCCTCAAGTGTCATCGTAATCGGAAATGCCCGCAGTGTGATCTCCTGCCTGAGATTGTAATCCTCACTTGTCTCATCGTCATCCAGAATGTAAGACTCTTCAATCTCATATTTTCCATCCCGAAGATAATAAATTTCAACAGCCTTTTCAATAGGCGATACAATCCAGTACTCCTCCACGCCGCTTTTCTCGTAGATATCCTTCTTGATTCCCCTGTCACGCTTTGCCGTGGAGGGACTTAATGTTTCTGCCACAAATTTAGGCGTGCCATAGTAGGAGTTTCCCTTTATCATGTTTCTGTCGCAACAGATAATGATGTCCGGCTCAAGATAGTCATCACTTTCCTTAGAATACTTGTAGTCTATGTTTTCCATAAATACCATACACAGACTGCCCTTTAATCCTGCCTTAATAGCACAATTTATATTATTTGTTATGGCACTATGACGAAAATTTGGCGCCGGGGACATGTCAAATATTTCCCCATTAATCTTTTCATCCCGAATTCGTTCGTGGTTTCCTGCCTGCATACAAATCCTCCTTTTCACTTTTCTTCATCTTATCATGAAAATGGCATTTTAGCAAGCAAAGCGGTATTACATCAACGCAAAATTCCTGATATAAGTATGAAATTGTCAATGTCCAATAGCCTTTCATTCTATTCCAGATATGCTTCCGGCTCATTCAGTATCAAATCCGTGATTCCCTGTGCCTCAAGCGCTCCCAGATTCAGTCTTGTGCCTGTCGGCTTTTCCGGATACAGATGCCCGCCCATCCATGCACGCACCGTGTATGCCTGCAGCTGTTCTGCTGAAAGGTCGATATCCTTCCAGAAAGGATGGAGCGCCTTCGCGCCGCATCCTCCTTTTATTTTATATAAGCAATCGGAAGCCTTGCTGTCCAATATTCCAAGCGCCGCATCTGCGTCAAGTGTTTTCAGCTTTTCCAGGGATCCTGCATGAAAAGAAGAATACACGACTGCTTTCTCAAGTCCGCGCACATGAACCAGTTCAACAATTTTTTCTTCCATGCCATCATATGGGCAGAGCGAATTTTTTAACTCAATATTCAGTTTCAATCCTGACTGCAATCGGTTTTCCAGCAAATCAAACACCTCCCCGATTGTAGGTATCTGCTGGCTCGGGCTGTCACCTGCCCAGATGTGAAGCCTCTTGATCTGTGTCAGTGTATAGTCCTTTACAAAGCCAAATCCCTCCGTGGTTCTGTCCACTCGTTCATCGTGGATGACAACCAGCTCCCCATCTTTTGTGAGCTGAATGTCCAGCTCGATTCCTGTCAGATTCCTTATCGCTGCCGCTTTTTCAAATGCAAGCAGCGTATTCTCGGGATATCTCTGGCTGCATCCCCTGTGTGCCCATAGTTTCATGTCAACCCCCATGTAATAGCCAAACTTCTGCATACTTTTTAGCCGCTTCAAATCCTGTTCTCATATTCCATGAATTTCTCCATAATATCCGCAGCTGCAATGGACTCGCTCCTTGTCAGCTTAAATGCACTCCTGTCATTTCCATTCATCATATTCAGAAAATCTTTGATCTCATAACGGAGCCCGTCTCCCAGAAAACGTTCTGAATACTTCTCGACCTGGCCTGGATTCTCATAATGGACTTCAAAGTAAGTTGTTTTCCACCACGGCGCCTCCGCCACGATATATCCCTTTGTCCCTGCTATCAGCAGACGTCCTTCCGACTTCACGCCCAGACCGCACACAGCGGTCGCGATTCCCCTCGGAAAAGTCAGGGAAGCCCTGGTAAAGACATCCAGCCCATTCTCATCCTGTATGGTATCAAAATGAATGTCATTGTAATCTGTTCCGAATAATTTTATGATGGGAAGCAGGCAGTAGCTTCCAAGCTCCGTAAAGCTTCCCCCATATTTTTTGTCCGTCAGTTCCCGCTTGTCCTTTCCCTCAAGCTTTGTGAAACAGGCGTCAATATATCGGATATGCCCGATGGTTCCACTGCAAGCAATGCCGAGCAGCTTCTCAAATCCCGGACAGTAAGCCGTTTTTATTCCTTCAAACAGTATCAGCTGGTGCGCTTTCGCATATGCATAGACATCCTCTGCCTGCTGCCTTTTCAACACCATTGGTTTTTCACACAGGACATGCTTTCCATGTGCAAGCGCCTCCATAATGTAGTCATAATGTGTCTGGTGGGGCGACGCCACATAGACGGCATCAACGTCTTCGTAAAATGATTCTATTTCTGCGTAGGAAGCAATCTCCCACTTCTGTGCAAACGCTCTGCCGCTATCAAGGTGTGGATTATACACACCCTGCGTACTGATTCCGCTCACAAGCTTCGCCTCCGGCATAAACCGTTCAGCGATTCTGCCTGTCCCAATCACGCCAATTTTCTGAATCCGTCTGTTCTTCTCCCGCAGCATCGTGCTGGATATATTTTTGGTGCGTTCAAGGTAAACAACCTTGCAATAATCGGTCATATAGTCAAAGACGCCCGCCCAGTCAGAACCAACTGTAAAAATGTCCACATGGTATTTCTGCACATCGCTTATTTTCTGGCCGCTTGTCTCTTCAATAATGACCTCGTCCACAAACCCGGTCTTTTTCACATTTTCAATGCGCGTCATAAGCGAATCCACTACATTGAGCTTTCCTCTTTCCATGTCATACTTTTCCGTCGTTACACCGACAATCAGATAATCCCCAAGCGCCTTTGCCCTCTGCAGCAGCCTGTAATGCCCTTCATGAAGAAGGTCAAATGTTCCATATGTTATTACCTTAATCATAAAAACGCTCCTGCAATCTCTTTTTCACCGTGTGGTAGACCGTTCTGCCACATGTTCCGTCCGTGTTTGCGTTTATTTTTCCAAATATCTCTGCCTGTCTTTCCCTGTCAAACTGGTTTCCCGTTATCCTGTTCCCGATAAAATCCCTTAGCGTCTGAAACGCACTTTCATTCAGACAGTACTGCATCCACTCAGACACTTCCGCAAAGCCCGGCATATGTGCCCTCAAATCATCATAATCCATTTCAATGCTGATTTCCTTATATTCCTTTGTGTCTATATTGACATCATAGAGCTTCCGGTCCGGGTCATTCCACATCAGATGATGCGCTTTCCCCTGCGCTGCATACATATCGGCAAAGCATCCCATGTATGTCGACACAAAATATCCGTTCTTTCCGCGTTTTGCACTCGCAATCGGAATTTTCCATTCTTCCATCGTTCCGGAATCCCTGTCAAGGGACAAATACATGTTGCCCCAGCTCGGTGATAACACTATTGTTTCTTTTCCGCCCTCATACGAAAACGAGATATTGCCAAACGGCTTTTCATCACACTCGATTTCTTCCGGCCATCTCACTGACCGAAAATCCTGCGGGACGCCGCTGTACGCAGCCACATCGCCGGTTTCAGGATTCCAGCATGTCACAGTCGTTCCCCTCATCGGCAAAAGCCACAGGTTATCATGTTCCGGCACCATCATAAATGTTCCGGTATAGCGCTTTGTATTGCACGCGAGTGTCCTCACCCGCAGTGTATCCATATCCACAAACAAAAACTGATTGTCCGCCGGCGAGGCAAAGGCAAGCTCGTTCCCATACGGCGCCACACCGCCCCTGCTCCATTCGCCATTGATATTCCGCACATGAAACTGACCGATTCCTGTCAGATAAGAAACCTGCTCTGTCTCCACGTCAAACCTGACCAGATGTGGGTACCGGTACGGAAGCAGGAAAATATACTTTTGGTTGTAGTAGCAGTCATAGAACGCGCCTGCCCTGGTGTAATCTTCCCGAAAATCAATCCTGCGCAGCTTTTGGTTCTCTATCACCAGAAGATGTCTTGCATTCCGTGGCAGCACATATACCCGGCTTCCAATTTCCACTGCAATCAGGTAATATTCCCCACCGGAATACCCGTCTCCCAGATCCATATAAAATTTGTAATGGTAGTCACAATTCTCAGATATCCACAGCTGGTTATTTTTTGTGACCATGTATTTATCATTTCCCCATATGTCAAACTGGGGAAGCAGCCACTCGCCGCGCCAGTCGTCCTTTTCCGGCAGCGTATTGATATGATTGTTCAGAATAAAAAGCGGTTTTCCGGCAGCCCCGAACAGTGATGTGACACTTGTCGCGGAATCACCAATATACACATCTGATAACGCTATCGCGTTTTCTATGTCAGGCGTCTCATCCAGAATCCCTATATTGTGCGCGGCATACTCCCTTTTCAGTGCGTCATACTGTGCTTTGTACTGCCGCCGCATGGAATCAAAGGATGAATCCATGAGCGGGTGCGGACGCCATAAAAGACAGACATCATCCCTTCCCCTGAAGGTATCAAACACATACCGCATTTTCTGAAGAAACCCATCTGTATTTGCCAGCATCCCCCCAATGCTTGTATTATAAAAATATATTTTTCTGCCTGTCATTTTGTCTTTCCATTCAGGAGGCAGCTCCGGCGGATTCTGGCATTTGTGTATGACGCTGTCAAATTTAGGTGAGCCCAAAGCAAGAAACTTATCATCCGGTATCCGGCTGTCAAAAAACTTCCGGTACTTTTGAGACTGGATGACAATGTAGTCGGCATTCAGGTATGCCGGACATAGCGACTGCACATCCGCCATTCCCCCCGTCGTTGCATAGTATGGAATGTAGACGAGACAGTCCGTAAATTTTTTTAGGTTTTCCGAGTAGAAAAATGGATGTACGCTCGTGACAAAATTTGCATTATCATAAGGATTATGTATAAAAACCATATCCGGGCGATGTTCCCCGAAATCAAATGTATCGTATTTTGTGACAGGAACATACGCCGGGTACTGACTGCTTTCATCATGCATCTTTTGAAAACTTCCGTCTGGATTTTTGTCATAATATGGAATCGGAATGACATATGTGTCACAATATTCATCCGCATCCGCAGCTTTCCAGACACTTTCCAGGCTATCCCACATACTCGCCTTGTATGGCAGGAACACTGCTTCAATCCTGACATGTATGTCATTTTTCAGGCTGTTTTCCACCTTGATTAGCTTCTGTCTCAATAACTTGGATATTTTATTGCTATTAATTTCTCTGTCACTGCCATTTACCAGTTTCTCATGAAACTGATATGCCAGTTCACAGTATTCCTCCAACAATAATACGGCAGGATGCCCGTCGCCCTCTGTTTTCTCAATGAGCGTCCCTATCGTAATCCCACCGTTCTGGCACTCCTCCAAAAGCTCTGCTGCCGAAAGAGTCCTGCCCTGTTCTATGAACTTTTTTATCTGCTCCTGCGCCTCTTCCATCTGCCTGAGCAGTTCTTCTGCCTGCTGCTTCTGTGCCCTTCTCATAGTCTCCCTCAATCAGTTATTTTAATTCCATTATCGCAAAGAACGGCTTGCCGTTCTTTTAAACGAAATTTAGTTTTTCTTTGTCTGCGTTTTTTTGCAGACATTAGTAAAACTTTTCGTTTTATTATCATACGCATTATCGGGACATCTCTGTCTGTCAATTTTGCGCTTGCGCAAAATTTAACTTCGCTCCGCATAAGCTGCGGTCCTGGCATACCCGAAAGCGCCATGTCGTAACCCGACATGACAGCTTAGCCAATGCCGACTTTTTGCTCCCCTGCACGCAATGATGCAGCAATCCGGCTCGCCGGATCCTCTATGTCAATGTACTCCGTCTGCAATCCGCTTTGCGGTAAAATCATCATCCGATCATTTATTCCCAGACTGATACATGTCAACCATCCTTAATCTTGTTTTTTATCCAGTGTCGCCCGCTCACACTTCTGCTGTATATTTTTTGCCATATTCAAGGCTGTTGTGGTATGCAGCCCGCAGCCTTCACACACAAATTCCCTTCCCTGCCTTTTTCCCTCCGCACCGCACGCAGAACAGATATTGCCAGTTCCGCCTGCGTGAATCTCAACAAATTCAATTGAGTGGACACTGCACTTATATGCCAGCCTTTGCCTGATATATCCCTGAAAATTGCGGGTCAGCTTTCTGTTGGCAGATTTCGCATATATTTTTGTCCTGTTTCTGGTAACCAGCTTCGTTACCACAATCCGGGCAGGCTTTTCCTCCCTAATCATCCTGTTGATTTCAGCGTTGATAAAGGTTGTCGTCCGGAGCTTTTCCTTTTCTTTCTGCCTGTCATACTTGGACTTTCCAAGGTTGTTGGCTGCTATCTTTTCTGCCTTATGCACATTTCCGCTTTCAGTGCTCTGCGCATAAGCATTGTACATCCTGCGGCGTTCACGGTTTTTCCTTGCAAGACGCTCCGTTTCCGGATTTGTCAAATCTTCCAGCGCCGCTCCATATATGTGGCCATTTGAAAGTGTAAACATATTCTGACTGCCAATATGGACATAAATCGTGCCTGCGTAATCCTCATGTTTTTTTACCCTGGACTCAAACGGCACGGCAAGCATGACATCATTCTGCCGGATGTGCACCTGAATCTGCCTGTCAAAGGTACGGTTGTCTTTTAGCGGAATGGAGATTCTCTTTCTCGGAATCCTGCAGACAATGCGCATCGCGCCATCCTTATAAGAATATCCGTTGGGCGAGATGCGGAACGAATCCGCGCGTTCTGTCCTGGGCTGTGTCAGGTATCTTCTTGTCAGCCTGCACAGCAGATTGTTCAGCCGTTTTACGTCAATATCAAGTCCCGCTGCATTTCGCGGCATCTCGTATTCCTGACGATTTAAAATAGCAGCGTACACGCCGCCCATCTTTAAGACCGTCCGCAAATATTTCCGGTCATCATCACTCAGATTCTCATTTGCCGAGACGCACTCGCCAACCTTATTCTTCACGGTGCCCCAGCTGCATTTAATGTTGGTGACGGCATCCGCTATGGCAAGCTCATAATATACCGCCGGAAGGTTTAACTGCTCACGCAGCCCGCAATGGCGCATCTCATTCAGAATGCCGTAAACCGGTGTCAGGTTGTCCAGATTTCTGATTCCTGAATACTTTCTGTAAACATAATTTTTGACCTTGCAGCAATCAAGGGCAATGCCTTTTAGAAACTCCATTGTCTCCTCCGGCAACGGTTCGCTATACTGCCAGACTGTTTTCGTTATGGTGTTGTCAGTGGACATTTCTTCTACCCATCCAGACGGTTTGTCATTTTTCACAAATTGCCTTCGCTATTTGATATATTATATAGAAAAATTGTATAAGATTTTTTTGGAATATTTCGCAGACTTTCCTGTTCTGCGAAAAGTGGCAAAAAGCCTGATTTATAAAGGATACTATTTTGAGGTGACCACAAAAAAGACCATGAATTTAATAAAAAAAGTAATTGTGCTTTGCTATCATGTAAGCAAACTGAGTTTGACTGACCACAAAAAAGACCCTAAAAAAAATCCATTTTTCAGGGTCTTTTTTGCGTGAAACTGACGCTTCCATATGTTGCTATCTCCATTTGCCTTATGTTTTTGAAAAAAGAATTGTCATTTCGGTTAAAACGTGGTAAACTATTGTCGATATAAAGTTATAGAATCGTATTTTTTAAGTATTTTAAAGAAAATATTTATAAATTTCGCAGAACAGGAAAATCTGCGAAATTTTTCGTTTTATACACCAAAAAATCCGGTGCCAATTGTGTTCTGACCACAATCCGCACCGGATTTCGTATTACCATTTATCAGTTTTCCTCTGTTTCTTCCTCTACATCACACAATATTTCGAGCATCTGCTGGGAATTCATTGCCGTGCTGAGTTCATACGTGCCTGGCTTCAGCTTATCCTTATAGTCAGAAAGCCTCTCCTGAATATAAAACACATTTGCATCCTCAATCAGTCCTTTTTCCTCAAGTATCTTTGCAAGCTCCCTGCTGGACTGCCCCGCAGACACGACCACATTCACAATCCTGCCCTCTCCCTCACTCACAGGCACATCCGCAAACACCTTATATCCAAAATCATACGCGTACACCGCAAGGCGGAACACCACGGAAATAACCACCGCCGCAACTGCAATCTTAATGATTGTCGCCGAGACGGCTCCCAATAACTGTTTTACATTCATAACTTTCCTCCACGTTTACTATAATTACCGGAGAACGCCTGCGTTCTCCTTAAAACTTAGCAAATCTTAGGCTGCGTATTTTGCTGCCTTAGATGCGGTTAGTTTTATACCTCCATAATAATCGGGAGTATCATTGGGCGTCTCTTTGTCTTTCTCCATACATATTCGCTTAGCGTATCTTTAATGGTTCCCTTAATTTTGCCCCAGTCGGTAATATTTTTCTTGAGACAGCCAATCACTGCCTTCTCAATCAGCTTTCTCGCCTCCTCCAGAAGCTCGTCCGATTCCTTCACATACACAAAACCACGCGATACAATATCCGGTCCTGCAAGCAGTTCTCCCGACCCGGCGTCAAGCGACATGACCACAATCAGGATACCGTCCTCCGCAAGGTGCTGCCTGTCCCGCAGCACAACATTTCCGACATCCCCGACACCAAGTCCGTCCACAAGCACGGCTCCCACCGGCACTTTTCCGGTGACACTCGCACTGTCTTCATCCATCGAGAGCACATCGCCTGACTGTAAAATAAAAACATCATCCTTGTCAATACCCAAATCCATTGCAATCTTTGCCTGCGCCTTTAAATGCTTATATTCGCCATGCACCGGCACCGCATATTTTGGTTTTGTCAGCGTATAAATCAGCTTGATTTCCTCCTGACAGGCATGTCCGGACACATGTGTGTCCTGAAAAATCACGTCTGCGCCCTTTTTGAACAATTCATTGATTACCTTGGTAACCGCCTTTTCATTTCCCGGAATCGGACTCGATGAAAAGATGACCGTGTCTCCCTTTCCAATGGAAATCTTTTTGTGCATCCCGCTCGCCATGCGGCTGAGCGCTGCCATGCTCTCTCCCTGGCTTCCTGTCGTAATAATAACTGTCTTATCCTTCGGATAGTTTTTCAGACGCTCAATGTCAATCAGCGTGTTTTCCGGTATGCTGATGCGGTTCAGGTTGGAAGCCGTCTCAATAATGTTGACCATGCTCCGACCCTCGACAACCACCTTTCTTCCAAACTTGTCCGCCGTATTGATAATCTGCTGTACCCTGTCGACGTTGGAAGCAAAAGTGGCGATGATGATTCGTGTCTTTTTATGCTCCTCAAACAATGTGTCGAATACCGGCCCAAGCTTTTTCTCGGACGGCGTGAAACCCGGCCGCTCGGCATTCGTACTGTCACACATCAATGCCAGTACGCCCTTCTTTCCAAGCTCTGCAAAGCGCTGCAAATCAATCGCATCGCCATATACCGGCGTATAATCGACCTTAAAGTCACCCGTATGCACAACAATTCCTGCCGGTGAATAGATGGCAAGCGCTGCCGCATCCACAATACTGTGGTTTGTCTTGATAAACTCGATCCGGAAACATCCGAGATTGATATTCTGACCGAACTTGACCACCTTTCTGCGCACATTGTGTATCAGGTTGTGCTCCGTCAGCTTATTCTCGATAATCCCCATCGTAAGCTTTGTGGCGTACACCGGCACATTGAGTTCCTTGAGCACATACGGCAGCGCACCGATATGATCCTCGTGTCCGTGCGTAATCACAAATCCCCTCACTTTGTCCTGATTGTTTTTCAGGTATGTGACATCCGGAATCACCAGGTCGACACCCAGCATATCATCCGCCGGGAAACTCAGACCGCAGTCCACCACAACAATACTGTCTTCATACTCAAAGGCAGTAATGTTCATTCCAATCTGCTCAAGACCTCCCAGTGGAATAATCTTAAGCTTTGACATATTTTGTTTT
>Ga0137307_102977_pt1 | contig 10799 bp, 13 predicted proteins | sample NAcewD2O_March_2_FD_97180 | JGI IMG/M metagenome (GOLD analysis project Ga0137307, IMG submission 97180) | Mouse cecal microbial communities from Vienna, Austria - N-Acetylglucosamine amended D2O_March | ecosystem: Host-associated > Mammals > Digestive system > Large intestine > Cecum | place...
AACCAGTAGAATTGCCACTCCATGAACATAGTTTCTCATAGATTGATTTATTTGTAAAACCGGGGAGTTATTCAGTGCTTACAGTTATTCAGCGCTTACCAAGGATATGGACTTATTGGTACTGCCATATCCATAAGTTTCTGAAAAAATGTCATAAAAAAACAGGGAAACAAATCTGAATCATCAGTTATTTCCCTGCCTTATGGCTACAATATTAAATTTTCTGCATTATCGTTTTAGGTTATCAAATTCATCAAAGTCACTATAATCATATAGTAATTTTAATAAAATTTGTTTATCAGTCAATACAGTTTATAGAAAAGCTGCATTTACTCTGACTGGATGTAACCCCACATCCTCTATCCCGTTCGCATAAGCTGTCGGGAATACTTTTTTCAATATCTGATAGGACGCATTAATATCTGCATTCATTTTTATCCCATTTTCGCTGACAAACAATCCCCTGTGGATGCGCCGTGTTTTCCTGTAATTCTGTTTTACCGGCATTTCATCGTCAGGAAAGCTGGTACCGGATGTATAGGATTCTTCGGTTAGAATAACCTTAATCTCGGCTTCCTGTGCCTTATACTGCAGCATGTTAATCAAACGTTGGCTTGGAATACCTGTAAAATTCTGGTTTACTGTTTTGCCTAAATTTGCATCCCTTTTCCAGTCTTTGTTATAACCGATTACGATGGTATGGATAGTTCTGTTTATACAATAATCGACGATTTTTCAACTGGCCTTATGCATGCAGTCATCCATTTTCCGGTTCCTTTTTGCTGTCATCCGCGACATCCGTCGGGTAAAATCCCTGCCATTCATCCGCTTCGCCGTTTCCCTGTAATGAGCCATCTGCTTATTGTAATATTGATTCACCGATTTAAGACCCCTGCCGTTGATGATATAGGTTCTGTCCCCTACATTGGTTGTTACGGCTACTAAGTTGTCTATACCGATGTCAATACTGCAATAACGCTGGTTATCCGGTTTTGCTTCATTGATAGATATGCTGTAAACGAATTGGCATGGTTATACAAATTTTTGGAAAGAAAGCAAAAATGGTCGAACATCGCGTAATAGCTGTTGGATGGTTTCAGGATATGCTTTTCAACTCTCTGTACAATCATCTTCTTCCAGCACCTTTTTTATCCTTCCTGCTTTTCTTTTGCTGTAAAGCTTCATGGAATAACAATGCAGCAGCGAAACAATTTCTTCAAAAATCTCCTCGCTATCCAGTTTTTCCGACCCTATTTCACTCATCACAATAATCTCACAATGGTATTTTTTAAATAAATTTGTGAACTATACCGTTTGAAGTCCTGCAAGCTGCTCTACATCCTCAATCTTAAGACCTGAATATTTTGCAATTTTATCAAATGGCAATTCTCCATCTTCTAACATCCTAAGAGCTGTTTCCCTTTGGTTTTGGCTAATTCCCTGATTCAAAATTTTTCTTGCACTTGTTTCAATTAATGCTCCGCTCATCATATCACCTACGCCTTTCTGCACATTCTCGTATTTCTGTGCAATCTCTTTAATCACATCACCGGAAAGCTCTATGATTGTGCGTTTGTCAAACGCCCCGATCACTCCCTGCTGTTCCAGTCCGTCAAGCCTTTCCAAGATAACCTGATACTCTGCTTTCAGTTTTTCCAGTTTCTGCTCGTTACTATTATACTCCGGAAAGCTGTTCTCATGTGAAAAAATGTAAAACGGAATCAGCATCAGCAGACGTTTTTCAAAAATATCGTCAAGTGAATATTTCTGTACTTTCATAATCGGTATGTCATACTGAACCGTTCCACCCGGCGTAATAATCACATACTTCATTTTGTCCGGTGTCTTTTTGTAAGTACGGAGATACAGAACCGCCGTATTGGGAAATGTCACTGTCAGCGTTTCCTCCGTGACCTCGCCCTCGTCAAGTGCTATCTGCGCGTCATACTCAAAGAGCCTTATGGTGATTCTTCCGTCCGGCAGGCTGCTTTCACACTCAACATGGTATTTCTTTGGTATCTTCCCGTAAACCGTAAAATTTGTATCCGTAATCCGTTCCTTGTCCGCTTCGTCCTGCTGGTCTAAAAAATGTTCATTGGGGAAAAATCGGATTTCTTCGTCCCCTGTATATGTTTCGCCGAAAATTTCATTGATTACGGGGATTATCAGCTTCCGGCAGTCATTGAGGATTGTCCGGAATGCCCCATCATATATATTTGCCATATTTTAATTCCTTCCTTTTTGTGTCTTTATCATATCATTTTTTTACCTCAAATTCAAGAATTTCACGCTGTTTGTTTCATCTTCTTAAAATGCCCGAAGTATTCACCATGTTCTTCCTGCCTTTGTCTGTCCGGTAATTTTTCCCTGAAAAAGCAACAGGAACACACCTCTCCATGATACGGTCATAGATGCGCCCATATTCCAAATCTGCCGGATTGCGCAGTTCTTCCAGTGACAGGTTTGTTGTAATGATAAATGGTTTCCCGCTTTTGTAGCGTTCATCAATCACAAGATAAACTGTTTCCAGCACATAGGGAGTGTCACGTTCCACGCCTAAATCGTCAATGATAAGAAGCCTGTACTGGTTCAGGCTTTTCAGATACTCATTCCTTTCGCCGCTGTACAGCCCTCCGAGTGCATTTAACAGTTTCGGGAAACTTGTCATCAGCACAGGGATATTTCTCTCCATGAGCGCATTGGCAATACAGCCTGCAAGAAATGTCTTGCCCGTTCCCACGTTGCCCCAGAACAATAACCCCTGACCGTTTTTCTGAAATTCTGCAAAGTGTTCCACATAGTGGCGTGCATATTTGGCGCAGGGGTGCGTTTCATCACAGTTTGTAAACGTATAATCAAGCGCTATTTTCTATCCCCGACGGAGAGCGCAGCGTAGCTGCGTTTGACAAGGGCGCATTATCCGAGATTTCCAATTATCCGAAGTAACTCTCAAAGCTGCCGATATGAAAGGCTTTCAAAGAAATTACCTCGGATAATTATTTATGAAAAGAGCAACTGCCATTTCAAAAATTATCAGAGGCAAAGGTGTGATTTACCCAATTATCTCGGATAAGTACAAATCACCCACAATTGAAAGCGGGGTTAATTATCCGAGATAATCGTTTTCAAATGCTGTATTCATCGGATTTAATCAATTTACCTCGGATAAGTTTTTATCTCGGATAATGCGCCCTATCCGAGTTCTTGGATAGGGCGCACTTATACACGCCTTGCGTGTGTGCGCCCTGCGGGGCTTTGCCTGCCTTGCGGCAGACAACAGGGGAAACGACAATTCCCCTACGGGCGTTCCGCCCTACCCTTTAGTGGACTTTGCGTTCAGATAAAGGCTAAAAAGCAGCCTTTATCTGCCCACAAAGTTTTGCAGTTCCGTCCACCACATTTCGGCAGATAATTTCATTCCGTCGGGGATTGTGGTTTTACTTTTTCTGTCAAAATATTCTGCATAGTCCGGCGAAAAGATAAGTCCGCAAACAACGCATTCAGAATATCCTTTACCGCATCATCATTCAGAGCAGCAAGCTGTTCTTTGGGAACATCCAGCTTTTCCCTGAGAAGATATTCAAAGTGGCTTCCCCATACAATATTGCGGTGTCGGCGCTCCTTTTCCGTCATACCTTTTATCTGGTTGCGCAACTTCATTTCCCTGTGTTTCGCAATGGTAAACTCGGCTTTTGTTTTCTTTAATTCTTCCTCAATCGCATCCCTGCTCCTTAATTTATTTTCACTCATTTTTTCACTTCCTCCCTGCCCGTAACGCTGTTAATACTATATAGAAATACAGGCACACAAAAGAGGACACCCATAATGCTGAATGTCCCCTCCTGTGCCTTGTAACACCTGTTTACTTCTCGTCATAGTCAGTCCTGAACCGGACTGTTATAAACATAAGTTTCCGCACAAGCCTTTCAAACAGTTCCCCATTAAATCTGCCTTCCTCAACGCTTAGCCTTGCCATGTACGGCTTGAACAGCCTGATCACTTCCTGCATGGCAAAGTAATCGCCATTCACTGCCTTTTCCAGTGTTTCAAAGGAAATATCCTTGCCTTTATACTGATTATCCATAATATAATTCCTCCATCAGCCGTCGGAGCATTTTTATTGCATCATGCCTCAACTTACAAACACTGCTTTTCGCCAGACCAAAAATTTCCCCAATCTCCCTGTCTTTCAACCCGACAAGATAATACATCAGGACAATCTGCATCTGCCTGTCCGGCATCTCCCTTAATGCCTGTGCCAAATCCCCGTCTACAATGCCGATTTCATATCCCATGATTTGGAAATAATCGGCATGGTAAGTATCAAAAACTTTGTCAATCATCTCCAACTGCTTTTCGGAAAACATTTCAATATGTGATTCCCGTTCCGCCATCCGTTTCCGTTCGCTGTAATAATTGACTTTTTCATACTTTAAAGCAATGCGGCATAACTTCACAAACTGCTTTATTGTCTTGTTTTCTTTATTTATATTTATCAATATCCTGTCCTCCATTTCTGAAACTCCGCTGTACTTGAAATGAAGTCAGGACTGGTGGGGAGCGGCAGTGAAATCCTGCCTTTAAAAACAGAAAAGCGTTCATTGGTTTTCTTCCAACAAACGCTTTCCCGCCTTAATTCTTAGTTTAATTATTATAATCTATCCTTCTTTTATCTTTGCGGGCAATCCGCCACACAGCGAACTTCCCTGCCGTTACTGCTACCGGAAGTCCTCCTGGTGCCATAATCCACTGACTGGCAATATACAGGTTTTTTACCCCCTTTAAAAGTCCTTTCACACGAAAGGACTTTACACCTTTTCTTGTAATGAATCCCATATATGCTCCATGATATGCGTTACAATACCGTTCATAAGTAATCGGTGTCCAGCAGTCAAGAAATGCCATATGCCCTTGAAGATCGGGAAACTGTATTTGCAGCCGTTCTTCTATTGCCTTTGCTGCTTCCTTTTTCCGGTTCTCATATTCCTCCTTTGTCAGACTCCTCCAGTATAAATAGTCCTTATCAAATTGCGGGACATTTACTTGAATCACTATTTTCCCTGCTGGAGCAAATTCCGGTTCATATTCATAACTTTTCACTGAAATCCTCTCCACTTTCCTTCCGCCTGTTTCAAAAGGACTACAGTCAAAGAAAATAGTACCTTTTCTGTCATACGCTTCCCCATCTGCCACGAATGCTGCCTGAACAGCACTAAAAAGAGGATATTTTTCATGATCAGCATAACAGGACTGCCATTTTGCATCCATATACTTTTTCCCGATTAACCTGCCAAACATCTCCATGGTATCCACTGATGAAATAATATAATCCGCTAATACCTTTTCTTTATCTGCTATTTCGATTCCTATTGCTTTTTTATTCTCTATAAGAATCCGTACAACAGGCGCATTGTAGTGCAAATTCCCGCCCAGCCGTAAAAAACGGTTCACCATACGGTTTACCATTGCCAGAGAACCGCCCATTGGGATCTCGCCATTGCCAGATGTAATACTGGCATAAGAAACGAGAAATGAACTTGCAACATATTCTTTTGGCAAATAATCTGTAAATAGTTGTTTTAAAGCAGGGTGTTTAAACCGCTTGGACAGTTCCTCCAAATCAATGGAGCCATATTCTTTCATCACCTTTGGCATATTCGCCATTGAAACGCCCATATGGATATAATCCATGATTCCCATAGCATCCATAGGTTTTTCGGCTGGTATTTCACATTCCGCCGCATATTTCACATGCTCTATAAATTTCTCTATTTCCACCGCATCTTCAGGGGACAATTTGAGCAATTCCGACTTCGTCCTTTCCAAATCCTTCCACAATGTTACTTGCGAGTCCCCTTTGATACTTGTATAAAAACTGTCACAATCCGCAAATTCCGTATGTTCATCTAATGCTCCAACGGTTTCCCATACTTTTCGGAGTGCTGTCCCCTTTTTCGTTCCAGTAAGCCAATGAATGCAATTGTCAATATGGCATCCTTTCCGGTTCCACCCCATACACTGTCCGCCAGCAACTGGATTTTTTTCATAAATATCCACGTCATAACCTGCAAGTTTTCCATAAATTCCTGCTGACAATCCAGCAATACCGCCACCTACAATTACAATTCTCTTTTTGTTTTCACTCATCGTTTCCCTCCATAGATAAACTATTTGAACTAAATTGTTCTTTATCATTTTGCAGCATACCCACCATCCACTCCGGTTCCGGCAAAGGAATATCCGGATGTAAAGTATACTGTTCCATAATTCCATGTACCGCACACCAATACATATTTGACAGCGACATGACATCTCCTTTGCAAATGCTTCCGTCTTTTTGCCCTGCCTTCACCCAGTTTTGGCAGAATGCAATCGTATCTACTGAAGCTGCCAGCTTACGAAGTTTTTCTGGTACGTCTTCGCCCCGCACGATATGTCCCATAAATACAAACATTTTTGCAATAAAAGGATTTTTTTCTGTCTGTAGAAACAACATTTTTGTAAATTGATAAAAAAAATCCAGACCGTTTTCTGCTTTGACCTGCATTGGCGTGCGCATCCCTTCCAAACCGATATTTACCAATTCCTCTAACAACATTTCCTTTGTAGGGAAATAATGAAACAACAGCCCTTCACTAATCCCTGCCCGTCTGGATATTTGGCTCGTTTTGGTTCCGTAGTATCCCCGCTCCACAAATAAATCCAGCGTAGCCTGAATAATTTGTATTTTTCTGGCTTCTTTTTGTTCTTTTCTTGTCATATAGCATTTCCTCCAGCGAATAAACGCAATTTAACATTAGCACAGTCATTGAAAAATTTATAGAGTGATTTACTCAATGAAATTTATATCAGTAATAAACTATAACTTCAGAATAAACTTCTCCCATCCAAGAAGATTTTATATTTTCTTCTGTAGTTCCTGCAAATGTCTAAGCTGTGCTTCGCTTAATATCCTTGGCTTCCCAATCCTGACAAGATTTTTGAGTAAAACATAAGTCTTGCTCACTTCCGTCCATGACTTTAAGCGGATCACTTCCGGAAACTCTTTACACAGCTTATCCATTTTCCGTATCCACGCCGGATTTGCTGTGTAAACAGTTGCTTCGTCCTCATCGGCATTTAAATTGATGACAACCTCCTGTTCGTATCTTGATAATTTCATTCCCTGCTCCTTTCTCCGTTACCAAACCGTTCCCGAATTTATTTGACATCACCCTTCCGGTGTCGAATTTTTCTGCCCCAAATTGGGCGGTTTTATAAATCTGCTGTTCTCCCCTTGCTGTTTCCTGACAGGCAACCCTTGTCGGCACTGTGTCGTCCAATATTGGCGCTCAAATTACTTTAAAATTAGTCTTGGCGGTTTATGTCAGCTTGGACAGTCATTTAATTGTACTGTCATTATCCAACAAAATAGCCTGCCTTCTCGTATATCCACCATGCTAGAAATTTTCCCAAAAACACGATTTTTCTATTATGCTGGAAAAATGCGGTAGGAATCCACCGCTTTGTATGATATTCTGTTTTCGTAAAGGAGGATTTATCTATGAAAACACAATTAAGTATTCAGGAACGCCTGAAAGACTTGCGTGTGGAAAAGGGACTGACTTTAGAGCAGTTATCACAGCAGACAAAAATTCCCGCTTCCACGCTCGGTTCTTATGAATCTGATGATTATAAAGAAATACCCCACAGAAATATTATTGATTTAGCAAAATACTATGGAGTATCAACTGACTACCTGCTCGGTATGACCGAAAACAGACAGCTTGGCAATATTTCCATATCCGACCTGCACTTGAGCGATGCCGCCCTGTCACTTCTCAAAGACCGGAAACTAAATTCCCTACTCCTGTCAGAGCTTATCACCCATGAGCAGTTCCGAAAACTCATGCTTGACTTGGAGATATATGTTGACGGTCTTGCAGATATGCAGGTCAAGTCGCTTAACTTTGTGGTGGATACAAGCAGAAAAGTACTGATGAAACGCTATAATCCCGATGAATATAATCTGCAATTAGGCACTCTGAACGCACAACACCTTGAATTGAACGAGTATTTCTCCCATGTGATTGATGATGATATGCATACCATTATCAAAGATATCAGGAACGCCCACAAAGGCGATATTGATTCTGCTCCGCAAAAAACCTTAACTGATCATTGGGAAGAAATTCTCGAAAAGGCAGAAGCCTTTGCAGGGACTTCCAAACAGAAACTTGCTTATATATTCAGTCAGTTCCTGAAAATCAAGCCTACCGAAAAAAATATTGATGATATGGCAGATATGCTCGGTCAGTCTGAAATCTTGGAGCCTGACGCTAAGAAACGCCGGAAAAGTGCAAGGCAGAAACGCACTAAGGACTGAATTTCTACAAAACAAAAGGAACTGCATATTATTTGCAATTCCCTGTTTACAAAGCTGTATGGTATTATTCCTCTGCCTTTACCAGCTCCACCACATCCTTCAGTTCACAATCCAGCGCATCACATATCCGTATGAGCGATTCCATTGAAATGTGCTGCCCCTTGTTCATGTTGGCAAGCACATTTGTGGTAAGCCCCGCTTCAATGCGCATCTGGCTCTTGGTCATTCCCCTCTCTAAGAGCAAATGCCACAGAGGTAAATAGCTGACTTTCCGCATAGCAATCCTCCGTTATCCGGCAGATGTTTTTTCTGCCTGTTTTCTGTATCTGTTTCGTTTATTCTATCAGAGATATTGTCTTTTATCAATCAAATCTTGATTGTTGGCGGTATTTCCTGTTGTTTTGCCAATCATATTTTTGTTACACCTATTTGGGTACGAAGTGGCTTATTCCTGCCCTTTTCCCACCCGCTCAATCACACAGCTATGGGGCTTATCCGGGTTCGCCTTGTTGTAGTTCACACCGACCAGCAGGATTTCTCCCGTATAGCCTTCTAATGCCTGCATATACTGCCTGTCCTTAATCTGCTGTATCGCCGCACTGACACTCCTGTCATATTTTAATTCTACAACCATCGCAGGCTTGTTTGTGTGCGGCAGTGGCAGAAACGCAATGTCCGCATATCCTTTTCCCGCTGGAAGTTCTCGTATTAGTTTATAGTCCTTCCTCGCACTGTAATACGCAAGCCCAATCGCACACCCCAGCGAGTTTTCGTCATTGTATGTCAGAATCGAAGCTACTTCACTGTGCGCCTTGTCAAGCTCTTTTGCCACACTTTCCGCATCGCCACGCAAAGTATCCTCAAGAAGCTTTTCAGACGCTTTTAATACATTCATTACATTCGGCCAGCCGCCTACGCTCATGGCATTCTCAAACTCCTCGATAATCTCCTTATTGGGAATGAATGCCTCCTTTTCGTTGGAAGCATAGCCCAAATACCCCAGATGAATCAGCAAGGTCAACACATCATCTTTTGTGTTGAAATTGCGCATATCATTCTGAAAACTGCGCGTGTTTACCCTGACGCGTCCGCCGCCAAGCATCTGCACAATCTCCGCGCGCAGTCCGTCAAAATCCATTTCCATGTAGATTTTGAGCGCCTCATACGTCTCTGTTGATGTCCAGTAATTCGAACAATCCCGACAGGTCATTGCCTCCACGACGGATTTTGGATTGTAGATGTGTTTATAATTCTTAAACCGATATCCATCATACCAACTGCTAATCTCCTCAAAATCCATATCATACCGCCCACAAAGTTCTTTTACTTCCTCCTCTGTAAAACCAGTATACTCCTCAAGCATTTTTTGATTGGTCATCGAATACTCCCAGAACATATTCAGCGCCGAATGCTGACCATATTTTTTTACTGGCAAAATTCCTGTCACATAGGCAAGCGCAACATACGGCTGGTCTTTTAACAAATCGCGCAGAAAATCAAGATACTGCTTTTGCATAGCCTCCGACTCCTGCCGCTCCCGCATCACGCAGTCCCACTCGTCAATCAGGAATATAAACTGCTTTTGCGTTTTTACAAAAATCTTTTCAAGCGCTGTTGCCAAGTCTGTGATTTGCGCTGAAAACCAGTTGCCATACACCTCCCTGAGTTCTTCAAGCACTGCCTGTTCCAGATACTGTGTGACCTCCTGCTTTTTGGCCCGGATTAGAAACTGCTGCATATTCAGATAAATCACATCATATTGATTTAAATGCTTCTCAAAATCTTTATGCTGCGCAATCTTGAACCCTGCAAACAACTCCCTTGAATCGCAGCCGCAGCTGTAGTATGCGGCAAGCATTTCTAGGGTCATGGATTTGCCAAAACGCCTTGGCCTGCTGACGCAGAGATAGTGATCTCTTGTATTTAGATACTCATTCGTACATGCAATCAGCCCTGTCTTATCTACATAGATTTCCGATCGGATTGTCTTTGCAAAACTAATATTTCCCGGATTCAAATAAATGCCCATAAATACCCCTTTCCAAAAACTGTGAAGTTTTTTCCTGTACAAAATCACTTAAATCTAATTGATTGAAACTATCTTCTTCACTTTCTGCATTTTTATTTCATTCACTTGCTTTTTTAACATTTCATCAGTAAACTTTATCTTAGGAACTGCTCAGAAATTACTTGTGACAAGTACGCCGTATAAATGTTCAGCTACAAAGAAGAAAATCGCAGGCATAGCGAGCTATGTCAAGATTTTCTGATGACGCAGATGGACATTTAGACAAGTAATTGTCATGAGTAATTTCTGAACAGTTCCTTACTACATCAAGATATAAATTCGATGTACTAGAAATTTTATTCAAATATGCGCACATTTTTACTTTTTTATTCAATATCATACTTTTCAATCCATTCATACATTGCC
>Ga0137307_102978_pt1 | contig 10798 bp, 5 predicted proteins | sample NAcewD2O_March_2_FD_97180 | JGI IMG/M metagenome (GOLD analysis project Ga0137307, IMG submission 97180) | Mouse cecal microbial communities from Vienna, Austria - N-Acetylglucosamine amended D2O_March | ecosystem: Host-associated > Mammals > Digestive system > Large intestine > Cecum | place...
TTTCCATGATAAATGAGCTGATAGACCGCATTTCGTTTTACTCCCATAAGGTCAGCGGTCTATTGAACTGACAGATACGCCCTATGAATTACCGATTCTTCTCTTTGGCGGATGATTGTTTCGATCACCATCGCTTCAGTCTCTTGTTTTCGTTTGTGTCTCTGTCGGTCTTTGTAAGCGTGTTCCGCACATCGCTTGCAGCAGAAGCGGGTGGAGCATTTTTGAGCTTCAAACTCCTTTCCGCACCACTCACAGATTTTTTTGATTCTGATGGTTGAGGTTGCCATTTTTGAACATTTTTTGAGCCGCTCACGGAGCCGATTATGTATTCCTACGTATTTCTACGTATCCCATTGTATACATGTGTCCACAATAGGAAGGAGCGACTTGTTCCGACCGTGGACGAGCAACAAATGTGGTTCAAAAATGGAGTGAAAAACAGGTAGAAACGAGTTCTACCGATTAAACCGCCGACAGCCGGACACAAGAAAAGGCGCTCAAACTGAACGCCTTAATACTTATCTATACTTATAGTTGCCTGTCTTTAACTGCCGGTCACTTTCCGATGCACACTATATAATCAGCTAATGAACAGCGAGTTAACCTCTTAAAAGGTACAGATGGTGGATGTGCTAAGTCGCTTACTTTCAATGATTTATTGTGTAATTGAATTTTGAAAGTGCAATTCGCTTGCAATCAGCGTTTTCGGGCAATTTGTCTGTACCGCTATGTTCTTGTTTCCGAGAGACAAATCCGTAAGGATTCGCGAGTGGGCTTGAAGCGTATGTCGGCGAAGCCGGTGCGCGGTGGCGAAGCCATCAAGAACCACCGCAAAGTTATACAAAATCACAGAAACTACAAAATAATCATGGTAAAAATTTGAATTATTCTCCGTAAATTTAAGGGGAATATTTGGTGGTTTAGCTGCAAATGACTAACTTCGCGGTATGAGAAGAACCGTAAGACATGGTGCCTATATATGGCAACGGAAGGATTGGCCGGAGTTCCGCTGGGACTCCGATGCGTTGCTTGAACCGCTTAGCCGGCTCAGTCAGTTGCATGGACTCCTTAACGGCAGGATGTCGATGCTTGGATTCAATGAGAAGTGTCGGTCGCTGTTGTCGGCAATGACTGAGGAGTTGATAAGTTCTTCGGAAATCGAGGGCGTGTTGCTCAATCCGAATTCAGTGCGTAGCAGTATCGCCCGACGGCTCGGTATCGAGGATGACGGATTATTGGTTGAGGATCATTATGTCGAAGGATTGGTTGATGTGATGCTCGACGCCGTGCGTAATTGCAGGAAGCCATTGACAGATGAACGATTGTTCGATTGGCACGCTGCTTTGTTTCCGTTTGGGCGAAGCGGTATGCTCAGAATCACAGTTGCCGATTGGCGGAAGGGTGAGGAGCCGATGCAGGTAGTGTCCGGTGCTTTCGGGCATGAGAAAGTACATTATGAGGCTCCGCCATCGGATGCTGTTCCGGCTGAGATGGAGCGGTTGATTGAGTGGTGTAACACGGTCAATCAGTCTCCGTTCATTATGGCTGCTGTGGCGCACTTGTGGTTCGTTACCATCCATCCGTTTGATGACGGCAATGGTCGCATAAGCCGCACGCTTGCGGATATGCTACTTGCCCGGCTTGATGAAGATTCGGCGCGATATTACAGCATGTCGGCTGAAATAAACCGCAACAAGAAGGCATATTATGAGGTGCTTGAACGGACTCAGAAAGGAGACCTTGATATAACTGAATGGATGCTGTGGTTCTTCGGCTGTCTTGAAAATGCCATCGTTCGTGCATCTGGCATCATCGAGCGCACATTGCAGAAAGCGGCATATTGGGATGAGTTCCGCGATGTTAAAATAAATGAGCGTCAGCGCAAGGTAATCAACCGTCTGTGGGATGGCTTTGAGGGAAAACTGACATCCTCAAAATGGGCGAAGATTTGCGGTTGCTCGCAAGACACAGCGTTGCGCGACATCAACGACCTTATAGCCAAAGGTATGCTCCGCAATAGCGGTGAAGGAGGCCGCAGTGCCAACTACCTCCTGCCGGAATAATCACTTGCCTTTGAGTTTCTTCTGCTCGGCCTCGAATGCTTCGAGGAAATGTATCTCTACAGGCGAAAGTTGATACTGGGTGCGTTCGCGGAAGCGGTCGTATTCCGTGTCTGCTTTGAGTTTCGCGACCTCGGCTGAGACCGTTCCGGCATGGGTCAAGAGTTCTTTGCCTGAAAGCGTCAGGAAATCATCGAGTTTCTTGATCCAGTCCTTCATATACATCGGCACATGGCTCTTCGCTTGCAGTTCGGCAAAGTCGAGGTATAGGTTGACGATACGGTTGAGCATATCTACCTCCTCTTCCGTCAGATAGTTCTTGGCAATCTCCGCTTCATGCTTGGTAGGCATCGCACCGCGCCATGTCGTTAGTCCCATGAAATCCTTATCGGCATCGGCGCGTTGGAATATGACCTCAGCGGCGGTATGACCGTGAGCCGAGAAGTGCATCTTGTTCTGCACTGTCTTGAAGAACCGCTGTGTGGCCTCAGTACGAGGGTCATAGTCAATGCTGAGGGCATAAATTTCCAGTACCTTACGGTAGAACACCTTTTCAGAACTGCGAATGTCGCGGATTCTTGACAGCAGTTCATCGAAATAGTTGCCCTGTCCGGCATTTTTAAGTAGCTCGTCATTCAGTACAAATCCCTTAATCATGTACTCCTTCAACACCTGCGTAGCCCACTGTCGGAACTGCACGCCACGATGAGAATTGACCCTGTACCCGACACTGATAATCATGTCAAGATTGTAGTATGCAATGTTGCGCTCAACCTTTCGCTGCCCTTCATTCTGAACAGTTGCAAAAAATGCAACTGTTCGATTCTGCTTCAATTCACCGCTTTCAAAGACATTTTTGATATGTCTTGAAATAGTTGACTTATTGCGCTGAAACAACTCAGCCATTTGGTCCGCAGATAACCACACAGTCTCATTGGCAAGCCGAACCTCAATCTTCGCCTCGCCCCCTTGCGTCTGGTATAATATTATTTGACCGGTATCCATTATTGCTTCAATTAGAGGTTATCGCCACTTTTATAACGTTGTCGCGGCGGTTTTCAAATAGGTTGTAGGCCTCCTCAATCTGTGAGAAGGGGAAGGTATGGGTTATCAGTGGGGTAGTGTCAATCTTACCTTCCGAGATAAGTCGCAGAATTTCACCACAGTCGCAACCATCTACTCCACCGGTCTTGAACGTCAGATTCTTACCATACATATCCGGCAATGGCAACACCTGTGGCTGGTCATAAAGAGCCACAACAGTAACAATCGCATTAGGTCTCGCCGCTTGCCAAGCCAACTGGAAAGTATCTTCCGCACCGGCAACTTCAATCACACGATCAGCACCGCCATGCTCCGAAAGTTGCAAAGTTCCCGTCAAACAATCCTCTGGTGAAACGATAACCACATCAGGATAATGCCTCTTGACAAAATCCTGACGCGCCGCATCTTTCTCGCACACAATAATCCGCTTAGGATTATAAAGTCTAACGCACTGCAAAGTGCAGAGCCCGGTCGGACCCGCACCGATAATCAGCACCGTATCACCTTGGCCAATCTCCGAAATCTTAGCCGCCCAGTAGCCCGTAGCAAGAATGTCCCCGACAAACAGAGCCTGCTCATCGCTCACATTATCCGGAATCACGGTCAGACCATTGTCGGCAAACGGTACGCGGACAAACTCCGTCTGTCCGCCATCAATCCGGCAACCAAGAGCCCATCCGCCATTCGGGTCAGTGCAATTGTTCACCCACCCATGACGGCAGAAAAAACACTCACCGCAGAATGTCTCCACATTAACCGCCACACGGTCGCCCGGCCTCACCTTAGTGACGGCATCGCCGACACTCTCTACCACGCCGACCATCTCATGCCCGACAGTAATTCCCGGCACAGCTCTCGGCACGCTCCCATGCTTGATATGCAAATCAGAAGTGCAGATACTGCTCATAGTCACCTTCACCACAGCATCCGTGGCTGCGGAAATTACTGGCTTCGCCTTCTCCGTCACATCAAACCGACCTATCTCAATATATGTCAATGCTTTCATATAATCATATCAGTGAATCTAATAGCATAATCAATAAATTTTCCTAAATAAAGAATCTATAGTCAAATGTACTATTAGGATAGTGTGTTAAGAGGCGTCCTACTTGTGCTACGACATTTGACGTCGAAACTGTAGCAGGAATTTTACTATAGAAATTAAAGGTATTCCAATCCATTTTGGTAAAAGAAAGGACCTCCGATGCAATAGTTTCTATATCAGTAGATCCGTAGCATCTTTTTATTCGTAGAGGAGACGGAATTGCTCTTCCTCCTGCATAATACAATCTCCCTTGTTGCACGGACGGTACAGACCCATGAGTCCACAACAATATCTCTTGATTGGAAATCTGAATGCAGACACCCCGCTTAAGAGGATAGCCATCCGTATAGATTCCGTATGAATTGGCAATTTGAGACACTGCTTTAATATTAGCTTCTTCGGTAATTGAGATGAGGTCAATTTCTGTCACACCACCCATAGCCAAAGACTTCCTCAATCCATTTATTTCAGTTGGTTGAAAAGGCGTTCTCTTATGAATGACAACTCTTTTGGGAAAGCGTTCCATTGATTCATGAAACAAGTCAAGAATGGATAAACCAAATTTATAAGCCTCATTCTCAGATAAGTATGGATTCTTTCGGTCTATCCATAGGGGATTTTCCACTTGCCTTAATTTGTATTTTAAACCATGACCTTGGTTGTTATACAGATGACTACAACCGATAACAAGCTGCTCCCCTTTGGCTTTCCTTTGGTCAATACTAAATCCTATACCGGCATAGGTCGTATCATAATTTAGGTTGGTCAATGACCATGGGAGACGTTGAGCTTTCACGAATAAGGCAAGAGATAGCCACCACCTTTTTTCACAATCCATTGACTCTGAAAGAGTCTTTTCTTCTATAAATTGAGTCGTTATCCTTGATTGTGCCCCAAACGCTTTTACATAATTGTGCAAATTAAACGCTTCGTTAGATGTAATTTCCTCTTTTAATGATTCCCATCCGTTGGGTATAAAGATAATTACGGTGAAATTAGGATAGTTCTCACTAATTTTTTTGAGAATTCGCAGACTTTAGACGCTAACACACGGGCATCTTGCTGAGCGTCATTGCATTTAATCCATCTATTCTTATCATTGGGCGATGGAATATCCAGAGGGGTGGAATAAGCGTTCTCAAACCCAGGATATGGTTGGATATAATCGTTATACCTTGGATTGCATGATTGGTTTAGTTTCAAAAGAAAGCGATGAAGCCGTTCGGAATAAGATATAGGACAAATCACGCCTAAATATATTGGGTAATTGTGCCCTTCTCCAAGAATCCTCTCTAAAGGTTGCCCCAAAGAGAGACCTCTCATGGGATTGGAGTCTTCCAAAAGTGATTCACCCATCTTGTCGACGAACAATAATTTTGGCTCTGACAATCTTTTCCCACTCCAAATTTCTCTTTTTGTGAGGGTGAATTTTGGTTCTACGCTTTCAGGATCATATATCCCTCCGAATGCACTGTTATTGCCAAGAGTGAAGTTGCATTCATTAGAAATATTAGAAATTCCGATTGGGATATTCCAACTTAATCGATTTCCACCAAATATCATATTTTCCCAATTGGAAATTTTCGAATCAAACTCTTTATTTCTTAAACCATCTATGTATTTGCGAACAATGTTTTGCTTTTGAACTTTGTCATAGTTGTCTTCTCTAATAAAATAAATCGTGGGGGAAAATGATGTGAGTAAAAATACATCTCCTTCTTTATGGAAAAGATTGACTCTTACCCCTTCAAAGCCCTTACCCGCAAACCTACGTTTACTATCCCAAATAATTCGCTTGCTATATGAGGGCTGCAAGTTTGGCTTCAATGAAGTTATCCCGAATATAACAGCCTTGGTCAAGAGATTTTTTAAGATGCTATTGGAAAGTGGGAAAGCGGGCATTTGAACTTGTTCAATAGTATCAGGTGACGATATTTTGAACGAGTCCGTTAATTGAGACAATGTTCCTAAGGCATATAATTGATTTCCACTAGGTGTGCAAACGATGTGATAATTTTGTAAAATTTCTTTCAGATTGTTTAATACCTCTGCATCGAGCCGAGTTGTATCTATTTGATAATAGAACTTTGGAATTTGGAGTGGATAGAGATTGAATTTGAGCTTGGAGTTAAACAGGGTTCCCGTATTCAGAAGAACTGGAGAAACCGTGGTCCCCAACGAAATCGTCTGATTTTTAATATTCTCGATGATGGTGCGTTTATCTAAATCATCATAGAAGCAGTTCTCCATTATCGAAAGCATCACTTCATCAAAACCTGCTGACGGAACAAAAAAAGCATCTCTTTTATTATTGCGAGCTTCTATTATCAAATCCCTTACTGATTCTGGAATATAGTTGCCATATCCAATCCAAAACAATTTTCCACTTCCTGGTTGAGAAAATGCGTTCTTTAATGCAGACATCAATGATTTATCACGGCCGCTATATCCCAATACTACTAAAGTATTGGTTGAAAGATGAGATTGTAGACACTTTTGAAAACTCTCTACTTGGTTATCGAGTTCTCTTGATGAGTTTTTTAAACTAGAAAACTTATAATCCCCATGCAATGCAACATATAGAAGGTCGGCAGAAGTAGGTCTAGAATATATAAGATCTGCCGTGTCTATGTTTATATTTACACACGAGACATCAACCTTGTGGGCTGCTCTTTCAACTAGGCCGTCAAAATTGGTGCTCCAGATGGAGGATACCCTTCCAAAACGAAAAAGTTCGATTAGAAGTTTATATCCTATTGCAGGTTTGGCATTTCTTGATAATTGAGCGAAGTATTCTCTTCTGTCTGATTCTAACGGATATGCTATCTCTACATAGCGTTCATACTCGGAGGAATCTCCCAATGGAGGAAATTCACCAGTACTGTCTAACCAACGTTGAATTGTGTTTTGAACTGATTCTTGACGAACATCAAAAATAGGGGCAATTACCTTGTTGCGAGAGGAATATATGGCCTTTTTCCAATCCCATATACACTGCTGCGCAGAAGGTAATCCCGAGGATATTGAGCATCCAGCACCAAGCAGAAAAGCATGCTTTCCGCTCAATGTCAACTTAAATGATCTCAAAAATGCGTCAAATGGCAAATATAATTCATTGTCGTTTTCCATACAAACTGCATTGTGTTATGGGACAATCAAGTCCGAAAGATTACTGTATTGCGCATCGTATCGTTCCTCTTTTACGTCGAATGGCTTACGTTGGCAGTCAAGAGCCGAGGAGTCCAATTCGTTATGAGTATCAATATCCAATAGCGCATAGAGATAGACTATCTCTGTGTCTGGAATGGGCTTTTTTATGTTGGTAGTAGATAGGAAGAAGTCTTCCGGAATTCTGTCTTTGGGAACAAAACGCACTGATTCTCGAAGTACAAAGAGATGTTGACCGGTTTGGTGTCGTTTATGAAATAGAACAGAGCCAATATTAGTGGCATTTGCCAAAATATCCATTCCATCGGGTGTGTATTTAATTGGCACCGCAACTTTCCCTAATTCCATAAATTTGAGTGATCGAGAATCGTAATTCTCCATCATAACCATAATCACGCCACGCTTCTTGATTCCAGTAAATGATACGTTTATAGTGGCTACCGGAGGTGGCAATAGTGGACGTGGGTCGGTACCAAGGTCGCATTCAATCACGGTGAATGACTCGCTGAGTTGGGCGAGAAGCTTTGCATTTTCCGCCTCAAATTCCGGCAGGTTGCGCAGGGCAAGTGCTATGATTCCCTTGTCTTCATATGGGGCGAATACTTTGCCAAGAATGTCGCGGAAATGGGTCTCAATATATTCGCGGCTGTCAACTCCGGATTTGGCACGCATGGCATAGAAGTCATAGCGGTGGCTGAGTTCCTTGCGGATTTTGTCGCGGAAGATATTGCGAACCTTAATTTGCCATTGCTTTTTCTTGAAAACATTATTACGAGCATAGAGCGATACGACGTAAAGGAAGTTTACATCGTAGTGAGTGATAAGCAATGTGTCTCGGTCGAATAGGCGATTCTTGTACTGCTGCGAAACGCGCGTGTCGGGCTTATGCTTGGTCACCTCGATGGGTGTCTCGTTGTAGTCGAGGCTTTCCGGAATAGTCGCAGATATGAAAAAGTTGGGAAGCACGTTGTAACCCTCCGTCAATTCGTCACGCAGACATATGTCTGACTCATTCTGGTCGGGATTGGCGTCCTCGCCAAACCAAAGGTTGAGATTCCATTGAATTACATTCCGGGCGTAGGTGTATTGCTTAGCCACCGACTCCGGGCCTATCCGGTTCTTTTGCTTGTAGTATTTCGAGTCGCCGATATAGAATGTTTGCTTGCCTGGTTCAACCGTAGTCAGCGAATCCCATAGGAATATATGGTCAACCTCTTTGCCGTCTTCCTGCTTTTTGTTAAGCTTGTCTGGGAACTTGTTGTCGCCGATAAGGTCGTCAATGATGGCCTCGAATACGATGTTGAAATTCTTGGCAAGCAGAAACTCGTTGAACTGAGCATTTATCTTGACCTGTCGCGACTGGTCAAAGAATGCAAAGCACAATTCCCAAAGCTGAAGAGCCTTGTCAGAAAAGTACTTGTATTTTATCTGCCTTAGACGGCGCACCCCGAAGCCGGGATCTACGGTGCCGTCCTCCCGCTTGTGGGCGAGATAACGCTCAAACCGCTTTCCGGTGATAAGCTCATAGTTCACGTTCCACTGAATCGGGAATCCGTATCCCTCATGGATATGGTTGAGGATGGAATAGAAGATTACGAGCAGTTCTTCGTCAAAGTTAATTTGCCGTTTCTTCGTCAAGGGGTCAATATAAATCGGTTCGTTATTCTGGACAATAACCTGACTCTTGGTGATTGTCTGTGACCAGTTTATCTTGTTGAAACCGCGGCGGTTGTTCTTGACAATGAACATGAACCAATCGCGGTTTTGGCGGTTGAACTCGATAAGCGAGAGGATGATGTCGAGGAATGTGTTGCTTGTGCGCCGCTTCCCTTTGCCGATTTTGATGGCATTCTGCTGGCGGATGATTGTTCGATCTTTGTTGAGTCTGATGCAGTTGTCGCGATAGACGGCTATGGCACGATAAATCCAAACCGACAGTCCATAGATGAACTGCCGCTGGCCTTGTGTCAGCTTGTTAGACGATTCTGTGAGTTCTATAATGTCCTCCGGCCTCAAACCCTCGACGCCAAAGACGTTGTCGTGCTGGTCGATTACAACCTTGGGAAGAATGAACACCGGTGTACCCTTGGTAGCATAGTAATAGTAGCCCACGTAGTTCACGGAGGCAACACCGTCTACAACGTCGAGTTCGTCAACGTTGGGAAATAGCTCCTTTATGCGTTCAAACGGGTACGGATGTCCTTCTACAAGCAGTTTCATTCACTGATTTGCTCAAAACTAATGCCGAAAACTGCGGCAAATTCTTGTATTTTTTCAAGTCGTTGTTTTCCCCACTGGGTAGAAACAACAAACTTTACATTATCTCCATTGGTGACAATAGGAAGATTTTCAAAGAAACGGCGGTCACGCTTGCTATCATTGATATGATCTTCTTTCCATTTATCAAGTGATTCAGTAGGTAGGAAAATAGCTTTACCTCTGATTATTTTACCGGCATCAACCATTTTTTGAAAAGTCATTCCAGGTTGATTTGCGATTGCTTTACTCATTTCAAGAAAAGCCTCGCCGATACCATAGTTACCTTTGCCGTTAACGGAGTACTTCAATCGTTTTCCACTTGTAGAACTTTCATCATCCTCGTTGTCATATTCCTCAACGGCAGATTCAAAAGGGACGTTAAACGATTCTGCAAGTTCCTTTACCTGCGGAATAGATTCTTTATGCCATTGATTGCTCACAACGAAGGCCTGTCCATCCTCCATGACGATTGGTATTTTATTCCACCGATTCTCCTTTATATATGTTTCAGGATTATCAATGGCCTTGACAACATCATCCCGATCTGCGAAGATGGTTCCGACAGTTTGTTTAATCGCATCAAATGTCATACGTTTCGCGGCCTCATTTAAAATTTCAAACACCGCTTGCGTTATTGTCAGCATCTTACGGCCATTAACGGTCAAGCCATATATCTGATCTAAGGCATCTTCCTCATTAACCATAATCGGTTTAAGACCAAGGTTGATAAGGAAGCGTTCCACGCGGCTCTCGTCTGGATCTCCTTCCTCATTGAAGTAGGAGGCGAAAGTCATTGTTTCACCGTTCTCATCCTTGAAGAAGGGTTCGTCGAAACCGAAGTCTTTGAACACATCGGTGTATAGATAGAAGATGACCTTCGATAGGAAACGCTTGGCAGTAATTGTGCCGTCGGCGGTTTTGGCGAAGAAGTAGCCGAGTTTCTTATCCTCCTGCTGAATTTCACCGCCTTCAATATGCTCGTTGATGGCAGTGACAAACTGCCACCAGTCGTAGCGGTTACCGTTGCTGAACTGTATGCCATAGCCTTGTTCTGAGTGGTCTTTGATTTTGATATATTCCCAATCCCAACGGCGTTTGAAAGCCGAGTCAATCGGGAAGAGCGACTGGTCGGATGTGTTCATCGTCGCCCAGATATAGAGATTGTTGGGCAACAGAAGTTTCTCGCCGCGCTTCACCATACCCACCACATCGTGACCGCCCT
>Ga0137307_102980_pt1 | contig 10796 bp, 6 predicted proteins | sample NAcewD2O_March_2_FD_97180 | JGI IMG/M metagenome (GOLD analysis project Ga0137307, IMG submission 97180) | Mouse cecal microbial communities from Vienna, Austria - N-Acetylglucosamine amended D2O_March | ecosystem: Host-associated > Mammals > Digestive system > Large intestine > Cecum | place...
GACAGGAATGTGCCGGCTCCAAAGCTCTTAGTATCCGACCGGGCGCAGATTGTAATGCCATACCACATATTGTTCGACCAGTATGAGGAAGAGCGTCTCGGTAAGAATTCTTTTGGTTCCACCAAGTCCGGAATTGCGCCATTCTATTCTGATAAATATGCAAAAATCGGATTTCAGGTCAGCGAGCTGTTTGACGAAGAGCTGTTAAAGGAAAAAGTGGAGCGCGTCTGTGACACGAAAAATATTCTCTTAGAGCATATGTATCACAAACCGCTGTTAAAGCCTGAGGAATTGCTGAATACTCTGCATGAGTACCGGGATATGGTTGCGCCATACGTATGTGATGTATCCCTTTATCTTGCCGAGGCGATCAAAGAGGGCAAAGAGATTTTGTTAGAGGGACAGCTGGGAACCTTAAAGGATCCGGATCATGGTATCTATCCAATGGTAACCTCTTCTTCTACCCTGGCTGCATATGGAGCAATCGGCGCAGGAATTCCGCCATATGAAATTAAGCAGATTATTACCGTATGTAAGGCATATTCTTCTGCGGTCGGGGCAGGAGCATTTGTCAGTGAAATATTCGGAGACGAGGCGGATGAGCTTCGCAAGCGCGGAGGAGACGGCGGAGAATTCGGAGCGACCACAGGACGTCCGAGACGAATGGGCTGGTTCGACTGTGTGGCAAGCAGATACGGATGCCGCCTGCAGGGAACCACTGATGTGGCGTTTACCGTATTGGATGTACTGGGATATCTGGATGAGATTCCGGTATGCGTAGCTTATGATATCGACGGAGAGATAACCACAGATTTCCCGGTAACCGCCAAACTGGAGAAGGCAAAGCCGGTGCTTGAGACGCTTCCGGGATGGAAGAGCGATATCCGAGGCATTGAGAAATACGAAGAATTACCGGAGAACTGTAGAAAATATATCGAGTTCGTGGAGGAAAAGATTGGGTATCCAATCAAGATGGTATCCAACGGACCGGGAAGAGACGATATTATTTATCGTTAGTTTGGTGTTGTTTACGAAGCCTGTGGGGCGTGGTCCCATAGGCTTCTTTGAATTCCCGCATAAATAATTTATAGTTCGTAATTCCGTTTTTATCTAGCAAATAAGTAATGCTGTCGTCGGTATGCAATAGTTCCTGATAAAAGTGCAGAAGCCTCACTTGATTTACATAAGTGAAAAAGGTCTGTCCCGTATATTTTTTAAAAAGACGGCAGAAATATTCCGGGGTCAGGGAGAGCTGACCGGCAACATCCGAAAGGGAAATCGGACTGCGGAAATTTATCTTGACATACTGCATACTCTGTTCAATCCGGTGAAAATCCCGGTTCGTCTGACTGCGGCTTTTCCGGCTTAAGCGTGTGGAGCCTTTTGTATATAAGAAATAAAGAAACTGATAAATCTGAATCAAAAACAACAGGTGATAACCTGGTTCTTTTTCCGAATCCAGACGGATCATTTCCTCAATAATAGCGGATAATTTTCGATTCTGGGAATCTGCCTTAGAGGAGCAGGGAAAATACTCCTGAAAATGAAGCAGCTTCCAATCGGAACTGATGCGCTCCAAATGTTCCGAGGGAATCTGAAGCAGGTAATAGCGGCAGTCCCCGTAGACCTGAGTATAGTGGAGATCCTTGGGATTGACCAACAGAATATCTCCGGGATTTAGCGAATAGGAGGACTCATTGATATTGGCAGTCATGGAGCCTTCGGATAAATAAAGGATTTCCAAGTGATTATGCCAGTGCAGAGGCACTAGTTGACCGGAAGCTTCCACCAAAGAAAAATAAAGCTGCATTTGTTTGTCATCGTTAATCGTTTCGTGTGCAAAGGGCATAGGAACCTCCTGAAGCGTACAAAGTCAAAATAATCATAAAAATCTAAAATAAATATACTGCTATTTTCAAAAAATATCAAGATTGACCTATATTTTCGGCAATAATAGGTATGGTGTAAAAGAGTAGATAAGATTACAATAAACGTATGAGGCAGAGAGAGTAAAAAAATCGTCCAATCGCGGTGAAAAGAGAGAAATAAAATATAAGAAAATATAGGCAAATTGCCGGAAAAGAGGAAAATGAAATGAAGAAATGGACAAGAGTAATGTTTCAGCCGAACCTTCCGTTAGAGGAAGGCAAGTATGTGACCGCATCAAAAGAGCATATCGCACTTTCAAAAGAAGCAGCAGGAGAAGGAATGGTACTTTTGAAAAACGATAAGGGACTTCTTCCCTTGGCAAAAGGAGCGAAGGCAGCGCTGTTTGGAAAAGGCAGCTTTGACTATGTAAAGGGAGGCGGCGGAAGCGGCGATGTTACCACGGCATATGTGCGTAACCTGTATGACGGATTGAAGCTTCAAGATACAGTATCTTTGTATGAGCCGCTTTCCGATTTCTATCGTCAGAATGTAAAGGAGCAGTATGGCGGGGGAGCAGAACCGGGAATGACGGTTGAACCGGAGTTAGACCAGGCGCTTGTAAAGGGCGCAAGAGCGTTTACAGATACGGCAATCATTGCAATCAGCCGTTTTTCCGGTGAAGGCTGGGACCGTTCCAGCGTGGAATACAACGGAGAATACAATCCGTGGGAGACGGAGACCAGTATGCCCAAGACCTCTGCAAAAGTATTTCCGGACGGAGATTTCTATTTGACAAAAGAAGAGAAGGAAATGATTGCAAAGGTAGAGGCGGAATTTGAAAAAATTGTTGTCGTATTAAATATTGGCGGCGTGATTGACACTTCATGGCTGAGAACAGATGAAAAGATTTCCTCTGCACTTCTGGCATGGCAGGGAGGAATGGAAGGCGGACTGGCAGCGGCAGAGATCCTTTGCGGCAAAGTAAATCCTTCCGGTAAGCTGCCGGATACCTTTGCGGCAAGCGCAGATGATTACCCTTCCACTGAAAAATTCCATGAGTCCGTACATTATGTAGATTACATAGAAGATATCTATGTGGGCTACCGTTATTTTGAAACGATTCCGGGCATGAGTGAAAAGGTATGCTATCCTTTCGGATTTGGGCTTTCCTATACAGAATTTGCAATGCATACAAAACGTGTCTGGGAAGAAAAAGGAGTCATCCATTTACAGGTTGAGGTGACAAATACCGGTAAGACAGAAGGAAAGGAAGTTGTACAGGTATATTACAGTTCACCGCAGGGACGTCTTGGAAAACCGAAGAGAGAATTGTGCGCATTTGTTAAGACAAGAAGCCTGCTTCCCGGTGAGAGCCAGACAGTGAGCTTAGAGTTTGCAAAGTCTGCGATGGCGTCTTATGATGATTTAGGCAAGATTGCAAAATCGGCATATGTTTTAGAAAAGGGAACCTATGAAATCTATGTGGGAAATTCGATTAGAGATGTAGAAAAGCTGGAATTTACTGTCGAAGTCACAGAGGATACGATAGTAGAACAGTTAAGTGCGAAAGCGGCGCCGTCCAGTTTGAAGGAGCGCATGCTGGCGGACGGCAGCTATGAAGAGCTTCCGCAGTGCGAGGCAAACGACCCGAATGCCTGCGTATTGGTGAAGATGGAGAGCGGAACGGAAGAAGCGCTTACACCGGCTGTCAGAGCGCGGAACCATTATCTTTTGATGAAGCCTTATAAAGAAGGGGCAAAGCCGTTCCTTGAGGTTGCCGAAGGCAAAATGACGATGGAAGAATTCCTTGGGCAGTTAGGTGATGAGGACTTAATAGAGCTTTTGGGAGGACAGCCGAATACGTCTGTGGCAAATACGTTCGGATTTGGTAATCTTCCGGAATACGGCGTGCCGAATATCATGACCGCAGACGGGCCGGCGGGACTTAGAATTGCACCGGAATGCGGTATCTGTACAACGGCATGGCCATGTGCGACGCTGCTTGCCTCTACATGGAATACCAATCTGATTGAAAAGGTAGGAGAAGCCGGAGCAAAAGAAGTGAAGGAGAATAATATTGCTGTCTGGCTGACTCCGGCGGTGAATATTCACAGAAATCCGCTCTGCGGAAGAAACTTTGAGTATTATTCTGAGGATCCGTATCTGACCGGTAAAATGGGCGCCGCAATGGTAAGGGGTATCCAATCTCAGCGCATTGGTGCGGCAGTGAAGCATTTTGCGTGCAACAACAAGGAAACGAACCGGAAACACAGTGATTCCAGAGTATCCGAGCGCGCGCTGCGTGAAATCTATTTAAAAGGCTTTGAAATCATTGTAAAGGAGGCCGATCCGTGGGTGATCATGTCTGCATACAATATTGTCAACGGACATCGGGCGTCGGAAAACCATGAGCTGTTAGAAGATATTCTCCGCGGAGAGTGGGGATTTTCCGGAATGGTGACCTCCGATTGGTGGACCAGAGGAGAGCACTACAAAGAGATTGTTGCAGGAAATGATGTGAAAATGGCAACCGGTTTCCCGGAGCGTGTGTTAGAAGCAATGGATAAGGGCGCAGTTACAAGAAAAGATTTAGAGAGATGCGCAAGACGTGTGCTGGAGTTGATTTTGAAAATTGACTAATTATTCAGAACCCTTATGAAAATGTCAGGTCAGCCTGTTTCAAATAAATTTGAACGGGCTGACCTTCGATTTTGTGGGGGACCGGATAACAAATTGACGAGGCATTGCACCCTTTTGGCGCCCGGATCAAGAGTACAAGACACATAATAAACACAAATTTATCTTCTTTTTATCACAAATTCTCAATATGCTAGTTACTGGTAATCATTGGTTGGCTCATTTTAGGGGATTGGGATTTTAAAAATCCCATAAAGTGTGAACCGGTGATTGAAAAAGCGTGATAAAAGGAGGCATCAACGTGATTGAAATCAATCATCTGGTAAAAAAATATGGAGACCATGTGGCGGTGGATGATCTGAACCTGACGATAGAGTCGGGGCAGATTTACGGATTTTTAGGTCCGAACGGTGCGGGAAAATCCACGACCATGAACATATTGACCGGTTATCTGGGGGCGACCAGCGGTGAAGTAAAAATCAATGGATACGATATCTTTACTCACCCGGAAGAGGCGAAACGATGCATCGGATATCTGCCGGAGCTTCCGCCAGTCTATATGGATATGACAGTGCAGGAGTACATGGATTTTGTGGCGGAGTTAAAAAAGATTGACAAAGCCGACAGAAAGAGAAGTGTGCAGGAAGTCATGGAACTGACAAAGATTACGGAAATGAAAAATCGTCTGATACGGAATCTGTCCAAGGGGTATCGTCAGAGAGTTGGATTAGCCCAAGCGGTGCTTGGCTATCCCGAAGTCATTATTTTGGATGAACCGACGGTAGGATTAGACCCGAAGCAGATTATTGAAATCCGCGAATTGATTCAGAAGCTTGGCGAAAAGCATACGGTCATTTTGAGTTCCCATATTTTATCTGAGGTCAGTGCAGTCTGTGACCACGTATTTATTATTTCCCAAGGAAAACTGGTGGCGTCGGATACCACCAAAAAGCTTACCAGCCTCATGTCCGGCGGACAAGAGATTGAACTGGTGATAAAAGCGGAAAAAGAAACGGCAGAAGAAGCGTTTGCAGCAATAGAGGAAATTGAGAAGACAGAAGTCGCTTTCGGAACGGAAAAGGGAACAGTGGCAGTGAAATTGGGTGCAAAAAAGGATGCGGATATCCGCGAAAGCATCTTCTATCAGTGCGCCCGTTTGGAGCTTCCGATTCTGGAAATGAAATCAGGCGGAAAATCCTTGGAGGATATTTTCTTAGAGCTGACGTCGAACGGTGAGGCGGCAGAAGAGAATAACGGGAAGGAGGAAGAAGTCTGATGTCTGCTATTTTTAAACGTGAATTCAAATCTTATTTTCAATCGGTGATTGGCTGGCTGTTTTTGGCGGCAACCCTAAGTATTTTTGGACTGTATTTTTATGTGTATAATCTGGTCTACGGCTATCCGAATATTGCGAGCACGTTATCATCCGTCACATTCATCTTTTTGATTACGGTGCCGGTCTTAACAATGCGTGTGCTTGCGGAGGAACAGAGGAATAAAACGGATCAGTTGATTTTGACCTCGCCAGTGTCGGTCGGAAAGATTGTGGCTGCAAAGTTTCTGGCGATGGGAGCGGTGTTTACGATTGCGGTTGTGGTGATCGCAGTCACGCCGTTGATTCTTTCTGCCTTTGGAGCTGTTCCTTTCCGAGAAAATTATGTGGCGGTTTTGGGGTTTTTGCTTTACGGACTGACCTGTATTGCAATCGGAATGTTTGTTTCTTCTTTGACAGAAAGTCAAGTGATTGCGGCTGTCCTGACATTTGTCCTGTTATTTGTGGGATATATGATGGAGAGTATCTGCAGCCTCATTTCCACCAGTGGGAATTTTGTGACAAAGGTCTTAGGATGCTATGACTTGACCGGAAGGCTGGATAATTTCTTTTCGGGAATGTTTGACATTGCGGGAATGATTTATTACATTTCGCTGGTTCTGTTGTTTTTATTTTTGACGGTGCAGTCGATTCAGAAGCGCCGTTACAGTATCAGTAAAAAGAAAATCGGTCTGGGCGTATTCAATGCGGGAATGGTTGCTTTTGGCGTTGCCCTTGCAGTGATTTTAAATCTGGTCGCAGGAGCTTTGCCCACTACATTAACACAACTGGACGCCACTTCGAAGCAGCTCTATTCCCTTACGGAAGATACGAAGGAAATGTTAAAGGGCTTAGAGGAGGACGTAACTATTTATGTGCTGTCGGCCAAAGCATCTATGGACGAGACGGTGGCAAAAACCTTGGAGCGCTATGCGGACAGCAGCTCTCATATTACGGTGGAATATAAAGACCCGTCCCAATACCCAAGCTTCTATACACAGTATACAGATGATACGTCTATTACGAGAAATAGTCTGATCGTAGTAAGCGGAAAACGGAGCAGGGTGGTAAACTACAGCAATATATATGAAGGGAGTTATGACTATTCCTACAACTGGAGCACGACCGGCTATGACGGAGAAGGGCAGATTACCAGCGCCATACAATATGTGACAAGTGAGGATATGCCGGTTATCTATGAGCTGGAAGGACACAATGAAATCGCAGTTTCCGGAAATTTTTCTGAGGTGATTGAGAAAGCGAACATCACGTTGGAGAAGATTAACTTGCTGCAATATGATGAAATTCCGGAAGATGCGGCTGCAATTATCATCAATGGACCAAGCTCCGATTTTTCGGAGGATGATGCCGAAAAAGTCAGGGACTATTTAAAGAACGGCGGCAAGGCGTTTATCACAACCACCTATACGGATAAGGACATGACAAATTTTAATTCGATTCTTTCAGAGTACGGCGTTACGGTCGTAGACGGCGTCGTAATGGAAGGAAACAATGAATATTATTATCAGCAGCCTTATTATCTTTTGCCGGATGTTAAATATGATTCGCTGACCAGTGCGGCAAGCGATAATTATGTCTTTGTACCAAGCGCTCAGGGACTTCAGTATCCGAAAGCTTCGGAGGAAGAGACGGAAGAAGGAACGGAGAGTACGGACAGCGGTATCACCTATACGGAGCTGTTATCCACTTCTGAGAGCGCCTATGTGAAAAAGGATGTTGCGGCATTAGAAACACTTGAGAAGGAAGACGGGGATGTGGAAGGTCCGTTTGCTTTAGGGCTGGATGTAAAGAAAAACGTGGATGAGGAAAAAACGACAGAGCTTGTTGTCTATTCCTGTACCGGGATGTTCGCAGACAATGCAGACCAGATCGTATCGGGCAACAACAGTAATCTGTTTTCAGGTGCAATAACGGGACTGGTAGATGATACCGGAGAGGGCACGACAGTCATTCCGGTAAAGGAATATGACAGTTCTACGCTTACCGTATCGGCAGCGGTGATGCTGGCCGGAGCAGCGCTTGGAATTATTGTGGTTCCGGTTCTGCTGCTGATTGTCGGTATTGTAATCTGGGCAAGAAGGAGAAAGAGATAATGCAGAGACAGAAAAAACAGTTTTTGGTTATGGTTATTCTGCTTGTAATCGGTATTTTCGCTTATCTGGGAGTCCGATTTTACAATGGGAAGCAGGAGGAGAAAAAGGCAGCAGAAGAAGAGCAGAGTAAGACCTTGGTGACGGATTTCAAAAGTGATGATATTACATCATTTTCCTATCAGTATGAAGGAGAACTGTTGGAATTTGTGAAAGAAGACGGAACCTGGTATTACAAAGGAGACCGCAGTATTGCAATGGATCAGGATCAGATTTCATCCCTGCTGGATTCTGTAGCCAAGCTGAATGCAGAGACAAAAGTGAGTGATTATGAAACGCTTGCGGATTATGGTCTGGATAAGCCAAAAAATATGATTGTATTGACCGCGCAAGCGGGCACTACGACATTGCTGCTGGGAAATAAAAATGAGATGTTGAGTCAGTATTATGTGAAAACGGAGGCGGAACCTGATGTCTATCTGATATCAATTTCTTTGGCTGACGTTTTTGGGAAGAGTGTCAGCGATTTGACAAAAGCAGAAGAGAATACGGAGAAAGTGCGGGAAACAGAGGATAGCAGGGAATAATCTGGAAAAGGTCTACAGTGTAGAAGCTGCAGACCTTTTTTGCCATTATGAGAAGGGATTTGCTGTGAAATGAAATTCTAACCTTTCGGCTAGTTTACTTTCCCATTTCAGTTCGTTACAATGTTATGAGCATCAGGAACGAAGAATATTTTCAATAGATTTTTTTGAGACGCCGGATTTTGGAAAAAAGGAGAAATTCATGTCAGAGAAAAAAATAAATAAGCTTGCTGCGGATGAACATTATGTGCGTTCGCAAGCCTCATGGGAGCAGATGAAAGCAGCGAAAAATATCAGTCAGACTGTATACATCTTTGGTGTGACGGGAACGGGCAAGACCTCCTTTGCGGCGGACTTCCTTGCCAGAAAGAGTTATCACTATTTTTCTGTGTCCGATACCGGAATTGATGAGATTGCTGCAATGGTTCCACCAAAAGCGGACTCACAGATGATTTTTGTGATTGATGATCTGCATTTACTGGAAACGCAGGAGGATAGAGCCGCTTGCGAACGGCTGCTTGAAGAACTGAGCGGCAGAAAGGATGTGTGGCTGATACTGATTTCAAGGGCTCCGGTGCCGAAATGGATGAAATCTGTTTATGTCCGGCATATTTTTGTGACAATCGGGGAAGAACAGTTATTTCTGACAGAGAAGGAACAGGAAAAATATCTGGAAAGATGGGAATTGTTTCCGACAGAAGCTGCGTGCAAAAGAATACGGGAGCTAAGTTATGGGCATCCGCTGTATCTTCGGATTGTATCCATGAGGCTTAAGGAAATTCCAGAGATGAAAGCAGCAGAGGACAGGGAAGGGGCGGAACTTTGTGCCATTGAGAAATCCAGAGAGGATATGTGGGATTATCTGGAAGCCCATGTGTATGACCAGTGGAGCGTGGAATTGCAGGAATTTCTGGAAGCAGTATCGATTGTGGAGCAGTTTGATTTGCAGATGGCACAGCAGATTACAAAGAAAAAAGATGCGGGAAGGCTGATTGGGCAGGCGCAGGAAGCGGGAAACTTTCTGATAGAACAAAGGGAAGGGGAACGGAGCGTTTATGAGCAGAGAGTCCCCATGAAATATTCCATGCGCAGGAGACTTTCAGAGAAATAATCCAAGGATTATATTGATGAGCTGTATTATAGTGCTGGAAACGGTTATGAGATGGAAGGAAATGTGATGGAAGCGCTTCGGATGTACGAAATGTGCCGTAATGAAGAGGGGATTTCCAGAATATTAGTTGAGAATATGAGAAAAAATCCGGCATCGGGAGATTATTTTGAACTGAAACATTACTATCTCGCACTTCCGGAGAAAAAGATAAAGAAAAGCGTGGAATTGATGGCAGGCATGAGTATGCTGCAGTCCATACTTCTAAATGAAGAAGAAAGTGAACGCTGGTATCAGGAGCTTTCCGCCTGTGCAAAAGAGGCGACAGGAGGCAGGAAAAGAGCAGCGGAAGCCAGACTTTTATATCTGGATATTGGGCTGCCCCACAGGGGAATTATCCGAATCGTAGATTTGTTCAAGCGGGCTGGGATACTTTTAGCGGAAAGAAAGACAATTCTGCCGGAGTTCTCTGTTACCAGCAATCTGCCGTCTATGATGAACGGAGGAAAAGATTTCTGCGAATGGAGCAGGAAGGATAGGGAAATGGCAAAGACAATGGGGAAAATTGTGCCATTTGTACTGGGAAAATATGGAAAAGGTCTGGTAAATATTGCTCTGGCAGAAAGTTTTTTTGAAAAAGGCGGGGATGATTACGAGGTGGCGTCTCTTGCAGGCAGAGGAAGGATGCAGGCGGAAAGCGGCGGAAAAGCAGAGCAGGTTTTTGTGGCGGTCGGAATTCTGACACAGTTGTCCATTCTAAATAACCGGATGGAGGACGCTGTGGATATGCTGGAGAGCTTCCGGCAGATAGCGGTACAGGAAGCGCCAAAGCTCCTTCCGAATATTCGTGCGATGTCGGTAAGGATGGGCTTATACACAGGAAAGATCAGTGAAGCATATCGGTGGATGAACGAAGCGCTGGATGAGGATGTAGAATTTAATACATTGGAACGGTATCGTTATCTGACTAAAGTACGTGTGTATCTGACAGCCGGGCGAAAAGAAAAGGCGCTTCTGCTTCTGGATAAGATGCGTTTCTATGCAGAAAAAATGCACAGGACTTATATAGCGATAGAAGTGATGATACTGCTGGCTATTGCCATGTACCGCATGGGAAAAGACGGCTGGCAGGATACTTTGCAGGAAGCGGTGAAGAAGGCGGAAGATTATCATTT
>Ga0137307_102981_pt1 | contig 10796 bp, 8 predicted proteins | sample NAcewD2O_March_2_FD_97180 | JGI IMG/M metagenome (GOLD analysis project Ga0137307, IMG submission 97180) | Mouse cecal microbial communities from Vienna, Austria - N-Acetylglucosamine amended D2O_March | ecosystem: Host-associated > Mammals > Digestive system > Large intestine > Cecum | place...
TCGGGATCGCCCAGAAGGAAAGAACTTCTGGAGCAGATCGGAGCAGCATTTGAAGTGTATCCGGCAAAAGGCGAGGAAGTGGTTCGTTCCGCGGTTCCTTCAGAGGTCGTAAAAGAACTTTCTCTGCAGAAAGCAGAGGAAGTGGCGAAAGCATACGACGGAGATGTTGTGATTGGAGCGGATACCGTGGTGGCTGTGGAAGGACAGATTCTTGGGAAACCTGTGAACAGGGAAGATGCGATGCGGATGCTCCGGCTTCTGCAGGGGAGAGAACATCAGGTGATTACCGGGGTATCCGTGCTTCTTAGAGAATCTGAAAAGAACATTTGTTTTGCGGAAAAGACAAACGTGCATGTATATCCAATGACGGAGGAACAGATGGAACACTATGTGGACAGCGGGGAATCCATGGACAAAGCAGGAGCATACGGGATCCAGGGCAGGTTTGCCGCGTATGTTCAGGGAATTGAGGGAGACTATAATAATGTGGTCGGCCTCCCGACAGGAAGGCTTTATCAGGAACTGCTGGCGGAGGGTGTTGATCTGCTTTCCTGTGGACAGAAAGGAGATACAAAATGAGATTTGTAATTCAGAGAGTGACCAGGGCTTCTGTGACGGTGGAAGGAGAGATTTTGGGAAAAATCGGCAGAGGATTTCTTGTGCTGATCGGCGTGGCAGATACGGATACGAAAGAGACCGCGGACCGGATGGTAAAAAAGATGCTGGGGCTGCGCATCTTTGAAGATGGAAACGGAAAGACGAACCTGGATCTACGGACGGTGGAAGGGGAACTTTTACTTGTCTCCCAGTTTACTCTGTATGCGGATTGCAGAAAAGGGAACCGCCCGGGATTCGCCCGCGCAGGAAAGCCGGATATGGCAGGCAAAATGTATGAATATATTATTGAAAAATGCAGAGAACAGTTCCCCGTTGTGGAACGCGGGGAATTTGGAGCGGACATGAAAGTGGAGCTTCTCAATGACGGTCCGTTTACAATTTTGCTTGATTCGGAGGAACTGTAAAAGAAATCTGGTTGCTATTTCCATGATTTGTGGTAAAATATCTGTAACGCAGATGATAAGCAGAGGTGCGATATGAAACGAGTATTATTGAAATTGAGCGGTGAAGCTCTTGCAGGAGAGAAACACACCGGGTTTGATGAGGCTACCTGCATTCAGGTGGCCGAACAGGTGAAAAAAGTTCTTCTGGAAGGAATCCAGGTGGGGGTTGTCATAGGAGGCGGTAATTTCTGGCGGGGAAGAACCAGTGAAAATATTGACCGTACCAAAGCAGACCAGATTGGTATGCTGGCCACGGTGATGAACTGTATTTATGTGTCTGAAATATTCCGCTCTGCGGGAATGATGACTCAGGTTCTGACGCCTTTTACCTGCGGCGCTTTTACAAAACTGTTCTCCAAAGACAGAGCTGACAAATATCTTTCCGGAGGGATGGTATGCTTTTTTGCAGGAGGAACCGGACATCCTTATTTTTCAACGGATACAGCTACGGTGCTCCGTGCCGTGGAAATTGAGGCAGAAGGTATTTTCCTTGCAAAGGCTATTGACGGCGTATATGACAGTGACCCCAAAATCAATCCTGCGGCTGTAAAATACGATGAGATTTCCATTCAGGAAGTGATTGACCGCCAGCTTGCAGTGATAGATTTGACGGCGTCCATCATGTGTATGGAGAATAAAATGCCCATGTATATCTTCAGTTTAAACGAGGAAAACAGTATTGTGAAAGCAATCAGCGGGGAGTTTTCCGGAACAAAAGTTACAGTATAGCATAAAATCGGGAGGGTTCTTATATGGATGAAAGATTACAGCAATATGATAACAAAATGCAGAAATCTTTTGATAATCTGCTGGCGGAATTTGGCTCTGTTCGTGCAGGACGCGCCAATCCCCATGTGCTGGATAAACTGAAGGTGGATTACTATGGAACGCCTACCGGGCTTCAGCAGGTGGCAAATATTTCCGTACCGGAACCAAGAATGCTTCTGATTCAGCCCTGGGAAGCAAGTATGGTACGCGTGATAGAAAAAGCAATTCTTACGTCTGACCTTGGAATCAACCCTACCAATGACGGAAAGGTGATTCGCCTTACATTTCCGGAGCTGACAGAGGAACGGAGAAAAGAACTGGCAAAGGATATAAAGAAAAAGGGCGAGTCTGCAAAAGTTGCTGTCCGCAATATCCGAAGAGACGCTAACGATTTTCTGAAGAAACTGGGGAAATCCAGTGATATTTCCGAAGACGAAGTGAAAGAACTGGAAGAAAAGGTGCAGAAACTGACAGACAAATATGTGGCTGATATTGATAAGGCAGTAGAAGAAAAATCAAAGGAAATTCTTACAGTATAAATCCGCCTGCGAGAGAGTTCGCAGGCGAACTCTTTTTTATCTTACAGGAAAGACCTAAGATAAAAATTAAGATGCGCACTCGTGCGAACGGAAGGTGTCACTACGTGACCGTCCTAAGGCATCCCCCAGGCAAGCCTGGTACCCCTTAGGACAAATCCGCACTCGGCGCGTCAAAGTGGGCAGGCCCACTTTGTTGCCACAACTCAAGGAGGTAGCTATGGAAGTTCCACAACATGTAGCAATTATTCTGGATGGAAACGGAAGATGGGCCAGGCAGCATGGTATGCCGAGAAATTACGGACATACCCAGGGGGCCAAAAATGTGGAAACCATCTGCCGGGAAGCCTGGAATATGGGAATAAAATATCTGACTGTTTATGCTTTTTCCACGGAAAACTGGAGTCGTCCCAGGGATGAAGTCAGCGCTCTGATGAAGCTGCTGCGCAATTACATGAAAAACTGCATGAAAACCGCAGAAAAAAATCATATGCGGGTAAGAGTTATTGGAGATATTTCCAGGCTGGAGCCGGATTTACAGGAGAGTATCCGCAGGCTGGAAGAATTCTCCAAAAACCAGGATGGTCTGAATTTTCAGATTGCCATCAATTACGGCAGCCGGGACGAAATGCTGCGGGGTATGAAGCAGATGCTGTCAGACTATCGGGAAGGGAAATTTGAACTGGAGGAACTGGATGAAAAAATGTTCGAGAACTATCTGGACACCAGGGATATTCCCGCTCCGGATTTGCTGATTCGCACCAGCGGGGAACTGCGTCTGTCCAATTATCTTCTCTGGCAGCTCGCATACAGTGAACTCTATTTTACAGATGTTGCCTGGCCTGATTTTACAAAAAAGGAATTAGAAAAAGCTGTTCAGGACTATAATAAAAGAGACAGACGTTTCGGCGGAGTTGCAGAAACGGAAGCAGAAGAGGCAAAAGCAGATAAAGGAGGAGCAGAAAGTGTTTAAAACACGGTTGTTGAGTGGTATTATCCTGGTAATTGCCGCACTTGTTCTTATTACGACAGGAGGATTTGTATTGCTTTCGTGCCTGGCAGTTATTTCCGTGATTGGATTATACGAACTTTACCGGGTATTCCATATGGAAAAATCTCTGCCGGGACTGGTGGGATACGGAGCTGTGCTTCTCTGTTATCTGGATTTGGGTTTCCCCTTTTTTCCGGAATTCGGCGTATTTGTCCTGGGTCTGCTGATTCTGCTGATGGCCGTTTATGTATTCTCCTTTCCAAAATACCAGGCAAATCAGGTATTTGCCGGATTTGCCGGCGTATTTTATGTGGGAGTCATGTTATCCTGCATTTATCAGACAAGAGTGCTTCCGGCAGGCGCTTATATTGTCTGGCTGATTTTTCTCTGTTCCTGGGGATGCGATACCTGCGCCTACTGTGTGGGGGTGCTGACTGGAAAACATAAGATGGCTCCGAAACTGAGTCCCAAAAAATCCGTGGAGGGTGCAGTGGGCGGTATAGTGGGTACCATCCTCCTTACGCTCTTATATGGTACGGTATTTCAGAAGCAGATGAACCTTTCTACCGGACATATTTTTATTCTGGCCGGAATTACCGCAGCGGGCGGCGTTATTTCCATGATTGGAGACCTGGCGGCGTCCGCCATTAAGCGTAATTATGAGATTAAAGATTATGGAACACTGATTCCTGGTCACGGAGGTATTCTGGACCGTTTTGACAGCGTAATTTTTACCGCACCAGTCATTTATTATATGGCACGGTTTCTGATATCAGGATAGCCAGGCGAAAGAGGTAGGTTATGAAAAAAATTGCAATATTAGGATCCACCGGTTCCATAGGGACGCAGACCCTTGAAATTGTCCGGGAGCAGAAAGATATTCAGGTAACAGCTCTGGCCGCCGGGAAAAATATCCGGCGTCTGGAAATGCAGATTCGGAAGTTTTCTCCGGAAGTAGCCGCGCTCTGGGAGGAAGAAGACGCCCAATCCTTAAGGGAACTGGTAAAAGATCTTCCGGTCAGGATTGTATCCGGTATGGAAGGGCTTCTGGAAATAGCTGCAATGCCCGGAACGGAAATTCTGGTCACAGCCATTGTTGGAATGCTGGGAATCCGGCCAACCATTGCGGCTATTGAAGCCGGAAAAACCATTGCTCTGGCCAACAAAGAAACACTGGTAACAGCCGGTCACATTATCATGCCGCTGGCCAGAGAAAACCATGTTTCCATTCTTCCGGTAGACAGTGAGCACAGTGCCATTTTCCAGTCCATGCACGGAGAACGAGAACATGGAAATGAGATTCAGAAAATACTTCTTACCGCTTCCGGCGGACCCTTTCGGGGCAAAAAGCAAAAGGATTTGGAGAAGGTGCAGGTGGAAGATGCATTAAAGCATCCCAACTGGTCCATGGGAAAAAAGATTACCATTGACTCTGCCACCATGGTAAACAAAGGGCTGGAGGTTATGGAGGCAAAATGGCTGTTCGACGTGAAGCCGGAACAGATTCAGGTGGTGGTGCACCCCCAGAGTATTATTCATTCCATGGTGGAATATAAGGACGGTGCGGTACTGGCGCAGCTTGGCACCCCGGATATGCGTCTGCCCATTCAGTATGCATTATATTACCCGGAACGAAGGAATTTATCGGGAAAACGTCTTGATTTTTACCAGCTTTCCGGGCTCACTTTTGAAAAACCGGATATGGAGACCTTTCCCGGCCTGAAACTGGCTTACCAGGCCATGGAGCGGGGCGGCAATCTGCCCACCGCCTATAATGCGGCAAATGAAAAGGCCGTGGCTCTGTTTCTGGAGCGAAAAATTTCTTTTCCGGAAATTCCGGAACTCATAAGTACCTGTATGGAACAATGTAATTTTGCGGAAAATCCCTCTGTGGAAGAAATTCTTGCAACGGAAGCAGAAGCGTATGCGCTGATAGAGAGCAGGTGGTAATATGAATATTATAATCGCAATTATTATTTTCAGTATTATTATTTTATTCCATGAACTGGGCCATTTCCTGCTGGCCAAATGGAACGGTATCAAAGTCAATGAATTCTGTCTGGGCATGGGGCCCACACTGGTGGGATTCACCAGAGGAGAGACAAAATACTCTCTGAAGCTGCTGCCTTTTGGCGGCGCCTGCATGATGGAGGGAGAAGACGGAGAGAGCCAGGATGAGAAATCTTTCAACAGCAAATCCGTCTGGGCCCGAATCAGCGTGGTGGCCGCAGGACCCGTTTTTAACTTTATCATGGCATGGATTTTCGCGTTAATTGTGGTAGGAATCATAGGATATGACCGGCCGGTACTGTCCGGAGTCATGGAAGGATTTCCCGCAGAAGAAGCAGGGCTTCAGGCCGGAGACGAAATTATCTCCATGAACGGCCACCGCACCCATTTTTACCGGGAAGTCAGTCTCTATTCCGGCTTCCATCCGGGAGAAACCGTGGATTTGGTCTATGAGCGGGACGGGGAACGCCATGAAGTAACTTTGTCCCCCAAACTGGATGAGGAATCAGGCAGGGAGCTGATTGGTCTCAGCGGCCGTCCCCTGGACCGGGAAAAGGGAACGGTATTCCAGGTAATTCAGAACAGTTTTTATGAGGTGCGGTACTGGATCTGGAATACACTGGAAAGCCTTCGTATGCTGTTTACCGGAAAGGTGGGCATGAAAGATTTATCCGGCCCGGTAGGCCTTGTAAAAATAATGGGAGATACTTATGATAATAACCAGACCAGCGGCGGAACCGGGCAGGCCATTTTAAGCATGGTGAATTTCTCTATTTTCCTGTCCGCGAACCTGGGAATCATGAACCTTCTGCCCATACCGGCCCTGGACGGAGGACGACTGGTATTTCTGCTGATCGAAGCCATCCGCCGGAAGAAAATATCTCCGGAAAAAGAAGGTATGGTACACTTTGTAGGACTGATGGCACTGATGGCACTGATGATATTCGTCATGTTCAACGACATTAAAAATATTTTATAGTACGGGAATTTTTGTATTCCCTGTACTTGCCGGACGTCAGAGGAGAACTGGTTATGAAAGAGACAATTATGCGGAAACACACAAGAGAAATTACCATTGGCAATCGGATAATCGGAGGGGAAAATCCCATTCTGATTCAGTCCATGACAAATACCAGAACAGAAGATGTCAAAGGAACCATTGCACAGATTCAGCATCTTACAGCGGCCGGATGCGATATTATCCGATGTGCGGTGCCCACCATGGAGGCTGCAGAAGCTCTTGTTGAAATCAAAAAGGGAATCACCATCCCTCTGGTGGCTGACATACATTTTGATTACCGGCTGGCCATTGCCGCCATGGAGCACGGAGCCGATAAAATCCGTATCAATCCGGGAAATATCGGCTCCAGGGAACGGATTCAGGCTGTGATTGACAGGGCAAAAGAGCGAAACATCCCCATCCGTATCGGAGTCAACAGCGGTTCTCTGGAAAAAGAGCTGGTGGAAAAATACCATGGCGTGACAGCAGAAGGCCTTGTGGAAAGCGCACTGGACAAAGTACATCTGGTAGAAGACCTGGGATACGACAATCTGGTCATCAGTATCAAGTCTTCCGACGTACTGATGTGCGTCCGGGCCCATGAACTGATTGCAGAAGAAACCGATTATCCCCTTCATGTGGGAATTACCGAATCCGGCACCATAACCAGCGGAAATATCAAATCTGCACTGGGTCTGGGTCTGATCTTAAGCCAGGGAATCGGCGACACCATTCGGGTATCTCTTACCGGAGACCCGCTGGAGGAAATCAAATCTGCCAAAATTATTCTGCGTACCCTGGGACTGCAAAAAGGCGGCATTGAAGTGGTTTCCTGCCCTACCTGCGGACGGACGCAGATTGATTTGATATCACTGGCAAATCAGGTGGAAGATATGGTCAGCGATATCCCTCTGAATCTGAAAGTGGCAGTCATGGGCTGCGTGGTAAACGGACCTGGCGAGGCCAGAGAGGCAGATATCGGAATTGCCGGAGGGATTGGAGAAGGTCTTATTATCAAACATGGAGAAGTCATTAAAAAAGTAAAAGAAGAGGAGCTGCTTTTGGCTCTCCGGGATGAATTACTGCATTGGAGTGAATAAACATGAGCAAGCTGTTTTTTGATGTATTTCCGGATTTAAAGGTTCCCTCAGAAATGGAAAAACTCATGACAGAGGTGGAGGTTACAAAAGTTTCCTCCAATCGTCAGAGAGACCGGCTCCGGGTTTATCTGCTCAGCAGCAGACTGATTGGAAAATCCAATATTTACCGTCTGGAATCGGATATCCGAAAACAGCTTTTTCCCAACCATGAGCTTTCCATAAAAATCATTGAAAAATTCCGTCTTTCCGGCCAGTACAGTCCCCGAACGCTGATGGAGGTTTACCGGGAAAGTATCCTGGAAGAATTTCGCGCTTACAGCCTGCTGGAATACAATGTACTGCGTATGGCACAAACAGAATTTCCGGAAGAACAGAGGATGCGCCTTATTTTTGAGGATTCTGTGATTGCAAGACAGAAATCAGAAGAAATTGTGGAGATTCTGGAAAAAATCATCTGTGAACGCTGCGGGCTGAGCGTGGATATTCAGGTGGATTACCGGGAACCGAAAGAGAACAGGCACCTGAAAAACAGCGATATACAGATTCAAAATGAAGTAAAAAATATTCTGCGCCATGCTGCTTCGGAATCTGCGTCCGCCTCCCGCTCTCCGGACGGGGATATACCGGAAGACATACCGAATCCAAAACAGAAACCCGGCGGGCCTGCACCGGAAAAGCAATCTGCCGGAAAGAAAAAAGAAGGATTTTCCGGAAATATGCCGCCCGAAAGAAAAGGAAATTCCTATGGGAGATTTAAGAAGTCGGACAACCCTGATGTGGTATACGGACGTGACTTTGAGGATGAAATTATCGCCATCGAACAGATTATAGGCGAAATGGGCGAGGTGGTTGTCCGAGGGAAGGTGCTGAGTCTGGATACCAGAGAAATCCGGAACGAAAAAACCATTATTCTCTTTTCCATTACAGATTTTACTGATACCATTATGGTAAAAATGTTCGCCGGAAATGAGGCAGTTCCTGCTATTACCTCAGAGGTAAAAAAAGGGGCTTTCCTGAAAATCAAAGGCGTTACCACCATCGACAAATTTGACGGAGAGCTTACCATCGGCTCTGTTGTGGGAATGAAAAAAATACCGGATTTCACCTCCATCCGTATGGATACCAGCCCCCAGAAACGGGTAGAACTTCACTGCCATACAAAAATGAGCGATATGGACGGCGTTTCCGAGGTAAAAGACATTATCAGACGGGCCATGAAATGGGGCCATAAAGCCATTGCCATCACGGACCATGGCGACGTACAGTCTTTTCCGGACGCCAACCATGCTGTTTCCCCGGAAGATGATTTCAAAATACTTTATGGGGTGGAAGCCTACCTGGTGGATGATTTAAAGCAGATTGTGGAAAACCCGCAGGGCCAGAACCTGGAAGATACATACGTGGTATTTGATTTGGAAACCACGGGATTTTCCCCCATAAACAACCGGATTATCGAAATCGGCGCTGTAAAAGTGTCCGGCGGAAAAATTACGGAGCGATTTTCCACTTTCGTAAATCCCCAGGTACCCATTCCCTTTAAAATCGAAGAACTGACCGGAATCAAAGACGATATGGTATTGTCCGCCCCTGCCATAGAGGAAGTATTACCGGAATTTCTGGAATTCTGCCGGGGCGGCGTTATGGTAGCCCACAACGCCGGATTCGACATGAGTTTTATCAGTAAAAACTGTGAACGCCAGAATCTTCCCTGTGAATATACGGTCATTGACACGGTGGCGCTGGCACGGGTATTGCTGCCCCAGTTAAATCGCTTCAAACTGGATACCGTGGCAAAGGCATTAAAAATTTCTCTGGAAAATCACCACCGGGCCGTGGACGATGCAGCCTGTACTGCGGAAATTTTTGTGAAATTTGCGGCGATGCTGAAAGAACAGGGAATATCCACACTGGAAGAAGTAAACGCGCTGGGCAGTACTTCGGTGGAAAATATCAGAAAGCTCCCCAGCCACCATGCCATTATCCTGGCCACCAACGATACCGGAAGGATTAATCTGTACCGTCTGGTATCGGCAGCCCACCTGACGTATTTCCACCGGCAGCCCAGAATTCCCAAAAGTGAATTTCTCAAATACCGGGAAGGACTTCTGATAGGTTCCGCCTGTGAGGCCGGAGAATTGTATCAGGCCATACTGAGGGGGCATTCGGAAGAAGAAATCGCCAGACTGGTGCGTTTTTATGATTATCTGGAAATCCAGCCGCTGGGAAATAATGAATTTATGCTGCGGGGAGAAGACCCGGCCGTTGCTTCGGAAGAAGAATTAAAAGATATTAACCGCAGAATTGTAACGCTGGGAGAAGAATTTCACAAACCCGTGGTGGCAACCTGCGACGTACATTTTCTGGACCCGGAAGACGAAGTATACCGCCGGATTATTATGGCAGGCAAAGGATTTAAGGATGCCGACAATCAGGCGCCCCTGTATCTGCGTACCACAGAGGAAATGCTGGCGGAGTTCGATTATCTGGGCAGTGAAAAAGCCGAAGAAGTGGTCATTACCAATCCAAACCGGATTGCCGACATGTGTGAAAAGATTTCTCCGGTACGTCCGGATAAATGTCCTCCTGTTATTGAAAATTCCGACCAGATGCTCCGGGATATCTGTTACAATAAAGCTCATGAAATTTATGGGGAAGAACTTCCGCCCATTGTGCAGGAACGTCTGGAGCGTGAATTAAACTCCATTATCTCCAACGGATACGCAGTAATGTATATTATTGCCCAGAAACTGGTATGGAAATCCAATGAGGACGGTTATCTGGTGGGCTCCCGCGGTTCCGTAGGATCCTCCTTTGTGGCTACCATGGCGGGAATAACAGAGGTAAATCCCCTGGCTCCCCATTATTACTGCAAAAAATGTCATTACTGTGATTTTGAATCGGAGGAAGTCAGAACATACGCCGACGCCGGACGGGCCGGATGCGACATGCCCGACAAAAGCTGTCCGGTCTGCGGAGAACCCCTGATGAAAGAGGGGTTTGATATCCCCTTTGAGACATTTCTGGGATTTAAGGGCAATAAAGAGCCGGATATTGATTTGAATTTTTCCGGAGAGTATCAGAGTAAGGCCCATGCATACTGCGAAGTGATTTTCGGATACGGACAGACTTACCGGGCCGGAACCATCGGAACCCTGGCTGACAAAACAGCATTCGGGTATATCCGGAATTATTACGAAGAGCGGGGCGTCCGGAAACGGAACTGTGAAATCGACCGGATTGTACAGGGCTGCGTGGGGATTCGCCGCACCACCGGACAGCATCCGGGAGGGATTATCGTACTTCCTCTGGGAGAGGAAATCCATTCCTTTT
>Ga0137307_102984_pt1 | contig 10793 bp, 10 predicted proteins | sample NAcewD2O_March_2_FD_97180 | JGI IMG/M metagenome (GOLD analysis project Ga0137307, IMG submission 97180) | Mouse cecal microbial communities from Vienna, Austria - N-Acetylglucosamine amended D2O_March | ecosystem: Host-associated > Mammals > Digestive system > Large intestine > Cecum | place...
TACCGTTTTCTATTTCAAGCCGCGGCACAGCCCTTTCTATAGGGATGTGCCGCCTTATTACCCTTTGCCTTCCAGTACGTATAGTCCTCCCATGCTTCATCAAACCAAATCTTTTTCATTCATCTGCCTATCTATTCTCCCCATTGTATTTACATTATCCGTATCTTATAATGTTCCAGCCAGTCATTCACTTGCAAAAGATATGCCAAAAGCTGGGGCCCTGCCATCAACTGCCCATAAAACGGCCTTGCATAGTCGGAAGGCTGTTCCATAAATTGTTTCACCTTTTCCCCATCTATCAACTCCCGGATAGGCGCATCCACATCCTCTATTACTTCCAGTATATATCCCCGGACAAGCTGCTCATAAGCAGGGTCGTAAGTCTTCGGATAAGGGCTTTTGCGGCGGTACAGCACTTCTTCCGGCAAATATTCCCTCCCTGCCGCCCGGAGCAAAGCCTTAACTACCCCATTACGGTATTTCATATCCCACGGCACATTCCACGCATATTCTATAATCCGATGATCGGCAAAAGGTACCCTGGCTTCCAGCCCCACATGCATACTGGTCCGGTCCATCCTATCCAGCAAAGTCTGCATAAACCAGCGCAGATTCAAATAAGAAATTTCCCTGCGCCTTTTCTCTTCTCCCCGCTCCCCTTCCAGAACCGGCGTCTCTGCAATCGTTTTGTGGTATGCCGCCGATACGTATTCCTCTATTGGCAATTCCCGCAGCACATCCTCCCGCAGCAACATCGTCCTTGGCTTAAAGTCCATAGACCAAGGGAAAGTATCCGCTTCAAAACATTCCTTTTTATGGAACCAGGGGTATCCCCCAAAAATTTCATCCGCACACTCCCCGGTCAGCGTCACTTTATGATAAACAGCTACTTTTTTACAGAAATATAACATAGAAGATTCCACATCCGCCATGCAGGGCAAATCTCTGGCACGCACTGCTTCAAACAAATAGTCAAACAATTCCTCATTGCGGCATTCCAAATAATGGTGCCTTGTCTTTGTATGTTCCTTCACTACATCCACCCAGGGCCGGTCTTGGGAAGGTTGAAAAGCATTTGCCCTAAAATTCACATCATTATCCTTGAAATCAAAGGAATACGTATCCAGCTGTTTTCCTTTTTTACGCAGCTCCTTGCTGCAAATAGCCGTCACTAAACTGCTGTCCACCCCTCCCGATAAGAAAGTACAAATCGGCACATCTGACAACATCTGCATTTTCACGGAATCTTCTATTAAATATTGCATTTTTTCTACCGTTTCATCCCATGAGTCCTCATGAGACCGGCTTTCCAGCCGCCAATAGCAATGTTCCCTGCATATTCCATCCCCACACTCCAGAAAATGCCCCGGCTGTACCTCTAAAACCCCCCGGAATACCCCTTTTCCATATGTTTTTGCCGGCCCTAACCCCAACACTTCGCACAGCCCTTCCTTATCCACTACAGGCTCTATACCCGGAAAACAGAAAAGACCCTTTATTTCGGAAGAAAAAACAACCGCATCCCCCAATCTTGTATAAAAGCAAGGCTTTACCCCTGCCCTGTCCCGGAACAGGAAAAGTTTTTGCAGCCTTCCATCCCAGATGCCAAAAGCAAAAATACCGTTCAGTCTCTTTACAAAATCCGAGCCATACCGCATATAACCTACCAGAAGCACTTCCGTATCGCTGTCCGTCCGGAATTTTTCCCCTTCCGCTTCCAATTCTTTTTTTAGGGCATCCATATTATAAATTTCCCCGTTATAAGCGATAGCCCACTCATACTCCCCTTCCCTGCGTATCATGGGCTGCTGCCCGGTCAGCAAATCAATAATGGAAAGCCTTACATGTGCCAGCCCACAATGCCCGGCTAAAAAGATACCGTCCTCGTCCGGACCCCTATGCTTCTGGCTCCGGTTCATCTTCCGCAGAACCCCTTTCCACTGCCCTTCTCCTTCACCGGCTCTATAATCCTCTTTTCCGTTAAAAAATCCTGCTATCCCGCACATATTTACCCTCCGCGTCCAATCTTTCCATTTTCATGTCCATGCCCTTTATCCCATCCCTAAACTAGCAATGGCTGAATCTGCTTCCCCTCCAGCGCCATCTCCAAAGCAGGCACAAGCTTTCCGCAATGGGATACCAGGGAATTAGGTTTCTTTTCCGCATCATCCTGGCCAAAAGGTACAAAATAAATATGTTTCGTGTTTAGCAGCAGCCCGATATTTTTCATATTCATCCCCAAACCGTCATTGGTAGATATAAAAATGACAAGAGGTTTCCCATTCCTGAGATGCGCCTTTGCCGCCATCAAAACTGCCGTATCCGTTATCCCGTTTGCTAATTTTGCCGCCGTATTCCCTGTACATGGAATAATCGCCAAGATGTCCAAATACCCTTTCGGACCGATAGGCTCCGCATCCTTAATATGCAAAATAGGGCTGCGGCCAGCTATTTCCTCTGCCTTCCTCAAAAAGTCTTCCGGTTTGCCGAACCTGCTTTCTATGCTCATGGCAGCATCCGAGAAAATGGGAAACAATTCCGCCCCTTCTTCTTTCAAATGTTCCAACTCATGAAAAACTTTATCAAAAGTACAAAAGGAACCGCAAAATGCAATTCCTATCTTTTTCCCTTTCAATTCCATACGATACCATACCTTTCCCAATGCCCGCAGGCCAATCTATATTTTGCTTATGACATATTCTGATAAACGTTTTGCCGATACTTTTCCTGCATATTTCCCCGGCAGTCCCAGACAATGTATTGCTTTTATCTGTTTTTCTTCCGCTTCTTTATAGTCCAAACCTCCCCTGCCGGAAGCAATGTCTATAATCAAGGTTTCTTTCCCCACTTCTTTTAGCATACCTTCATCCAGAATGAGCGCCGGTATCGTATTGTAAATGTACTCAAATCCCCCTATTTTACCCGGAAGTTTTTTTAACGGAAGCACATCCAGCCCAAAAGCTTCCGCCAGCGCCAATTCCAGGCTGTTATTTGCACAGACCGTTACATGGGCGGACAAGCCTTTTAATTTCCCACATAATACTTTGCCGCATCTTCCATACCCCAATACCAACGTCTTGCTTTGGTGTATATTTGTCTGTTTATGAAGCAAAGCTTCCAAAATAGCCCCCTCTGCCGTCGCTATCGCATTAAACACCGCAATGCTTTCCTCTTTCATAAAATCATAACAGGCAATCCCTCTTTCACTGCATTCCTGATGGAATGCCTCCGGTATGATTCCCCCAAATATCTTATGGCATTTCCTGATGTGGCGGGACAGCTCCCTCAAATTCACAATCCCCTTTTTTTCCATGGGAATCCCCCCTACAATCACTTCCGCAGATTCCACCGCCTGTTTCAAAGAATCCGCGTAACCGTCCGCTTCTATCCCCATATCGTTTCTATGATATATCTTATAGCCAATAACACGATATCCCCTTTCCATAAAAAAGGGTATCATGTAAGCGGTACGTTTGTCTCCCCCAATAACTGCAATATTATACTCCGCCATAGTTCCCTCCGCTGCAAATCCTGTCTAATCCAACAATACCCTGTCAAATTATAAATATGCTACCCTGGATGGGAAGTGCTTGTCAGATGGCATAAACTATGCCTCTTTGCCCTCCAGCGGAGATATCCCATAGGAACGGCATAAACCTTTTTCCTTTTATGCCAATGTGAACCCTCCCGGAAGTTTTAGTATCATAGGGAAGACCTTTTGACACCCGAATCCTATATGACAAAAAAAGTGTGCGTCTAAACGCACACTTTTTAACCGCATTTTATTTATTATTTTCTTACCAAATGCCTCGGAAGCCCGTTGACGAAAAGCGGCTGCAATTCTCCCATAATCAAAGGTCTTGCATATTTTTCATACCCTTCGTTCAAACCGCATCCGTCTTCTGTAATCCATTCTGCCGGAACCGGTCTTTCTACATTAGCGATTGCGTGAATATCATATGCGCTTGTGCCGCACTGATATGGGTCATCCCCGTTCCTGTCAAGAGTAATCATCATACCGGTCTTGCCTTCTTCTGCCGCCATAACCGCATCAAAACCAACCTGGAATGCTTCATTGATGTCTGTCAAAGATGCAAGATGGGTTGCTGCACGCTGTAAAGTAGAAAATTCCACAGCACGGGTTTTAAGCCCTGTTTCCGCCGCTACTAACGAAGCAAGATAAGCTGCTGTACCGGACAACTGTTTATGGCCAAATGCATCTACCTTCTTATCCGCATCCGCAAGTTCACATACAAAACGCCCATCAGCCAAAGATACGCCTTCGGATACAGCGATAACTACGGAATGTTTGGTTTCTGCCAAATGTTTTACTTTTTCCATAAATTTATCTACGTCAAACGTTACTTCCGGAAGGTAAATTGCATCGACACCGCTGCAATCCTCGCCCTTTGCCAATGCTGCTGCTGCTGTCAGCCAGCCGGCATGGCGCCCCATAATTTCTACAAGGCAAACGGTAGGTTTTTCTACACCGAAAGATTCATTGTCACGGATAATCTCTTTTAAGCTTGCTGCAATATATTTTGCTGCGGAGCCATATCCCGGGCAATGGTCGGTAATCGGAAGGTCATTGTCAATCGTCTTAGGAACGCCCATAAACCTTTGGGGTTTGTTGTGGGCTGCCGCATAATCGGACAACATTTTTACAGTGTCCATAGAATCATTGCCGCCTGCATAGAACAGACACTCAATATCATGTTTTTCCATGATTTCAAATACTTTTTCATAAACTTCTTCGTGCCCTTCAATCTTAGGCATTTTAAAACGGCAGGAGCCTAAAAATGCGGAAGGCGTCCTCTTTAACAGTTCAATCCCCGTCTCATCTGCAAGATACTCGTCCAAGTCACAAAGGTTGTCCTGTAAAAACCCTTGAATGCCATGCACCATACCATATACTTTCTTTACGCCTAATTTCTTGGCTGCTGCGTATACACCGGCTACGGATGAGTTAATAACAGCCGTAGGTCCGCCGGACTGCCCAACAACAATATTTCCTTTCATTGTTATCTCTCCTTCTTGTTTTATTCATTTTTATTCTAACCGTACCTGAAACATACGGTTGATTACCATAAAAGATTATAGCAGATTCACTGTTTAAGCACAAGTTCTTTGTTGCCTCATTATAGGCAGCTCATATAATATGCATACAAGTTCTGATAAGTTTCCGCGTTAAAATGAAGCCCGTCCACCAGCTTATATCCTATCGTGTTCAAATAGCTATGGCTGTCTATCCACTGCACATCCCCGCTTAACCCGTTCTGCATCTGGCTGTTAAAATACTGCACCTGCTCTTCTGTCACATAAGGGTTATCCCATACCGGGTTTACGGACGCATAATAGACTTTTGCCCCTTTTCCTACCCATTCCGCTGCCTTGGCATTTACCAGTTCCAAATAATTGTTCAGGTTCCCCGGGTCATTGACGCCAAGGTTAATCAGTATCTTAGATCCTTTACCTACGCAGCCGTCAATTCTTGCAATCGCATTCTCATTAAACCAATTATAACCTTTTCCGCTCTCTGCAATCCATGTGCAACTATTTTCCCCTACGTTCGCCTGCATTTGTACAAACCGGGAATCCCCTACTAAAATGACCCCCGATACGTTTTTCACCTCCGTTACCGCCTGCGCCGCCGCTATCTCCTGCGGCTGGTTTTCCGGCGTTGGAACCGGAGCCGGTTCTGCAGGTTTTTCGTCCTGAAGATACTTACCGCTTACGTAAGCCTTTTCTTCCCCATAAAAAATTTCATACCACCCATTGTCAGCCTGTCCGGTTGCCGTAACCTCCTGCCCGCTCTTTAAGCCTCCAATCCTTTCAAAATCTGTGGATGGCCCTTTCCTCACATTGACCGCACCGGAAGCATACATTGCTTTTTCTCCTTCAAAAGCCGTTATTGTATAATCCGAAAGTTTCGGTTCTTCTGCTTTTTTATCCTCTTTGCTTTTTTCCGCCGATCCTTTTTCTTCTGTACTCTTCCCTTTTTCAGCCGTCTCTTCCGTACTCTTTCCCTTTACCGCTGTTCCTTTTTCTTCCGTACCTTTCCCTTTTTCCCCGGCCTTTGCCATACTCCGCTCTTCCGTATGGACACTCATTATCACGCCCTCTTTATCTTCTTCTGTCCCTTGCCCATTTTCTTCCACAGCCTCCGCTGTCTTACGTGCATGTTCCCCGGCTTCTCTGCCACACCCTGTAAATGCCAGCGACAAAACCAGAGTCAACATTACTACTGCTTTTTTCATTTCCTACCTTGCTCCTTTTCACGCTTTGCATATTTTCTTTTCCTATCCTAACTTAGATTCTTAATTTAGATTAAATCGAGCAGAGAAATTTCATCTTCCCCTATTCGCTGCGCGTCCCGTGTGCCACATAGTAGCATATTTCCTCTCCAGAGGGCTTCGCATAAAAAAATTAAGAAACAATTTCATTATACCAGACATCCCCTGAATTGTCTCACATATTTATAAAATAAAATGGCATATATGCGGTAAAACATCGCTGTCCATGTACAACTTCCGCATCTTTTCCTTCATCGTTTGGAATCACATCTTCCTTATGTAGAAACCATCTATATTCATTTTGAAATTAAAATCCTATTACCTATTATAATGCGCAATAAGGCAGCAACGCAAAAGGCATCCATCAAAGATGGATGCCTACAATGTAAAAGGGGAATTTTACATGGGTCTCTCGACCCAATTACAGTATAACACTATACTTCAAAAAAAGCTAGTCTTTTTTTGAAATTTTTTAAATTTTTTTGTCGAATTTTTTTGTCGAATTTTTTTGTTCTTTATATAGATATTTATTTTGGACGTGCATCATATAATGATATTAGCTGATTCAAATTTCAAAAAAACCGTTGCTTAACTCAATTTCTGCTTGACTTTCAATTACCGCAATTATATTAGTTTTTTTGATAATTTGACGTATTAAATACTCATTGCTAAAATAATAGTATTGAGATTTATTCTATATATTTTCAACTATCAAAGGAGGTTTTATCAATGAAAAACGCAACTCTCAAAAAAATTTTTGCAAGCACATTTGCGGTAGCGCTCTGCGTTCCCATGCTGCTGGCAGACCCCATGGCAATCAGCGCAAACGCTGCCGCCCAGACGATTTCCGGTAATACTCCTGGTACGGATAAACCGGGTACGGATAATCCGGATACCGACAAACCGGGCACAGATACTCCAGGAGGGGATTCATCCGTTTCCGGCAATGTTCCTAGCACAAGCGAGTCTTCTAGCAGCGGAACTTCCTCTTCTTCCAGCAATACGAACGCAGCTAGCACTGCTGTTTCCCAGACGATTTCTGCTAACCGCCAGGTAACGGTAGGTGGACGCAGCATGTCTTCTTCCGTAAGCGGCATCTATATTGCAACTGCTATCAGAGGAATTGCTGTAGCAACTCCTTCCGCATCGGTTTCCGCAGCAGCAGGCTTAAGCCAGGCAGATATTGATGCCGGAACCAACGTAAGATTCTATGTATGCAATAGTTCCAACAAAGAAGCGAAAGCTGCCCTTACATCTGCTGCTGCAGCTACAGGAAAAAGTGTTGCAGCTTATGTAAACTTTGATTTATATACTATCTCCAAGAAGGGCGTTGTAACGGCTGTTAAGAATGCATCTACACCCATTGAACTTACTATTGGTCTTCCAAAAAATGTTGCCAATGCAGGCAAAAACGTATCTATCATTTGTATAGATAAAGACGGAAAAGCTGTTGTTATGGACGATATCGACACAGACCCGAATACTATTACCATAAATGCAAGCGTATTCGGCGTATACGCTATCGTTTACTAATATCCTGCCTTTTTAAACAGCTAAACCAACAATAAAAACGTTTTTGTTTCATCACTCTATTAGTTTCAGGCATTGTCAAACCGGCAATGCCTGTTCTATTTTTCTGCCGTCTCTTCCCTTCATCCATACACTCACTAAAAAGCCCAAATGAAAACCAGAATTGACAGCCTTGCAATAAACTCAGGGAACAAGCGGGAAATCCAGAAAGCCCTCCTCCAGTACAGTCAACAGAGGCGGAGCCCCGTGAAGCGCCTCCTGCTTCTGTCGAGGGAAACATAGACCGTTCTTATCCCAAAACGGGGCGCAGATACCCCCTCAATTTACTGCGGCTGCACCGAAAACATTTCATTCCGGCTATTCCCTATTATTTTCGCCCCAGACACATAGCTGATCTAAAACAGCCATCAAGGATCTGCCCCTGTCACTCAGGCTGTATTCTACCTTCGGTGGTATTTGAGGGTATTCTTTTCTGATGATGAGTTGGTCTGACTCCAGTTCTTTCAGATTGTTGCTGAGTGTTTTGTCCGACACTTTTTTCAGATATCGCCTTAACTCATTGAACCTCACAGCACCAAACTCCATCAGGCAGTAAAGTATGACCATTTTGTGCTTGCCGGATATAAGAGACAGCGTATAGCTGAACCCTGTATCCTCGAAATTTGCTTCTTCAATATAATTCTTTATCATTTACACTTTCCTTTAAGATAGTACTTGTATTTTTTCCATTACCTGTTACAATTATACTTATGGATGTAAGTCCTGTCAATCCTATACAAGAAGCGAGGTAATTGCAATGAGAAAAAAACTCAGCATAACAGAAGGTATCTTCCCGATGCCAGTTTTAATGGTGGCTACCTACAATGAAGACGGCAGCGTTAATGTTATGAATGCCGCCTGGGGTACCATGCAGGAAAGGGGCAATGTAGCACTCAACCTTACGGAAACACATAAAACGGTAAAGAATATCAAAGCAAGGGGAGCTTTTACAGTAAGTATCGCTGATGCCGCCCATGTAGTGGAAGCAGACTATTTTGGTGTCGAGTCAGGCAACAGGGTTTCGGACAAATTTGAAAACAGCGGCCTCACCGCAAGTAAATCCGAAACTGTAGACGCCCCGATTATCAATGAATTTCCTCTCTGCCTTGAGTGCGAGTATATTGAATATCAGGATGGGAAATACGGATGCGGTGTCATCGGCAGGGTAGTTAATGTTACAGCAGACGAAAGTGTCATGGCTGGCGACAAGATTGATATGGCTCTGGTAAACGCAATCGCTTTTGACCCCTACACACATGGCTATTACAGGGTGGCCGAAAGAGTGGGGGAAGCCTTCAAAGACGGTCTACAGTTAAAGAAATAGTATCAGCACAGGGGTTTCCAAAATGGAGATCCCTGTATTTTTTTAGGAAACCTGTCTGGCTGCGCCGACTACCGGCGGTGTTACTTTTGCCATAAGCCATGCAAGGGAAATCTCCGTCATAGAAACGCCTCTTTTCTCTGCAAGGAGCGTAACTCTGCCGATAATTGCGCCATCCTGCTTCGCGGTAGCGTCATATTTCAGCCCCGCATAGCTGTCCTCCTGCATACGCCTTGAAGTTTCGCCGGGATGTTTCGCAAATCTGCCTCCTGCCAGCGTGCTGTAAGGCGTCATGGCAATCTGATCTTCATAACAGAAGTGAAACCGCTATATGACAAATCACATATGCTCTGTCCATTTTTATTTTCCTACTTAATCTTCCACTTGAGCAGCAGTAAACTGTGTTTCCTGCTGCTCAAGCGGAACCGTAAAGAAACGCACATTTTTATCCACTGCCCTAATCTGCTCCATTTCTTCAGTCCGATGGTTTTCACTTTTCCCTGCTTTAATGCTTTTTCCATGTCTTTCCAAGCACCCATATAGTCACCCACCTGCTGGTGCAAAAGAAGCAGGTCAATATAGCCAATGTCAAGGCGCTCCAGCATCTTATCAATACCCTCCATCGTCTTTCCTTCCCCATATTCACTGGGCCACAGCTTGGAAGTCACCCCAAATTTCTTGAGGCCGCTGAAAAAGTAGATACCACCGCCTATATTTGGTATAATATAATTATCAAATACAGGCGGTGGTATCATGGTTGAGCAACAGCAGAAGTTAGTATTAAGTCCATATATGGACATATATGAATTAGTCATTCCCAAAGACAACCTGCTCCGGCAGATGAAAGAACTGGTTGATTTCAGTTTTATTTATGAAGAACTTATTGATAAATATTGTGTTAATAATGGACGGAATGCAGTTCCGCCTGTCAGGATGTTCAAATACCTGCTCCTGAAATCTATTTATGACTTATCTGATATTGACGTTGTGGAACGCTCCAAATACGATATGTCCTTCAAATACTTTCTTGACATGGCGCCGGAAGAAGCAGTCATTAACCCAAGCTCCCTGACAAAATTCCGCAAGCTGCGCCTGAAAGATATGAACTTGTTAGACATGCTGATTGCAAAAACAGTCCGGATTGCATTGGAAAAAGGCGTTATAAAATCAAAATCCATTCTTGTGGATGCAACCCATACAAAATCAAGGTACAACCAGAAAACGCCAAGGCAGGCGCTTCTGGAGCAGTCAAAGAAACTGCGGCGTGCTGTTTATGAAATAGATGAATCAATGAAAGAACTGTTTCCAGCTAAAAACACCGAAGATTCTTTGGAAAAAGAGCTGGAATACTGCCATGCCCTGATTTCGGTTATCAAAGGAAAAGATGAGCTGTGCAGTTATCCTAAAGCAGAGGAAAAGCTGAACTTATTGGAGGAATCCGTAACAGATGACCTGGAACATCTCGAAACTTCAAGAGACGCAGACGCAAAGACAGGGCATAAAACGGCAGATACCGCTTTCTTCGGATACAAGACGCATATAGCAATGAGCGAGGAACGCATCATTACAGCAGCCACTGTCACCAGCGGCGAAAAGACAGATGGAAAAGA
>Ga0137307_102986_pt1 | contig 10784 bp, 10 predicted proteins | sample NAcewD2O_March_2_FD_97180 | JGI IMG/M metagenome (GOLD analysis project Ga0137307, IMG submission 97180) | Mouse cecal microbial communities from Vienna, Austria - N-Acetylglucosamine amended D2O_March | ecosystem: Host-associated > Mammals > Digestive system > Large intestine > Cecum | place...
CCCCGTAATAGATTCCCTGGGGATTGTAGATCACACACATTCCCAGCACCTGTGGATCATCTGCAGGAGCAAATCCGATAAAAGAGGAGATATACTTATTGGCACTTCTTGGAAGTGTCTGTGATGTTGCAGTCTTTCCGCCTATGTGATAGCCTTCAATGAAGGCATTCTTTCCAGATCCTTCTGCCACAACACTTTCCAGAAGCTTCTGCATCGTCTCAGACGTTTCTTTTGAAACAATCCGTTTTCCTTCCTTATAGGAAAATTTCTCCACCTCTTTCCCCTCCTTGTCAAGCACGCGCACGCCAAAATGAGGTGTTACCCTCGTCCCCCCATTTACAAGGGAACTCATCGTTGCCGCCATCTGCATGGGAGTCACCTGAAAGGACTGTCCGAAGCTTATGGTTGCAAGCTCCACCTGCCCGATATTCTCTTCCTTATGCATAATGGTTGCTGCTTCCCCCGGAAGATCCACGCCTGTCATGCCCATTAGTCCAAACTGCCTGAAATAATCACAAAACTTTTTTACGCCAAGACGCAGCCCGATCTCTATGAATACCGGATTACAGGAATTCTGAATTCCCTGGACAAAGGTTTCTGCCCCGTGCCCGCCCACCTTGTGGCAGCGGATCTTCCGGTCATCCACAATCCGGTATCCGGGGCAGCTGAACTGGTCTGTCAAAGATACCACCCCCTCCTCCAGGCATGCAGATGCAGTGATCACCTTAAAGGTAGAGCCAGGCTCATAGGTATCATTAATACAGCCGTTCCTCCACATCTGATTCAGAGCGTCCTGCTTCTTTTCATCAGAAAGGGAATCCTCATCCACACCAGTATTCAAAGTGAACGGCTCATTCAGATTGAATTCCGGCACATTAACCATGGCGATAATTTCACCGTTTTTCGGATTCATAAGTAGGATCGCCACCTTATCTGCCTGCTTTTCCTCCATTACCTTCTCTGCCATCTGCTGGGCATACATCTGAATATTGTAGTCAATGCTAATCTGGAGGGAGTTTCCTGCCACCGGCTCAACCCGGTCTTCCGCCACCCCGTCAAGCTCTACACCTCTTGCATCTGTAGTAGTAAGAATCGTACCATTAGTTCCCCTCAGATAATCTTCGTATTTCACTTCCAGGCCAATGATCCCCTGGTTATCTCCCCCTGTGAATCCAAGAACCTTTGACGCAAGCTCATTATATGGATAGTAACGCCGGAAATCCTCATCTACCTTTACTCCGTCAAGCTCCAGATTCCGGATAGCGTCCCCTGTCTCCTTCTCCACATTCGTCTTGATACGCTCCATGGAAGATACCTTCTCTACCCGTTTTCTGACTTCCTCCTCATTCATCTCAAGTATTTTGGAAAGCTCTGCCACTACTCTGTCCGGATCTGTGATCTGGCTGTGTATAACCGATATGGTGCATACCGTCTTATTAGTAGCCAGCACCGTTCCGTTTACATCCACAATCTCTCCCCTCGCTGCCTTGATCTTACGCTCTCTCTCGTGCAGATCCTCTGCCTTCTTCTGATAATACTCTGCATCAAAAACCATCAGATAGAAAAGCCTTCCTACAAGTCCCAGGATGACTGCCACTGCACAGACGAATACAACAAGCATTTTCTTCTTATTATATGTTTTATTCTTCATAATTATAGAAACCTCAGAGAAGCCGTTTCTATAATTTATTAGAACTTCTCCGAGGTTATTCTTCCTTTTCCTGTGAAGCCTTCGTCACTCCAAGGTATGGGAAGATTTCTTTCATAATATCCGCCGCCAGACCCGGCGCCAGTTTCCCGTCTGACGGAGTTGCAGAATTCACCTCATCAATCGCCACATACACCACAACCTGGGGATTCTCCTGGGGAGCATATCCGATAAAAGACAACACGTATTTTTCATTATCACGCGGAAGCTTTTCCGCTGTACCTGTCTTTCCGCCCACGTCATATCCCTTTACCGCCGCCGTGGATCCGGTGCCTTCTTCCACCACGCCTCTCATATAATCTTTGATGATATCACTTGTTTCTTTAGAAATGGTTTTCTTTATTAAGACAGGATTTTTATTCTCAGTAATGTTCCCGTTCTCGTCCTGAATCTGCTTTACCACATGGGGCTTATAATAATTACCGCCATTGACAAGAGAGCAGAAGGAACCGGCAAGCTGGTTCATGGTTACCGTAAAGTTCTGCCCGAACGCATTGGTCATCAGACTAACCGGATCCATATTCTCCTCTGTGTAGAGAAGTCCTGCAGCCTCTCCCGGGAGGTCGATCCCGCAGTATTCCCCGAATCCGAATACCTTCTGATATCGGACAGTATCCTTTACCCCCAGCACATTTCCGATATCCATAAGCGCCACATTGCAGGAATTCTCTACGGCCTGCTTCAGCGACTGCATGCCGTGGCCGCTCGTATTATTACATTTAATCTTCCACTCCTCTGTCTGAACATAACCGCCGCAGACATAGGATTCCCCGCCGGTCAGCTTCCCGAGCTCCAGCCCTGCCGCTACGGTAAAAGGCTTAATCGTAGAGCCTGGCTCGAAGGTCTCGCTGACGCAGAAATTGTTCCACAGAGAATACAAAGTATCCAGCTTCTTGTCATCCTCCATCTTCTTAAGCTGCTCTTCTGAATAATATGCGCTTAGATCTCTCGGGTTATTCAAATCATAGTTCGGATAAGAAGCCTCGGCCAGGATTTCCCCGTTCTGCGGGTTCATAACAATCACTGCTGTATTCTTGCTTCCTGCTCCGTCCCATGCCTGATTTTGATGCTCCTCATTAAATGCCAGGATATGCTTCTCTACAATGCTCTGAACCTGTAGATCTATTGTAGACACAACCGTATTCCCATTCTCCGGCTCCTTAACTGTTCTTTCATAAGTAGAATCCTTGTCCTGGTAGCCGTAAACTCTTCCGTCTGTTCCATTTAAAACCGAATTATAGGAATCCTCAATTCCGTTGCTCCCTACATTGCCGTCCACGGTAAATCCAATCACATCACTTGCCAGGGAACCATAAGGATACGTCCTTACATAATCCTCTTCAAGCCATATTCCATTCACATATGGATGATTTTCATCATCCTCATCGATCTTTTCGAATGCCTTCGCCTTGTCATAGTCAATTCCTTTCAAAAGAACAGTATACCTGGAAGAAGGATTCTCCTGGGCTATGCCCCTTACCTCCTCCGGGCTAAGCTCAAAAAGTTCCAGGAGCACATCCAGCGTCGGCTCTATGTATTTTTCATCACTTAGCATTACCTTGCTGTCCAGGATGACATTATAGACCCGGGCACTCGTGGCAAGCTTAGAACCGTTACGGTCTACAATATCTCCCCTCTTAAAGGGGATCGTCCGGCTTCCATACTGCTGCTGATCCAGCACCAGCTTCGAATAGCGTTCCCCGCTTGATGCGTTGATGTAAGTAATTCTCACCACTAAAACAGCAAAAGCTAATACGATACCCATGAAGAGCATGATTAGCTTTTTCTGCATCAGCTTTGTAGATTTTCTTTTGAATATTTTACGCCTTTTTCTTCTTATTCTTCCTGCCATAATTCTATCTAATCCTCATGTTTATCTGACTGGGCAAGTACCCCGTCCTCGGGTATGTCCTCATACTGCTTTACATAATCCGCAGAGGGCCTGGTGTACTCTACAATCTGATCCTCTGAGGCATATACCATGCCGAGATCCTTCTGTGCCTTTGTCCTGATCTCATCCAGATTCACGGCATCCATCACAAAATTATATCTTGTGTTATTCTCTTCTTTTCTGTCAGCCAGCTCTGCCTGCAGCGCCGTAATATTCTCGGAACGCTTCGTAATCTTCGACTGAAGCTTTACATAGTTCACACAGATCACCAGCGCAAGCACTGCCGCAAGTGTAAGAAACATAACATAACCGGCATTCATGCAAAGCGCCTTTCTTCGGTTCTTCCTCACCTGGCTGCTCGCCCTGACGGCAGACTGTGGCTCTTCACTTTGTCCTGCCGGCCAGTATGCAGGCTTGGCCGCAACATTTCCATGAACATATGTCTGTCCTGCCATCCTGTCCCGCCTTCCCTGACTGCCCGTACGTGCACGATATCGTGCTGCCATTACACTCACCCCTTTGCTCTTGTTATCATAACAGCTTTGTCCTCTTCCCCATTATGCTTTACCCATCATGACCCCGCTCAAATATACGAAGCTTCGCACTCTTAGAGCGGCTGTTCTCCTCCATCTCTCTCTCCCCCGGAAGGACTGGCTTCTTCGTCACAATTCTCCCCTTTGAGACGTTTCCGCACACACACACCGGGAAATCGGGCGGACATGTACAAGGATTCTCATTCCTTCTGAAGGCACTCTTCACAATCCGGTCCTCCAGTGAATGGAATGTTATAATACATAGTCTTCCGCCGGGATTCAACAGTTCGATCATGTCATCCAGTGAATCCTTTAAAACCTCCAGTTCTCTGTTCAGTTCGATCCGGATCGCCTGAAATGTCCGCTTCGCCGGATGACCTGACTTCTTCTGATACTTCATGGGGATGGCTCCCTTAATAATCTCTGCCAGCTCCCCCGTTGTTTCCACAGGCTTTTCCTTTCGCCTTTTTACAAGATGCTTCGCAATATTCTTTGCGAATCTGTCCTCCCCGTAATCCCTGATCACATGAAAGAGCTCCATCTCACTGTACTCATTGACGATGTCTCTGGCCGTCCTTACCTGACGGGTATCCATCCGCATATCCAGAGGCGCATCTTCGCGGTAGGAGAATCCCCGCTCTGCCGTATCAAGCTGATAAGATGATACGCCCAGATCGAGAATGATCCCATCGACCTTGTCAATGCCAAGCTTTTGAAGCTGGGACTTCACATCACGATAGTTGCTTCTGACTATCCTGACCTTCTCCCCGAAGCCCTTTAGCCGCTGACCTGCAGCTTCGATCGCTGCAGCGTCCTGATCTACTCCTACAAAAATCCCCTTATTTCCAAGGCGGCTGCATACCTCAAAGGCATGCCCGCCTCCGCCGAGCGTTCCATCCACATAGATGCCGTCCGGCTTAATATGAAGTCCCTCTATTGTCTCTTCAAGTAACACTGACCTGTGTCTGAATTCCATACCTGCCCCTTCATTATATCACATTATAATAGTTCAGATCTAGATACTGAATCCACTGGCTTCCATATCTGCCGCAATGTCCTCAATGTTAAGCTCCACTTCAGCATTCTTTTCATCCCATCTGGCCTTGTCCCATATCTCGGCACGCTTCCCCATACCGATAAACACGACTTCCTTATCAAGTCCCGCATAGCCTCTCAGCACAGAAGGGATCAATGTCCTGCCCTGCTTGTCCAGATCCCCGTCTGTTGCACTCCCCTGAAAAAAATAGGCAAACGCGCGGGCCTTCTTATCTGTGGTGGTCGGTAAGGCGTTAAGCTTCTCCTCAAAGGCAGTCCATTCATCCTCCGGGTAGACATACAGACAGTTCTCCATCCCCTTGGTAATGACGAAATTCTCCCCTAGATCGTCACGAAACCTGGCGGGAATGATCAATCTGCCCTTGGCATCAATATTATGGCTGTACTCTCCCTTCAACATAATGTACTCCCTCTTGTATGGAGTATACTCCCCCGTGTCTCCACTTTTTTACCACTCCATACCACTTACCACCACTTTTTACCACCTGCAACCATTGTAAAACACTTTTGGGGTGATTTCAAGCACTTTTTTCATTTTTACAGAAATAGAACAGGTCTTACTGTTATAATATAGCTGGAAAAACGCAAAAAAAACAGACAGTACATACTGTCTGTTTTTTTGCGTTTTTCTTTTATTCCTGTTCTGTATCTTCCTTTTCTGCTTTTTCGTCCTCTGTATCATCCGGAGCGGACGCGTCAGTAATGTTTTTCGAAAAATCGTTGAATGCACGGTAGTCTATCTGAACCTTTTCCGGTTCCTTATTGGATTCATACATGTCATAAGCAGAATAGCCAATCCATACAACAAGCAAAAGACCTGCCGCGGCCACAACACACTTACGCAGGGCATTTGTCATCTTCTGCTTTTTCATAATCTGCTTCCGGTTTGCCTTTTCCTGTTTATATCTGTCTACTTTTTCCTGACTCATATGCGAAAACTCCTTCTATTCTCCGTATTTCTTTTGTCTCAGCCTTTTTATTATAGCACAGGTCAGAAAATTATACAACCACTATTATTCCGCCATCGGCAGCATACATACTGCTGATTCCAGCGGTATCCAGTATAATAATATTTTTAAAATCCGCCTTACTTTTCAGCATCTCCTTTACCGACTCCGCGCGCTCCCTGCAGTTACAGTGAGAGATTGCCAGAATCTTTTCCTTCGAATTCTTCACATCAGCAATCACATGCTCCCCCATCTTCACCAGTGCCTTCTTCACTCCCCGCGCCTGCCCCAGCTGGCAGATGGTGCCTTCCGGTGTGGCGCCCATGACAGGCTTAATATTCAGCGCTGTTGCCATGACCGCCTTAAGTCCAGTGAGTCTTCCATTCTTTCGAAGCGTCTCAAGAGTCTCAAGGACGAAATACGTATTCTGCCCTTCAATATATTCTTCCACCCTGCGCACCGTCTCAGCAAAGGAAAGTCCCTGCTCCTCACACTCCTGGATCTTAAGGGCAATCAGTGTCTCTCCTATGGATGCCGAGCGGGAATTAAACACATAGATGTCCTTTTCCCCATATTCCTCTGTATACAGATTCTTCCCCAGCACCGCGCTGTTATAAGAACCACTCAATTCTGCTGAAAGCGTCACGGCATATACCCTGTCTGCCTCACAGCAGTATCCCTCCATATATCTTTTTGGCGAAGGGCAGGAGGACTTCGGACACTCCGGCGATTCCTTCACATATTTTAAAAACAATGACTGATCAAAGGTGTCATCATCCACCATATGGTGTCCATTCACATCAATCTCCAGTGATGCTGTCTCAAATTTTCCTGAGGCTTTCATCTCTTTGGTCAGCTCTCCGCAGCTGTCCACGATTATCTTGTAACTCATAATTTCTCTCCATACTCCTTCGCATGTTCTCATTTCCATTGCGTAAAAATGCTTTTTGACACTTGTATCATTATATGTAGTTTTCATTACTACATACCCTATCATAGCATACTTTATATGGAAAGTCAAACTGTTTACAGGAGTGAAGCCGCTCATAGCAACGCACAGCTATTCATCAATTCGAATACTCCTGGAGACTGCGAATGCAATCCCCATCTCTGCCAGCAGAAACAAGATCGATGTGCCTCCGTAACTGATAAATGGCAGTGTAATGCCAGTCGTAGGGATAAGGTTTGTAACAACCGCTACATTTAAGATAACCTGCAGTGCAATGTGGGCGAAAATTCCCGTCACCACCATAGAGCCATACATGTCCGGTGCATTTTGCGCGATAAACAGAAGCCGGTACAGAAGCATGGCAAACAGAACCAGTATCATAAGTGCGCCAAATACCCCAAGCTCTTCACAGATTACAGAAAGAATCATATCATTCTGAACCTCGGGTATAATCATCTTCTGCGCACTATTTCCCAGTCCCTTTCCGAAAAATCCGCCTGATCCTATGGCATAGAGCCCCTGAAGCGTCTGATATCCGTCATCGGATGCATATTTTTCCGGATCAAGCCATGTAATAATTCTCTGCAGCCGGAAATTATCGCTTGTCACACTCATCACAAGAACCCTTTTCAGCGCCCACACAATGGCAATTACCGCCGCAATTCCTGCTGTCACAAGAGCAATGAATGGCTTTGTCTCTGGATGCATCACAAAGATCAGAATGCAGGTAATCCCCAATACAATAAGGGCTGTACTTAAGTTATCCGTAAGCTTATATACACAAAGTGCCGAAAAACCGCCCCACATCAAAATTCTGCCGATTCCACGGCTTGTCTTCGCCTCCTTCCCCAGTTTAATAATCACTACCGGAATAAACAGGACAACCGCTATCTTCGTCACCTCTGCCGGCTGGAACTGCTGCCCGAAGGGCAGCCTGATCCATCTGCGGGCGCCGTTTACCGTCTTCCCCAGCGGCGTCTGCACAAGCAGCATCAGTACAATAGATATGTAATAAAAATATCTGGCCCATTTTATATAAAAATGATAATTAATACGTGAGACGACCATCATCCCCACAAAGCCAGCCGCACAGAACATAATCTGTCTTTTAAAATAGAACATACTGTCACCATAATCCACCAACGCACTGTATGAGCTTGTACTGTAGAGCATTACCAGCCCGAAGCAGACCAGGCAGATCAGAACCGCCAGAAGGCTATAATCAAAATAGTGTTCCCCCTGTTTTTTCCTCTCTCTCTGTCTTTTTTCCATATATCTATACTCCCATCTGTGAACGTAACTTATTATCCGTTACTATTCACGGACTAACCGTCCGCTCATAGTAACGCATCCAGCCCATTTAAAAGTCGCTTTCAGCGAGGGGCTGGATGCCGGAAGCCACCACTTTAACGGCTCGGATGCCATGCAACAGGGTGCACGGCCCCGTGAATAGTAACTATTATCCCCCATTATACCCTGTAGACTCCTCAAAAACAACCTCGGGCACAACTTTTCATTTTTCACATAGTATAATATTGCAAATATTTTATGGAAGGAGCAAGAACAAATGCCGAATTACCGTTACAACCAACAGGATTTTTCAAGGCGCAGGGGCTGCGGGCAGCAATCGTCTGTCACTCTAGAAGCCACATACCCTGTCTGCCGTGACTCCAGATCCTCCTGTGATGAACTCAATAATATGCCGCTTGCCATGGCATACGTTCCGTGGCAGGAATGGCGAAATATTTATGAAGCAGAAAAGGGGTTCCACTGCGGCACAATCTTCGAAGAGCTTAACAAACCATTCCGCGGGATAGGAGGATGCCAGAATGTCAGATAACAGACCTTGCCGTGAAGAATTATTTGAATGGATTAATGTGGTAAGCTTTGCCGTCGATGATGTAAAGCTGTACCTTGATACACATCCGTGTGATCGTGATGCACTGGAATATTTTGAAGAATTCAAAAAACAGCGTGTGCCGCTTACGATAGATACAGCCTGCACACCGGCGGAGCGCTGGGCATGGACAGATACCCCGTGGCCATGGCAGGAAGGAGGATGCTAATTTATGTGGAATTATGAGAAACGATTACAGCACCCAGTAAAGATTACACAGCCGAATCCAAAGATCGCACAGGTGATCATCAGTCAGTTTGGCGGACCTGACGGTGAACTTGCCGCCTCCATGCGTTACCTCTCGCAGCGTTATACAATGCCCTACAATGAAGTAACGGGAATCTTAACGGATATAGGTAGAGAAGCCCCTGAAATGTTCCATCTCAGGGGCCTGCAATTTTAGTATTTCTTTAAATATTTCAATCCCTAGCCAACACAAACTGATCTACTAACTTCTTCAGACTTTCAGCTTCTGCTGAAAGCTCTTCGCTAGCTGCAGCGCTCTGCTGGGAAGTCGCACTATTCGTCTGCACTACAGAAGAAATCTGGTCAACACCCTCTGTAATTTGCTGGATAGCCGCGGTCTGGTCTTCTACCTCATTTACAACAACTTCCATCTTTGCAGTTACTTTTCCAGCGAGGGAACTGGTAAGTTCCAGAGAATCCGTAACCTGCCCCACAGCCTGCGTACCTTCATTGACAACTGAAATGGAACCTTCAATTAGTTCCTTTGTAGCTTTAGCAGCAGCATCGGATTTAGACGCAAGATTACGTACTTCATCCGCAACAACGGCAAAACCCTTTCCAGATGTCCCTGCCCGTGCCGCTTCAACAGCAGCATTCAAAGCAAGAATATTGGTCTGGAACGCAATATTTTCAATCGCGCCGATAATCTTGGCAATCTCCGCAGATGAGTCCGAAATCTTCTCCATAGCCGTATTCAGATCTTTCACATATTCCACGCTAGTATTCAATTGCGCTCCTGCCTGATTTACGTATTCACCCGCCTCCTGAGCCGCAGTTGCTGTCTGTCTGGCGCTTTTGGATATTTCAGTAATCGTAGCTGCCAGCTCCTCTATAGAACTTGCCTGTTCCACAGTACCCTGACTCAGCGACTGGGCTCCGTCGGATACCTGGGAACTGGCAGCGGACACCTGTCCTGCTGAAGAATCTATCTGGCGCATGGTAGTGCTCAGCTCAATCTTCAGATGACGCATGGAATGAAGAATACTCTGAAAATCACCCACATATTCCTCGCGATGGTCAGACTGTATATCAAAATTCTGATTTGCCATCTCATTAAGCAGATAACCTATATCATGAATAATTGTATTAAGCCCGGTCACCATCTCTGCTGTAGACCTGGTCAGCTCCGCCGTCTCATCATGCCCCGTAACCCGGGGTACCGGTGATGACAAATCCCCTTCTACCAAAAGCTTCATACGCCCGGCACAGGCACGCATAGGTACACTAATATTATTGGACAGCTTCAAAGCTACTACAATAGACGCCAGAACAGACACTGCGATCACAATCAGGTTAATAATTATACCAAAATATGTATCAGCCAGGTAATCCGTCTTCAATGCGGTAACCGCAACGCTCCAGCCGTCTGTATCGCTTACCGGCGCATACGCTAAAAACCGGTTCTCATCATCTCTGCGGAAGCTCCCGAAGCCATTTTTCCCCTGACACATTTTTTTATGAAGAGCTGCCAGTTCCTTTAAAGAATCATCTTTTTCTGCTTCTTTTTCAATATTCTGAGTAGTAATCGTCTCCAGTGTAGTATCAGCAATCGTGTCC
>Ga0137307_102987_pt1 | contig 10783 bp, 4 predicted proteins | sample NAcewD2O_March_2_FD_97180 | JGI IMG/M metagenome (GOLD analysis project Ga0137307, IMG submission 97180) | Mouse cecal microbial communities from Vienna, Austria - N-Acetylglucosamine amended D2O_March | ecosystem: Host-associated > Mammals > Digestive system > Large intestine > Cecum | place...
TCTCCGGTTGGCAAGCGATGCACCACTTCCCCCTAATATTCCCGTGGTATTCCAGAACGGACAGCCGTTCACCATCGGACGGTTCGATGTATCCGTGGGAACTGCGCAGTCCTCCTTTGAGTTTGACAAGCATACGAAGGCGGTCAGCCGGCACCATGCAGCCATTGAGCGTCTGCCGGATGGCTCCTGTCAAATCACGGACCTCGCTTCCAGTGGCGGCACCTTTGTCAATGGAGCCCGGCTTACCCCCAATGTTCCCTGCTTTCTGACGCGAGGAGACCGGATCTCCTTTGGCACCTGCGGGGCCGACTACATATGGGAGGGTTGAGAGGTGCCGATTCTACTCAGCGGAGAAACCTTATTTCGGCTTGGCGTAGCAATTATGGCGGCCGCCGCTGTCGGGGGCATTGTTGCAGCCGTTGTCCTGCGCCTGTCCGGAAAACATCTGAAAGAGCAGCTCAATGCGGAATTTGGGAAAAAGCATCACTGAAATAGGCGGTGGGTATGTCTCAGATCATTGCGGATACATATGAAATCGTGGAGGAAATCGGTTCTGGCGGTAGCGGTATTGTCTATCTGGCCAAGCATCTGCGTCTAGGCAAGTGGGTTGTGCTGAAGGCGGACAAGCGCACACTTGCCGCCAAGCCGGAGGTCCTGCGCCGCGAGGTTGATGCCCTCAAAAATTTAAGCCACTCCTATATTCCCCAAGTCTACGACTTTGTTGTAGAGGGGGATACCGTTTATACGGTAATGGACTACATCGACGGGGAGAGCCTGGACAAGCCTTTAAAGCGGGGACAGCGATTTTCTCAGGCCCAGATTATTGAGTGGGCCTGCCAGCTGCTGGAGGCATTGATATACCTTCACAGCCGCCCGCCCCACGGCATCCTCCACAGCGATATCAAGCCGGCCAATATTATGCTGACGCCGGAAAATGACATACGGCTGATCGACTTCAATATTGCGCTGGCCTTAGGCGAAGAGGGCGCGGTGCGGGTAGGATTCAGCCGTGGCTATGCCTCCCCGGAGCATTACGGCCTGGATTATTCCGCCGCCAGTCAGACTCAGCAGGACAGCGCTATAGAGACACAGTTCTCCGCATCAACGGTAATCCCTGGCCGAAGCCTTGACAGCTCCTCCACACAGCGGCGGTCTCTGCTTCTGGATGTTCGATCGGATATTTACAGTCTGGGCGCCACGTTGTACCACCTGCTCCTTGGCCAGCGCCCTGCCCAGAATGCTAAAGACGTCCTTCCGCTTCCGCCTTCGGAGGTTAGTCCGGCAGTAGCTGCGATTATCCAAAAGGCCATGGCCCCCGATCCGGACAAGCGCTATCAGACTGCCCAGGAAATGCTGGACGCAGTCCTCCGCCTTCACGAGGACGATCCCAGAGCCAAGCGGCACCGGCGGCGAATTGTTATCACAACGGCTGTCCTGTCCATCCTGTTCCTGGCGGGCGGCCTGTGTACTGTTACCGGTCTGCGCCAGATGGAGCAGGCCCAGGCCCAGGCTGCGGAGGAGGCCAGGCAGTTAGAAGAGGCCGCCCGACTGGCAGAGGAAGCAGAGCGGACGGCAAAGCAGGCCCTTGCGGCGGTGACTGCCTCTGAGGAGGCCTATCGAAACGGCGATGCGCATGGAGCAGTTCAATCTGCTATGGAAGCGCTTCGTCTGGACTCCCCTTATGCCGCCCGGGCGCAAAAAGCCCTGTCGGATGCGCTGGGCGTTTACGACCTCTCGGACAGCTTCCGGGCCCACCTGTTGCTGGAACTGCCCGGAGAACCGGTAAAGGCCGTGCTGTCCCCCGGCGGAACCCGCGTTGGTGCTATCGCTGGGGGGAAGATGGTGGTGTTTGATACAGAAAGTGGAGAACGGTTGGCCTCTTTGCCGGCGGAGACCAGCGCTCTCTCGGACCTGGTTTTCTCCGGAGAAAACATCGTCATTTATGCCGGAGAGGGCGCACTGCGCGCCTACGACCTGGATCAGCGGCAGGAGCTGTGGTCTGGCGGACAAGCAACCGCCATCGCTCTGTCCGCTGATAGGGCTACGGTAGCAGCCGCCTATAGGGATGATACTGCCGCTGTGATCTACGACGCCGCCACCGGCTCTGTGCGTCAGACGATTGACTTCCAGGGGAATCGGCTCCACGCCGCTTTTAATGACACGTTTGTGGACCCCGACAGGGAGCTTTTTGCGCTCAACAGCAGCGGCACCATGCTGGCGGTGGGATTTTCGGACAGCGGTGCGCTGTGGGTTTACAATCTGGAAAATAGAGATGGGGATATCCAGCTGTACGACCAGTCAGAATTTTACCATTTTGAGGGTGGATTCCACAAGCAATATCTGGCATTTACGGCCTGGAACGGGGCAGAGTCCGCCTTTGCAGTCATTGACACAGAAGAATTGGTGCAGACCGGCGGCTACGCCGAGCCCATGCGTTTTCATACACAGGCAGACGAGAGCGGCATCTATTTCGCAGCCGGCCGGCTCCTGGTGGGGCTTGACCCGGTAACGTTTGAGGAAGATCAGAGGGCTTACGGCAATTCCTATATTACGGACTTTGCTGTGGCATCGGATGGAAAATCTGTTATTAAGACAGAAGATGGCCTGGTGAGCGCCTTTGGCGCCGGGGCAGAGGTCCTGAACACCTGGGAGGAGCAGGAGAAGTGCAGCTTTGTCGGTGCGGCGGGCTCCATCCTTCTCACGGCCTCCAGCGATGCGCCGGTCCTATGTCTGCGCCGGCTGAAGGACCACTCCCAGGAACAGTTGCTTTCCTATGACAGAGCATATGCACACGATGAGGCCAGACTTAGCAGCGACGGCAGTACAGCGATGCTTTTCAGCTACGACAGATTCCGGCTTTTGGGAATGGATGGAACTGTTCTGGCAGATGTGGAGATTCCCATCCCCGAGGGAGATCAGGTTTATGACCAGCAGTACCGGCGGGACGGGCAGGGGAGCCGCCTGGAGGTCACATATTACAGCGGAATGGTGCGCAGCTACTCCGCTGCAGACGGCAGCCTGCTGTCGGAGGAGGAGGGGGTACCGCCGGATGAGAGCCTCTACGAGGAATTTCTGACAGATCGCCTGCGGATCGAGCGGCCCCTCCATGGGACGCCGGAGGTTTATGACAGAGAGACCGGAGAAAAAATCGGCGAGCTGTCTCCGGAGGACTATCTGACTTACGTAACCCAAGTGGGGGACTATGTGATGACGGAGTACCTTTCCGCTCAGACAGGGGACCGATATGGCCTTCTGCTCAACGACAATCTTGAAACGCTGGCGAGGCTGCCGGATCTGTGCGACGTTTTTGAGGACGGGAAACTGATTTTTGATGACGGCATGGGAAATTTGCGGCAGAGCCATATCCATTCTGCGGATGAAATCCTGGATCTTGCAGAAAAAAGCGGAGCATGAATCGATGAAAGGAAGGAGATCTTCTCATGCGCAGGCGGAAAGAACATGCAAAAACCGCTTCACGGCGATGGATATGGGTCATCCTTGCGTCTATCGCCTGTGTCGCCGCTGTACTGGCGTGGAGATTGTGGAGGACACAGCGGCTGGAGCTGCCATATCTCACAGCTGATAGCATCGCCGTTTTGGATATGGACAGCGGGCGGTTCCTCTATGAAAAAGAGAGCGATACCCCCCGCTCCCCGGCCAGCTTGACAAAGCTGATGAGCCTGCTGCTGGTACTGGAGGACCTTTCTGCTGGCAAGCTTGGCTGGGAGAACGTCTGTACCGTCACAGAACAGGAGGCATACGCCCTAGGCTCCCGATATGGGATGTCTCCCGGTGACCGCTTCACAGTCAGGCAGTTGGTGGCGGGTGCGGCAATGAGCAGCGGCTGCGACTGCATCCAGTGCCTGACGCGGGTTTGTATGGGCGGCGAGGATGCGTTTGTGGCGCGGATGAACCAGAAGGCGGTGGAACTGGGACTGCAAGGGACCCACTTCTCCAATGCCGCCGGACTGGACGCCATAGACCACTATATGCCCGCCAGGGACATCGCCCGCCTGTCCCAGGAGCTTGTGCAAGGATATCCCGCGATTCTGGATTTTACGTCCGCGCCGTCTCTGACGGTGGATGAACGCATCTTTCAAAATACAAACCGGATGGCAGGATATATCCCGGAGGTAACCGGACTAAAGACCGGCACCAGCGACATGGGCGGCTGTCACCTTGTGACCACCGTCCGGAAGGACGGGCGAGGCTATATCATTGTCCTGCTGGGGAGCAACGATGACAACAGCCGCTATACGGAGACGGACATCATCCTCCAAACGCTTTTTGAGGAACTGCGGCATGGCTGAGAAAAAGGATGCAGGCAGAAAAAACGCTCCGCTTCTGCTGCTGATGCTGGCCTTGACGCCGCTGTATGGAGGTTATCACAATTTTTCGGTTTTCCTAGCGGGACTGGCAATCGTGCCGCTGCTGTACGCCGCATGGCGGCGAGGCGGGATGGTCCTTCCCTGCGGCGTGGAAGCCTGGTGCCTGTATGGAATCTGGGCCTGCATGGTGCTGACGGTTCCCTTTGCGGTCAGTCCGGGCATGGCTTTTGCCGGCAGCTTGCGGGCGGCTGTGTGGGCGCTGTTTTTCCTCTTGGCGGCCACATACTCCCCACAGGAGCGGCGGGATATCCTGGATGCGGCGGCCTATGAGGGGGCGCTGCTCTCGCTGCTGAGTATTGTGGACTTCTATTACAGCGGCTTTCACGACGTGAGCAATCCCAATGGTCGGATCGACGGCTTTTTCCAATACGCAAACTCCTGGGCGCTATATCTGCTGTGCTGCCTGATTATCCTATTGCTGCGGGAAAAGAGGAAGCGAATGGACTGGCCCGCTATGGCAGCGCTGCTGGCCGGTATTTTTCTCACCGGGTCCCGGGGGACATTCCTGGTGTTGTTCTTCCTGGCGCTTGTCTATGGTGTGGGTCGGCTGATCCGGCAGCGTAGCGCCGTACCGCTGCTGGCAACGGTGGGGGCGGTTGGCCTCACCGCAGTATTGACGGCCCTGTTCAGCGGCGGGATGGTCTCCCAACGGCTGCAGGCAATCACGCTGTCTTCAGCCACGCTAAACGGTCGGTTGCTCTACTGGACCGACGGCCTGCGGATGCTGGCGGCCCACCCCATGGGCGTTGGGCGGGGCGGATACCTGTACATACAGGCCTTGGAGCAGTTGGGCACCTATACCACCCACCACATCCATAATGAGTACCTGCAAGCCGCTCTAGACGGCGGCCTGTTGTGCGGGATTCTCACAGCGGCTTTAGCGGCAGCTCTAATATTCCGGCGGGGGGCGGAGCTCCGGGAACGGGCGGTATGCTTCGCTGTCTGTGCACACGCCTTCATTGACTTCGATTTCCAGTTCACCGCCATCGTATTTTTGCTGTTGCTGTGCGGCACAGGCGGCCAGTTTTGTACCGTACCCGTCCGATGGGTTCCCTTGGCAGTGGGATGTGGGCTACTGAGCGTACTCTTTGCCTATTTTTCCGTGGCATACTACTGTGATTTTATAGGAAAGCCCGCGGCTGCGTATGCCATGTTTCCCAGCGACCTCGCGCTGGCAGAGGAGAGGCTGCTGGCGTTCCATACCGTGGAAGAGGCGGAACCTCTGGCGGATCGCATTCTGGCGGACTCCGACCTCTCCCTACTGGCCTGGGACTGTAAATACACCGCCGCCGCGCAGCGAAAGGACTGGCCAGCCATGGTGGAGACAAAATACCGCTACCTTCTGCTGAGCCGGTATCATGGGAGTGTGTACAAAGAATTTGCGGATTTACTGGAAGAAGCGTGTTTAAACAGCTCCTCTGCGGAGATATCAACATATTTGCACTACGCACGGAACATTCTTGGACAGTTGGAGGAGGTGACAGAACAGACCAACCCCTTCGCGTACCGCATTTCCGATCAGGCGATTGCCTTTGCCGCGGAAATGCAGGAGCGGATGCAGACACTATTGAGCAGAGAGAAATGAAAAGGTAGAAAGGAAATGATGTGGGATGAAATTTGATCGCAGACTTTTGGCGACAGTTTTGGCCATATCCATGATGTTGGGAATGATGCGGTTTGCTTTTGCCGCGGAGCTTACTGCGGAGTATGGGCCAGCCTCTTATTCGGATATCGCGGCATCCACCTATTCCAGAATGCTTCTGTACAGAAAAGGCAACGGCGTTGTGGCTGCGGCCAACGAAAGCGGATTGTATGGTCTGGTGGATCTGACTGGCCGGGCTATTACAGATTTCAAGTATAAGGGCATGTATGTTCTGGATGGCGGTCTCTTTAAATTTTTTGACGGAGACTACTGGGGTGTTATAGACTCAACTGGTCATGTGGTTTTGCCTGCTGGGTACTACTCCATTAGCTGCTGTACAAAGACGGTGGCTGTCGTTGACTGCTATAACAGGGAGACAAAGTTCTATACTTTGGATTGGCAGCCCACCACCTCCGATGCTTATTGGGGGGGCAACGGCGATTGGTATGACCGCGCGCGCTCAGGAGAGTTTGGGGCAGGTACGCGATCAACCCCTGAATGGGCAGGACAATATGATAGTTGGACGTCACATGGGAATGTATACTGTGTCGGTAAAGGCGGAAAATATGGCGCGGTTGACGAGAATGGTACTGTTTTGGTTCCCCTACAGTATGACCGGGCCTCCGATATAGGAGGGCTCAACCCATCAGGATATATTTCCGCTGTCACCGGTGTCATCGGAAATTACACATCTGATATATACCAAAACGGATCCCTGGTAAAAACCTTCCAAGGGAAGCGCGTGAGTACAGCCGCGTATTATCGTGACTTTTCGTTCACAACGGACAATACTCTATTTGGCATGATGACCATTGACGGGAATGAGTTGTTGCCTGCGCAGTTCAAACAAATTCACCCTGATGGCAATGGGAACTACTATACATATATAGAGGACGGTTACACTAACTACGTAGGACTGTACACCTATGATGGCGATTGTATCCTGCCCACTACATATTACACATTGAAGCTTCAGGAGAACAACAAATATCTAGCAGCTACCAGCTACAACGCCTATGGCCTGATCGATGTCACCGGTACAACGGTTACAACGATTATCCCTCTGGAATATGGATATCCGCAGATACACAACTACAACTTCGCCGTATTCACAAAGAATAAAGAAAACATTATCTTCACTTTAGACGGAGACCCCTGGTTCCCTGACGCCGAAGAGGGCAGTGGCACCAGCCTGTTTGCCAGCAAACTCTACAATGACAGGTATAGAGATCCTTATGATTACGAAGGCTTAAACTTCAACGGATGGGCCAAAATATGTGAGGGCTATTCCGAAACAGTCATGCCTTTTATCATCAAGACCAACGCCACGGAAAGCGGGTACGCCACATACTATGTGGACTACAAAACAGGCGAGAATAAGGGCTATATCCCCTACCGCGCTTCCAACATCAGTGAGGACGGCTATTTCATTTATCAGGATGCGAACGGAAAGTACGGCGTCGGGGGGACAAACGGTCTGCCGGAGCCCTATGCGCCCACGCCTCTGGAAAACGGCGTCAGGTATGTCCCCTACTCCGTGGCGCTGCCCCCGATCGACGGCAGCTACTCCGTTGTTGCCGGGGTTCTGCCCGGCGGCCTCCGTCTGACCCAGAACGGCGAGATCTGCGGCGTGCCTATGGCGGCCGGCAAATGGGAGTTCATTGTCTCAGACGGCACGGCTGAAAAATTGTATACTCTGACGATTGAGGCAAACAGCAACGCGGCTGTGCTGCGGCCCAACGACTATGAGATCATTATACCTGTGGGCGTCCCCTCTTCCTTTGATCCCAACGACTTTATTTTGGACAGCTACCGGAATGAGACCTTAACCATCAACGGACCTTATCCGGAATTTATGCGGCTTCTGATCGATGGTCAGGAACTCCGGCGCGATGTAGACTATGAGGCCCATGAGGGCAGCACTGTCATTACAATCTATGGACAGATCTTTGCCCAAAAGGGCGAGGGCACACATACTGTTGCAGCCGAGTTCCGTGAGGGCGGTACAAGCGAGGGCAGCCTGAAAACGGCATCCCAGAACTATACCGCAAATATCAAATCTGCCACCCCGGAGATCCCGTCTAATCCTGGGTTTAACGATGGCTACAACTTCGGGGGCTATTATGGAGGCGGCTCGAACAGCACTCCCCCGTCCACCAAGCCTTCGACGCCCGAACCGAAGCCGGAGCCCGAACCAAGCCCGGAGCCGGAGCCGGAACCCGATGAACCAACAGAGCTGCCCTTCACTGATGTGGACGAGAGCAGATGGTTCTATGAAGATGTAAAATGGGTCTATCAGAATCATGTTATGAACGGCGTAACCGCCACCACCTTTGCGCCCTACAGCAACATCTCCCAAGCGACGCTTGTAACCGTACTGGCACGTATTGCAAACGTAGATCTGAGTTCGTTTGAGGACATCGAGGACCGCACGATTGCATCGGGGAGATGGTTCTCCGCCGCCGCCATCTGGGCGAAGCAGTCGGGACTTCTGCCGGACTATAGCACTTTTACCGGTGAAGAGACCATCTCGCGAGAGCAAATGGCAATCACGCTGGTAAAATACCTGCAAAGCATGGGCAAGGATACGATTGATCCCGCCCAGACGGTAGAATTTGCGGATGCATCGCTCATGAGCGACAGCGGCAAAAGAGCGTTCCAAGTGCTGTACAGTCAGGACATCTTCCGCGGTATCGGTGGCGGGCAGATGGACCCGGCCGGATTCACAACCCGGGCGCAGCTGGCCGCATTGTCCCGCAGGCTCTACGCTGTTTTGGACGACGGTCAGGAGCAGATTGCAGGTACATAATATCTGAAAATGAAACAATAAATCAGTAAGAAAGGGGAATAGCATATGCGAAAAGCAAACAGGGGATTGGCGCTGATACTTATTGTCATGATGTTGATCTCCGCATTTCCGTTCACCGCCATGGCGGAGGGGGACCAGGAGACGCTCCTCCCAATGGGCGATCAGACGGAAGAGAAGATCGAAACCAAGAACAACGAACCCTATCGGGTCTCCGATGACACGGTGATCTTCAACACCCAATATCTGGATGTCACTGTTGGCTCAGATGCAGAGTTCGTTGAGACGGCGGAAATTCCATACACGCTGTTCAACGAGGACGGCAGCTACACCATTGAACTCTATGAGGAAGCGCCGCTATTTCCCTATGAGGTGCAGTTTACCTATCAGGGGGTCACGACCACAGAGTGGTTTGTGGATGAGAACGACTGTGTGATTGTCGGAGGGCACCCCTTCTATGTAAGCTGTCTGGGCGGACAGCCTAACCACATCGGCTTCCAGATTGGCGGCGATTATGTCTTAGCCTATCCGGAGGAAAAGACGTTCGTCAACAACCCGGATGCAGGGATCGCGCCTATTTCCCTGCTGCCGTTGGAGACGAAGAACCTATATGTGGATTTCAGCAAGTATCTATCGGAGGAGCTGCGGGAGGTCAAGCTCTCTGCCCTGCTTACGAACCAGAATGTTGTCGGCAATGCCGCTGTTGTGTGGTCACGGTTGAACAGCAGCTATGACGGAATTGGCGCAGGGCAGGAGTATACTGTGACAACTCCTGATGGGACCATCGACTTCAATGCATATGCGAGAGACGAGCGTCTGGAAAACGTGTATATGGAGTTAATTGTGGGAACAGCGGATCAACTTGACCCGAACAACAAGCGTTATATTGTGTCAGTCAGATTGCCTGACTACGATACACTCTATACGTTCACACTCCTTAAAGAGGATCGGACACCGCTGACGATTTGTAGTCAGTACTATGTCCATGGCACACCTTCATTCGTCCCGTGTGGTTACCATACAAATTCCTATCAATTAAGCGTTGATCGAAATGAGTGGTCAAGCGATAATTCCACGCTGACTTTTAAGCTGAATCCTAATTTGGGCCGCTCTGATTTGACCGCGGAGGTAGATATAATCCGATACTATGGAGATGATAATAAGGATGATGGAGTCCATGAAGGAGTAGTCGGCAGCGGTTATGTTTGGGGCGATACAGCCAGCGGCGTGGTTGGAGATTACTCCGGCAAACGGCATCCAATTGAATTTGAGATTAAACTATACCAAGGGGACAAGTTGGTACACGATCAAACATTTTCGGTTCAGATAACCGGAACAGGACCTAGTGTATACCCCGACGCCTTATATAAGACAAGTAACAGTAACGACAAGGCATCATACTATGGCACTTATAAAGACTCAATATATGTTTTTGAAACATATTCTGGGAATCCAGCAAATGCGGAATACTATTTTCGGCTTAGATATTATAATCCGCTCCTAAATACTTCCATTTACACGGACTATGTATCCAGCGCATACCTAGGCCATTATAGGACAGTGGCAGATGCTGTCGGGCAGCCGGACATCAGTGCAGATCTCTTTGGCGGTGGCTATAAGGGAAACTTCAGCAACGTCACAGAGTTCACAGTATTTACAACTGGTGGCCCGCGCTACTTTAAGATCCAGGCAATTGACTACCAGGGCGATGACGATAGCGGATATACTTATTTTTCCATCGATGGCGCAAAGAAGGCCGATGGCATCGCTTCTTACAGCAGTTACCGGGTACCCGAAGATACCCAGGAGTTTGAAACGCTGTTTCTTCTCAATTCTGACCTTACAGCAATAACAGATTCAGAGATTATTCCAACCTTTACTTATGGAGGCGCACGGGTCTACGCGAACGTGGATGGAGGCGCAGTGCTCCAGGTTAGTGGAAAGTCT
>Ga0137307_102988_pt1 | contig 10753 bp, 10 predicted proteins | sample NAcewD2O_March_2_FD_97180 | JGI IMG/M metagenome (GOLD analysis project Ga0137307, IMG submission 97180) | Mouse cecal microbial communities from Vienna, Austria - N-Acetylglucosamine amended D2O_March | ecosystem: Host-associated > Mammals > Digestive system > Large intestine > Cecum | place...
ACGTGCGGTACGTCTGAGTGTTAAAATACGGCAAAAACGTAATAAGTGTTTTGTCGGCTTACATTGTTTAATTGTTATGATGTTAACAATGCGCCTAAGAATAATGTTTTAACGTCAATCCATAAGCGTATCGTATGGGTCATTCGGGTTTGTATAGTTGCAATATTGACTGATATAAATTTACAAAACGTAATTGTTGACTGTTTTGATAACGGTTTGAATTATTTTTAATCGACGTAAGCAGATACTTGTAAAAGGAAAAGGATTGTTTATAGGTTTTGTTTATTCGGTATTAACAAATTATGTATAACTAATTTTTGTCTTAACCTATTGAAATTGTACTAAAAAAATGTTAAAATATATATTCTTTTTAAGAAATATATTTAAGACAGTAAAGGAAACTAACGATATGACGGTATTGGATATTATCGAAAAGAAAAAAACAAAGCAAGAATTGACAAACGAAGAAATTTGCTATTTTGTAAACGGTTTTACTTCCGGAGAAATTGCCGATTATCAAGCTTCGGCTTTGCTTATGGCAATACTTTTAAACGGTATGACCGATCAAGAAACGTATAACCTAACTATGGCAATGCTCAATTCGGGCGATGTGGTGGATATGTCCGCTTTGGGCGGCTGTGTGGTTGATAAACATTCTACTGGCGGAATCGGCGATTCTACAACTCTAGCACTCGCTCCGATTCTTGCGTGCTGCGGAGTTTACGTTGCTAAAATGAGCGGCAGGGGATTGGGTTTTACAGGCGGCACAATAGACAAGTTGGAAAGCATACCTGATTTCGATACGGCTCTTTCCGAGCAGGAGTTTTTCGACGTGGTAAAACGCGTAGGCTGTGCCGTGATAGGTCAGACGGCGAACCTTGCGCCTGCGGACAAGAAAATTTACGCCTTGCGCGACGTTACGGGGACGGTAAATTCGATACCGCTTATTTGCAGCAGCGTAATGAGTAAAAAACTCGCTTCGGGTTCGGATACGATTTTGTTAGACGTAAAATACGGTAGTGGCGCGTTTATGCCTACTCCCGAAAGCGCATTGGAACTTGCTCAAAAAATGGTGGCTATCGGAACGTTGGCAGGCAAACGTATAGGCGCGTTAATAACCGATATGCAACAGCCGTTATCCGACCATATCGGCAACAGCCTTGAAATAATTGGCATAATAGACGTTCTCCGCGGAAAGAAAAACCGCTTATACAACGAGATAAAAGAAGTTGCTGTCCGTTTGTTGGCTTTAACGGGAAAATACGATTTAGTTACTGCCGAAAAAGCCTTTCAGCAGGCAATAGACAGCGGCAGTGCGCTTACAAAGTTTGCCGAGATGGTTCAGGCTCAGCACGGCAATGCCGAATATATTTACAATCCCGGAAAATTCCGATTGGGTACTATTGACGCGGTAACCGCTTCTTGCGACGGTTATGTAACAGAAATGATAGCCGCAGACATAGGACGCGCGGTAACTCATCTCGGGGGCGGACGTATGACAAAAGCCGACGTTATTGATTTTTCCGTGGGCGTTGTAATGAAAGTTGCAATAGGCGACAAGGTCAAAAAGGGAGACGTTTTGGCGCAAATTTATCACAATGGCAAGGGATTAGAAGAAGCGAAATCTCTTATTAAAAATGCTATAACGATAGGAAACAAACAGCCTGCCGAGCACAAAATAGCCTATGCTTACGTCGATAAAAACGGCGTAAAAATGTATTAGGGCGGTTTGAAAGTATGGTTAACGTTTTACTCAATTATTATAATTTCGACGGAGAATGGGCGCGACCTAAACTGGAAAGCTATTTGAAAAACCGCAAAGTACTGATAATCCCGCTTGCGTTTCGCGAGTGTCAAGCGTGGGATTTAAACAGTTGGCAGGCAATTTACGGCAAGGGTGGAGAAAAATACGACAATATCGTCCGTCCGTTTTTAGCATACGGTTATGCCGAAAAAGATCTTGCTTGGCTAAATTGCTACGACGACAGCGACCGTTTAAAACAGATTAGAGACGCGGACTTGCTGTTTTTTACAGGCGGTATGCCCGAAAAGGCTATCGACCGAATGTCCTCTTTGGGCATTACCCACGCCGTTAAAAATTTCAACGGTATCGTTATGGGCGCGTCGGCAGGAGCAATGTTACAACTGGAAACATACCATATTACGCCTGACGAAGACTATGCGGAATACGGTATTTGGCAGGGGTTGGGTTTAGTTAAAGGAATCGACTTGGAAGTTCACTATCTTGCTACGGGCATCCAAAACGAATGCAGTGCGCGCGCGAATAAAGAATTGAAATTGCCCGTTTACCGAATGTGGCACGAGGGCGGTATTATTTACGACAACGGCAAATTAACGCTGATGGGCAACGTTCAATGCGTAAACGACTGTAAAAAACGCTGAAAGAATAAATTTATCCGTAATTTATTCGGTAGATAAACTGCAATATCGGCTTTTGACAGCAAATGTGCAAAATATATTAGGTTTTTAATTATAACGTCATTTATGTTTAATATAAATTTTATTTAAACAAATTTGTCGGTTTTGCCTAAAAGAATATAGACATTGCACAAAAACTTTGCTATAATCTATAATGTATAGTTTTTAACTGGACATTATAGATTTTTTTTTTAATGGCGTTAAACTGTATGTAAAAATTTAATTGACGTATCGGCTTAGTATGTTAAATATACCGATACGCATTTATACAAGGTGGTTATATGGCAGATAAATTTTCTAACGTACTAAGGTTTTGTACTCCTGCAAGATGGTGGGGTGAAAAATGGCGTGAAGGTCTGTATGTGGGCAACGGTAAAATCGGCGCAAACGTATACGGCGGTGCTTCGGAAGAAAAAATATTGATTAACGATGCCGAATTGTCGTGGCTGGGACGTACTACTGTTGTTCCCGACGTATCGGTAAAAATAAAAGATGCCCGTAAACTAATAGATAACGGTTCGTTTTTGGACGCGCAGGCAACTTTGCCTACAGCGTTGGCACAAAAGAATTTCCATCCGCAGGCAGAATATCCTTTGCCCTTGTGCGAATTGGATTTGAGGTTTGAACAGTCGGAAATAACGGTAGGGTATACGCGCGCGCTCGATATGGAAAAGGGCGAGGCTAACGTAACTTACAGCGTTTCGGGTACTACTTATAAGCGCGATATTTTCGTTTCCCGCGCCGATAATCTTGTGGCTTACCGTATTACGAAACAGGGTGGAGGAACAATCAACTGTAAAGCGTTTTTGAGTCTTATGCACCGTGTAAACGCCCGTACTTACGAAGGTATCTGCAATATGCCCGAAGGCGTAAAAACAGCCTACGACAAACAGTTTATTATGTTTTCGGCGCGTAACGACGATAACGGTACCGATTACGGCGCCGTTGCCAAGTTGAACGTGCTCGGCGGAAGCGTCCGTCCCGAGAAAGATTATGTAGAAATTACCAACGCGCAGTCGGTACTTATCCTACTTAAAACGTTTACAAACGGTTCACGCGAGCGCGAATGGAGTAATCTTAAAACACAGCTGAACGGCATAAAAGACGGCTACGACAAACTGCTTAAAAGCCACGTTGCTTTGCATTCTAAACTCTACAATTCCGTTCAGGTCCGTCTTGCAAGTAAGGACGACAAGACTATTGAGGACTTGTTGTTAGACGCTGATTCAAGTAAAATGCCTGCCGCTCTCGCCGAAAAAATCTACAAGTTTTCGCGCTATCTGATGGTGGCAGGAACGGCGGACGACGGAAATATGTTATCACCCGTCGGACTGTGGAACGGCTGTTACAAACCGTACAGAGCCTTTAAATGCGCTTCCGGCGAGTTGGAAATGACATATCTCCACACTTTGCAGGGCAATATGTTCTCCAATCTCGAAAAAACTTTCGATTATTACGAGAAGAATATCGGCGATTACCGCAATAACGCACAGCGTATATTCGGTTGCCGCGGAATTGTAGTTCCCGTTATATCAGCCCCTAATACGGGACGTTTGGGGTCTACTGATATTTTCGCCATTCACTTTACGGGGTGCGCGGCGTGGCTGTCTAACTTCTATTACAAATATGCAAAGATAAGTCAGAATACAAAATTCCTTAAAAGCCGACTTATCCCCTTTATGAAAGAAGTGGCGTTATTCTACGAGGACTTCCTGAAATATACCGCCGCGGGATTGGAAATCAGTCCGTCGGCTTTGCCTATGCGCATTGCAGACGGTTACAAAATAACCGATCGCCCTGTGGTTGCAAAAAACAGCGCGTTAGATTTTGCTTTGTGTAAAGACCTGTTTGAAAACTTAATCGAAGCGTGCAAAACTTGCGGCGTAAAGGGCGACATAGACCTTTGGCAAAAATACGTCGACGATATACCTGATCAACAAGTTGCGAGCGACGGTACTTTTAAAGAATTTGTAAACTCTATCATTTCTGTAGACTATACGGGCATTTCTAACGGTACGTTATATAACGCTTATTTCGGGGACGGAGTAAGTATGCTTTCGGACGACGAAACGCTGGAACAGTATATTGCCACCGCCGATAAAAAACGCGGAGAACCGTCTTCTCAAAACAGTTACAATATGACCGTATTAGGCTCTGTATACGCCCGTCTCGGCGACGGCGACAAGGCAACGCTTTGCTTAACCAATGCGGTACGCGGTTGCGCTATAAACAATTTGGTATTGCTTGATAAAGACTGGCGCGGAATGGGTATTTGCGGCAGCGGCGTTTGGACGCCCATTCAACTTCACGCAAATATGGTATTTGCTAACGTAATACAGCAAATGCTGCTTTATTCGCACAAAGACGTAATAAGCGTTTTCCCTGCTCTGCCCAAAGAGTGGACAAACGTAACTTACGAAGATTTTGTTGCCGAAAACGGAGTATTTGTATCGGCATCGTTAGACGGAGATAAAGGAACGTTAATTGTCAGATTGGAAAGTAAAAAAGAAGCAAGCGTACATTTGTATCTTCCTGTCGGTGCTAAAAAACTGTTAAAAACCAATCTGTCCGCAAAGCCCGACGGTAAAAACTTTAAAATAACCGTTCCTGCAAACAAAACAATAGAATTGCAATACAAATACGCGGTAAAATAACGATGGAATACAACAAATTATCTCTTATTTCCGAAGGAAAAACCAAACGTCTGTGGGCAACTGACAGCAGTGCTCACGCAATAGCCGAGTTTTCCGACGACGCTATGATGTATCACGCCAAGAAGAAAATGTATTTTCAAGGCAAGGGCAAATACTGCAACGAAATTAACGCTATTTTTATGCGTTTGCTGGAAGAAAACAATATTCCTACCCATTTTGTAGAAACCTATTCCGAAAATTCGATGGTCGTCAAACTTGCCGAGATGATTCCCGTAGAAGTAGTTGTGCGCAGTTATTCGGCAGGCAGTATGATTAAACGTTTAGGACTGGAATATCACAAAAAATTGAAATTTCCCGTTTTGGAATTTTGTTACAAAAACGATAAGTTGGGAGACCCAGTAATTAACGAGTATCACGCTTACGCTATGGAATTGTGTACTCAGGAAGAGATGTCGGTTATGTGTTATAACGCAATGCGCGTAAACAAAGTTTTAACCGACGTTATGAAAAAAGCCGGTATTATCGTAGCGGATTTCAAATTGGAATTCGGCAGAGTAGGAAACAGACTTGTTATTGCCGATGAAATTACGCCCAACGTCGCCCGTTTTTGGGATAAAGATACGCTCCGCCGTTTCGATTATAACGGAGTAAATCCCGAACACGAATATAGGGAAATACTTACAAGATTAAAAACGGTATTGTAGTTAAATTTGCTAGCACTAAGCGCAGCGGCTGCGTACAAATTCCGTCGCGCGTTTGGTCGGATATCGGAGGAAGACTAACAATGAAATGTATGTATTGTGGTTGCGAAGACAGCAAAGTTATCGATTCGCGCTCGACGGACGACGGCAAAAGTATCCGCCGCAGACGCGAGTGTAACGAATGCGGCAGACGTTTTACCACCTTTGAAACGATAGAAATAGTGCCGTTTCTTATTGTAAAAAGAGACGGAACCCGCCAGTCTTACGACCGCTCTAAACTAAAAAGCGGAATAATGCGCTCTTGCGAAAAACGTCCGATTTCTATGCAGCAAATCGACCGTATCGTAGACGATATAGAAAAAAGCCTTTACAACAGCCTAGACGAAGAAGTAACTTCGCAAAAAATCGGCGATATGGTAATGGAAAGACTGAAAGAAGTAGACGAAGTTGCCTATATACGTTTTGCGGCAGTATACCGCCAGTTTAAAGACAGTGCAACTTTTTTTGAAGAAATGAGCAAGATATTCAATACTTCGGGCAAGGGCAAAAAGAAAAACTGATTATCCTGTACAATATGCTTGAAATATGTTTCAAGCATATTGTTGCATTGATAATAAAAAAGATTTTTAGAAGGCAGTTAAAATGAGAAATATCGAACAGGAATTGAAACTTATTCTTAACGAACGCGAATACGGTATTTTACTCGCTTACTCCGACGTTCAACCGGTTTTGCAAACCAACTATTACTTTGCTTGCGACAATATGCCGCGAAAAAATATGCTTCGTATCCGCAAAAAGGGCAAATCGTATTCTCTGTGTTACAAAAGCAGACTGTCGGAAAACGACGGCATAACGGTCTGCGACGAAAGAGAGTGTGATATAGAAGTAAATCAAGTGCAATCTATGTTGCAGCAGGGTGTTACTCCGGAAAATCTTATGCGCTTACTATCTACCGAGTCGGAAGATACTTACAAATATATCGGTCAGTTGGATACTTACAGGGCAAAATTTCAACTTGACGACTGGATAATAGAATTAGACAAAAACGAATATATGGGGATTGTCGATTACGAACTCGAATGCGAAAGCCGCGATGTAGAATCGCTTAGCAGACTTAAAGATTACTTGTTTTTTAATTTCGGCATAACTGCAAAACCATCCCAACCCAAAATACACCGTTTCTATCTTGCCCGCAACAAAGGAGAATAATATTGCTCGCCAAACAATACAAGTATTTGATTTTTGACTTTGACGGCACAATAAACGATACCTCCCGCGGCATATATGCTACATTTACCGCCGTACTTGCGCATTTCGGCATAGACGCAAGATGTAAAGATTTATCCGAACATATAGGTCCGCCGCTTAAATACAGTTACACAAAACTCGTAGGAAGCGAACGCTGTCAGGAGGCAATAGATTTGCACCGCAAAATATTTGCCGAAACAAACGCAATAGAGCAAAGCGCGTTATATGACGGTATAGTTGACGTACTTGACAGACTCAAAAGTTCAGGCAAGTATCAAATGGCAATTGCGTCGTGCAAATATCAGCCGCATTTGCTAAAGTCGTTAGAACTGTTTAATTTGCAAAATTATTTTGTGAGTGTGTATGCACAAGTGCCCGATAGACTTTATAAAGCCGACGTCATACGTCAGCTTATTACCGATAACGGTTGGGCAAAGGAAGATTGTCTGATGATAGGCGACACCTTGCACGATGTGGACGGCGCAAAAGCAAACGGCATAGACGTTGTTGCCGTAACTTACGGTTTTGAACAGCGTAAAAAACTCCAACAGGTCCAAACGGTCGCGCTTCTCGATAAACCGAGTCAAATAGCAGATTTGCTTTTGTAGTCGTTTGAGTCGGCTGTTTTGTGTAAATTGAATATAATTGGCGTTTTAAGTCAATGTTTGCGGACAAGATATTTGTCCGTCAATTACAGTTTGCTTATTACGCTTAGATATAGGTACTTTATGAAAAAAAGAACAGATTACAAAAACTATTTTAAAAACGTGTTTGTCCCCGTGTTGGTATACGGGGCTTTTACAGGTTTGCTTGTAGGCACTATAGTATTCTTTTTTAAATGGGTTGCCGAATGGCTTACCGAAAGATCAATCGAAATATACCACGCGGCGCAATCTAATGTGTGGATAGCGATAGGCGTTGTCGCAGGAGCGGTGGCGTTGGCTTTTATCGCGTATTTACTCCAACGTTGGGCGCCCGAAACTAAGGGCGGCGGTATTCCCCGTGCAGAAGGCGTTTTGCGCGGAATTCTCACTTTCCGTTGGTTAAGAACGGGTATTGCCGTACTTATCAACAGTTGGATAAGTTTCTTTGCGGGTTTGCCTCTCGGCAGCGAAGGTCCCAGCGTACTTTTGGGTACGGCTATCGGCGGCGGAACGTGTAAACTGCCCCTTTCTCACGACAGTTGGGACAGATACATTATGACAGGCGGCGCGTGTTCGGGTTTTGCCGTTGCGACAGGCGCACCCGTTACGGGCATATTGTTTGCGTTGGAAGAAGCGCACAAGCGGTTTACTCCGATGATTTTTCTTATGGCTATGTCGTCGGTATTATTTGGCGTAACCGCTTCCAATTTGTGGAGTATGTTGTTTTTTAAATGCGGACTTTTAGAGCATTATCCCGCGCCCTTGTTTATAGGCGTTGCGGAAAAAATGGGCGAATTCGCAATGAAAGATATCTGGATACCTCTTTTATTGGGCGTTGCCGTTGCAATAGTTGCTTGCGGCTACAATTTGTTTGTCTTTGCTATGGGCAAACTGTACGACACCAAACTTAAAAAAATTCCGCAATGGGCTAAACTGGTAGTAGTGTTTGCAATCACTGCAATTACGGGACTTATCGCTTTCGGTAATTTTGACGGCTCGGATGCACTGTTCGGCGGCGGCGGACTTATTGTCAAACTTACCTCTGCCGAAAAATTTTCGTGGGGTATAGTATTCGCTCTGTTTTTGATAAGGTTTTTAACCATAGCGTTTGCGACAAGTTCGGGCGCAACCGGCGGAGTGTTTATCCCTATGCTTTCTATAGGTGCGTTACTCGGCGCATTGCTCGGCAAAGTGTTTTTGGCGTGGGGTATGGACGAATCGCTTTACGCAACGGTCGTTATGCTCTCTATGTCGGCGTTTATGGGCGCGGCTACCCGTGCTCCGCTTACCGCATTGGTATTTATGGTAGAGTGTACTTGGAGTTTCTCTAATTTGTTTTATGTAGGAATAACCGTTTTCGTATCCTACCTTATTTGCGAACTTGTCAAAGTAGAACCCCTTTACGACGTCTTGCTCGAACGTATGACCGAACAGCAAAACCACGGCAAAACACACCAAATTATCGAATTGAAATACACGGTTGCCGCAGGCGCATTTGCAGTAGGCAAGAGTATCCGCGACGTATTGTGGCCCGCCAACACTAAGGTGCGGCAAATAGAAATAGGCGACAACGTTAAAATGGACGATGACGGCGAAAAGAAGATTCACGCAGGCGACATTGTAACGCTTATAACCCAAACTTACGACGAACAGGCAACGCGCCGAGAGTTAGACGACATACTCGGCAAGCAGGATGAGGTGCAGAGTAGCTCAGAACCAGATTCCGAAAATGCGCCCGAACAATAAATTTTGTAAAATAACGTCAAAAAAAATAGACAAAATTTTACAATATGTGTATAATTTAGTTGTCCAAAAATATATTATGGAAGGAGAGAAAACAATGGCTCACAAAATTACTAACGATTGTATCGCTTGCGGCGGTTGCCAAAGCGTTTGCCCTTGCGAAGCTATTTCGGAAGGCGACGGCAAATTTGATATTGCTGCTGATCTTTGCATAGATTGCGGCGCTTGCGCTGCTCAATGTCCTGTCGGCGCTATCGAAGAAGCCTAGTTTTGAACGTATATGCATCGTCATATACTGCGTTAAACATCATAGCCTACATCGGTCATTTACGTTTAGTAAACTCCCTTGTAGGCTATTTGTTTGCCTTGTCTATGCCGCGCCTATACGCTCAAAAGAGTATTACATTCTATGCGAAATCCGCGCCTGCCTTGTCTTGCTCGCTTCTCCGCCTTCAAAACGGTGTAGCAAGTAAGAAACGACTACATATTAGCCTACAGCAACCGCTGTAGGCTATTTGTTTATTTGATTTTTTCTAGATATATGTTCCCAAATTATTATTCAGTGTTTGTTGTTAAATATGCTTCTGATATTGTCTTCTTCCTTTAAAAGTCCGTTAATTCAATAAACTGCAATTATTTTGGCAATATATAACATTTATACCGTTCTTGTAATAATTGAATACAAATTTCGTTTTAACTATTATAATAGGTTTAAGTTTTAAATCAAAAATAATTTTACAAAGGGGAAAATATGAAACGGGAATCTATTTTCAGACAAGTATTTATTTATAATAATTTCGATACCGATTATATTACTATGACGGAAAAATCTATTGAGTTGGGAGATATCTGGGACGGCTTAGACAAACAATTGACAAACAAACTTGCAAGCAGCCCTGATTTGCTTGACTTATTTGAGCATTACAAGCAAGCATATCAAGATTTTGCGTCCGAACAAACAGACATTTACTACGAACGCGGTCTGAAACTCGGAATGTTGTTAGGAATGGAGTTACTAACCGATTTGCCGTCGTAATCCTTGCAATGTATAAACTCCCAATATTTAAAAAGCAAATACACCGTGCAATGGTAAAACGTAATAAATTATTTTTTTAGTAATTTAAAAGAACCAAATATATATTGCTTAAAAATTTCAAATCAAGTACAAATACAAACACGTTTAATCTTAGCGGTTGCCTTCTAATGCAGGCAGCCGTTTTTTATTGTCGCTCTTTGCGGCAAAAATTGTCGGGTGGCCGGTAAGCGAAGACAATTTTTATTCCGAGTAATTCATCTTTTGTCAGTAAAAATCAGTATATATTCC
>Ga0137307_102992_pt1 | contig 10742 bp, 11 predicted proteins | sample NAcewD2O_March_2_FD_97180 | JGI IMG/M metagenome (GOLD analysis project Ga0137307, IMG submission 97180) | Mouse cecal microbial communities from Vienna, Austria - N-Acetylglucosamine amended D2O_March | ecosystem: Host-associated > Mammals > Digestive system > Large intestine > Cecum | place...
CCAATACGGTAGACTTCCAGGAATTTATGATTATGCCGGTGCAAGCGGAAAGTTTCGCAGACGGTCTGCGGATTTGCGCGGAAATTTACCATAATTTGAAAAAAATATTGAATGACAGAGGTTTGTCTACAGGGGTAGGGGATGAGGGCGGTTTTGCCCCCGATTTGCCGGATGCGGCGGCTGTCCTTTCCCTGATAGTGGAAGCTATCGAAACAAGCAAATATATCCCGGGGCAGGATATTAAGATAGCTTTGGATGTAGCCAGCAGCGAACTTTATAACGAAAAAACAGGGATGTATCATTTCCCTGGGGAGAGCAGGCTGACAGGCAGCGAGGTAGTAAGGGATACGGCAGAAATGATTTCTTATTATGAAGAATTGATTGAAAAATTCCCGATTGTTTCCATTGAAGACGGTCTGGCCGAGGACGATTGGGATGGATGGAAAGAGATGACAAAACGGCTGGGCGGAAAAATACAGTTGGTGGGCGACGATTTGTTCGTCACCAATACGAAAAGGCTGGATGCAGGGATTAAATTGCAGGTTGCCAATGCTATTTTGGTAAAAGTGAATCAAATCGGTACGGTATCTGAAGCAATGGAAGCAATTGAAATGGCGCATAAAAACGCTTACCGTGCCGTGATTTCCCACCGGTCGGGGGAAACGGAAGATACCTTTATTGCAGATTTGGCAGTGGCGGTAAATGCCGGGCAGATAAAAACAGGCGCGCCTTGCCGGTCGGACCGGGTGGCGAAATATAACCAGTTGCTTCGGATTGAGGAAGAATTGGGCCAAGTGGGAGCCTATAAAGAGCCCTTTAATAAAATTTAAAGGAATACCCTACTGTTTAAGGGAGTTGACCGCCGGGTCAACTGTAGGCAATAATGCCACAGCGTTGTGAAAAATTAACAAGAATTGCGCAACAATTCTTGGGGAGTTGGCCTAGCGGCCAACTCTTTTTACCTTATAGGAAAGTCCTTCGCCAGAAGGACGTAGATTGAGGAAGAACCGAAGGTTCTTCATGAAGTGTCGAAGACCTTTTGACACCCGAATCCATATAGGAAAATTCTACGAATTTCCCATATGGTAAAAAGCAATTATCGCACTGCGGCGGAAGGGGAGTATGTCGCTGCCTGTTCATTTAATTTATAATTCAATTTTATAAATATCCGCTGTTTCATTTTCAAAAGAAAAGCTCCGTTCATATACGCCACCGTTTTTTTGTATGGCTTTTATTGATGCTGTATTTTCTTTTTCAACGGATAAATGAAGTTCTTTCATTTCTGCCTCTTTAGCTACTTGGAGGAGTTGATGCAACATTTCTGTTGCATATCCCTTTTTTCTTTCCGACGGGCGTACACTATATCCGCAATTGCCTAAATCCTTCAAAAATTCATTCAGTGTATGTCTTAAATCAATTATTCCGATTATCTTGTCATCCCTTTTTCTTACTGCAAAAAAGGTGTCTGTCACTACCCAGTTTTCGTTTACCGTTTTTGGATCGGTGTTCAGCGTTACAGAGGAGAGCCATTCCTCATAGCTTTCTGTCTTGTCAAAAAGCTCGCTTCCGTAGATAATTGTTTCTCCGTGCGAAAAATGCTCTTTGCGGTATTCGAGTGCTTTTTCCTTTTGCTCTAAAGTTGGTCTTACCAAAACAATATCATTTTTCATAGGAAACCTCCTCCGGCAATAATAGCCTTTTTATTTCATTCATTATTTGAATGGGAATCTCATTATCCATTTTCATCAGCCTGCTGTACATCCGTACTCCTTGGTATGCGAATATCGCTACATTGAAAACGGATTCCGGGTTTACAGGGTGAAATTCTTTCGTGCCTATTCCATAGTTGATAAGTTCTATCCATGTTGATTTTGAAATTTCATACTGCTTTTTTACGGAATTATCCTCTTTGGAGATTGATGGATTGCTATAAAATTCGTAAATAGCAAGGCTAAGGGAAGTTTCAAAGTCAATCATTTCACTTGCATATTTTGAAAGAAGTTCCTCCAATATTGTAGTAGCCGGAATGTGCCGATGGATTTTGGCAAGTACCTCTTTTCTTTGCCTATCGGAAAAGGAATTTACGATTTCCAGAAAAATCTGGCCGGTGCTTTCATAATGGCGATACAGCCCTCCACGGCTAAGTCCTGTGAGTTCGCAGATATCTTTCATAGTAACTTCTTTAAATCCCTTTTCCACAAACAGTTGACATGCCTTTTCCTTAATTCCCTGTTTTGTCTTTTCTCCTTTCAAACTCATGTCATCACCTCTTTCTTTTTTGAAACACTTGTGTCGCTTTATATTATGCGTCACACATGTCGTTTTGTCAAGAAATAAAAACTCTTTCATAAATAAAAAAAGAATTATAAAAATGATTATGCATGATTGGGGCTCAAACAATATTTCCAATTAGGGAAAGAGGATTAACCGGCGGGTTGCCCAAAAGGCGGAAGCCTGCTATAATGTCTATTGACATTATAGTAGCGCCGGTTCGCGCCCGGTCCAAGGGAGGGCAAATTCCGAAGCGAACCGTGTGCAACCGCCAGGAGGATCATGTCCGAAGGACATGATAGTAAAGTTTAATATCCCAAGGGATTCAGAGGGGCATCACGGATTTGGCTTTTGACGTTTTAATTTGTAGATAACATTCGGGAATGAAAAAATTTATCAAAAATATCTATGATATCAAAAATATCTATGATATCAAAAATATCTATGATATTTTAAATATTTAAAGATATGGTTTACCATTCAGATTGTGGTATGGAAGTAGCAAAGGTTTGCAGGAGGCGATAGGATGAAAAGGATATTGGTTGTTGTAGATATGCAGAATGATTTTATTGACGGCACGTTGGGGACGGCAGAAGCGGTTGGGATTGTGGATAAGGTGGTAGAGAAAATACATAGTTATTCGGGAAGCGGCGATTGCGTTTATGCTACGAGGGATACCCATGAGGAAAATTATTTGGAAACTTCCGAAGGAAGGTATCTGCCTGTCAAACATTGCATCAAGGGAACCAACGGATGGGAAATACGCAAAGAAGTGGCAGATGCTTTGCAGGAGCGGAAAGCAGTGATTATTGATAAGCCAACGTTTGGCTCCGAAGAATTATCCCAAAAGCTGTGGGAAGAAAGCCGGAAAGAAGAAGTGGAAATCGAACTTGTTGGATTGTGTACGGATATTTGTGTCGTAACCAATGCATTGCTTTTAAAAACGAAGCTTCCGGAAACAAAAATCAGTGTTGATTCGTTTTGCTGTGCCGGTGTAAGCACTGAAAGCCATGCCGCAGCATTGCAGACAATGAAAATGTGCCAGATAGAAATAGGGACTAATTGCGAAAAAGATTGAAAATTTCACCAAAACACTTGAAAACTTTCCCTGATTATGCTAAACTCAAATCTGCGTGTACTAGGAGGTGTAGAAATGCAGGTTTTGAGAACAATATTGTTAATAATTTTTATCATAATATGTATATCGATGGTTATATTAGTATTGATGCAGGAAGGAAAATCAGCGGGTTTAGGTGCAATCAGCGGTGCAGCAGAAACATACTGGGGAAAAAATAAAGGGCGTTCGATGGAAGGCGCCTTGGTGAAAATTACAAAATATTTGGCGGTAGGTTTCATTGTTTTGGCAGTTATCTTAAATCTAAATGTATTCTAAAGAAATGTACAAAAGCGTCCTTGCAGAAATCAAGGGCGTTTTTATTTTTTATGCGCAGCCCCGTGCAGAGGAAATATGACGCTATGGGGCGCACAGGACGCGCAGGACGTACAATTTTATAAAACAAGAATAGGAAATCAGAGGAAAAATGGATAAAAAATTACAGGATAAAAGGAAAAAAATTATTTGCGAATTAATACAGGATCAAATTTATGTTCCTATGAAAGAAAAAGAAATGGCGGCGTTTATGCAAGTGGCGAAAGAGGATAGGGAAGAATTTCGCCACCTGTTGGATGAGCTTTTGCGGGAGGGCAGGATAAGCATTACCGAGAAAGGCAAATATGTAAAGCCCGGCAAGGATATTTTGAAGGGAACGTTTATCAGCAATGCGAGAGGGTTCGGCTTTGTAGAGATAGAAGGGATGGAAACGGACTTGTTTATCCCGGAGGAAAGGGTAAACGGGGCATTCCATAACGATACGGTCCAGGTAAGGCTGTTGCCGGAGAAAACAGGGAAAAGGCAGGAGGCGGAGGTAACACAGATTTTAAGCCGCGGCACGACACAAGTGGTAGGGACTTTCCAGAAGGGGAAAAACTATGGTTTTGTAGTGCCGGACAATACAAAATTTGCGTCGGATGTCTTTGTGCCTGTGGAGTGGTCAAAAGGGGCTGTTGACGGGCATAAAGTGGTTGTGGAACTGACAAGCTACGGTGATGAAAAGAAAAAGCCGGAAGGGAAAGTGGTGGAGATTTTAGGCCATGCCAATGATCCGGGAGTGGATATCCTTTCTATTGTAAAATGTTTTGATATTCCCGTAGGATTTGAAGATAAAGTTTTGAATCAGGCAAACCGGGTGGCTTCGGAGGTTTCCGAGGCGGATATGCAGGGGCGTGAGGATTTGCGGGAACTTATGATGGTAACGATTGACGGGGAAGATGCCAAAGACTTGGATGATGCGGTGAGCCTTTCCAAAGAGGGGGATGATTTTCTTCTTGGCGTCCATATTGCGGATGTGACCAATTATGTGCAGGAAAATTCCGCATTGGATAGGGAAGCGCTAAAAAGGGGAACCAGCGTATACTTAGTGGACAGGGTGATACCTATGCTGCCCCATAGATTGTCCAACGGTATTTGTTCCTTGAATGAGGGGGTAGACCGGCTGGCATTAAGCTGCCTGATGCGGATAGATGCTGCGGGCGAAGTGGTGGATTACCGGATTGTGGAATCCGTTATCCGTGTGGACCGGCGTATGACCTATACCAGCGTGAAAAAGATTTTGGAAGATAAAGATGTGGAAGAAAGGAAGAAATATGAGCCGTTTGTACCTATGTTTGAAGATATGGGCGTTTTGTCCGGTATATTAAGGGCAAAAAGGAAAAAAAGAGGCTCTATAGATTTTGATTTTCCGGAGACAAAGATTTTGCTGGATAAAAATGGGAAACCGGTCGACATTATGCCATATGAAAGGAATACTGCCACAAAAATTATTGAGGATTTTATGCTTTTGGCGAATGAAACGGTTGCACAGCATTTTTATTGGATGGAGTTGCCGTTTGTTTACCGTACCCATGATAATCCGGATCCGGAGAAAATCAATCAGCTTGGGATATTTATCAGTAATTTCGGATACGGCATGAAAACGGCTAAAGAGGAAGTGCATCCGAAAGAAATACAGAAACTTTTAGGGAAAGTAGAAGGAACGCCGGAGGAAGCCCTTATTAGCCGTCTTGCGCTGCGCAGTATGAAGCAGGCAAAATATTCGGTGGAGTGTACCGGGCATTTTGGGCTTGCCTGCGGGTATTACTGCCATTTTACTTCGCCAATCCGTAGATATCCAGATTTGCAGATTCATAGGATTATTAAGGAGCATCTAAGAGGGCGCCTGAAAGACAACCGCGTCCAACATTATGAAGCAATCCTGCCCCAAGTGGCGGAACGTTCTTCCAAAATGGAGCGAAGGGCAGAAGAAGCGGAACGTGAAACGGATAAACTCAAGAAAGTAGAATATATGGAAGAACATATAGGGGAGCATTATGAGGGTGTTGTTTCAGGCATTACGAGCTGGGGGCTTTATATAGAGCTGCCCAATACGGTGGAAGGTTTGATTCACGTATCTGTCCTGAAAGGGGATTATTTCTATTATGATGAAGCGAACTATGAAATGGTCGGAAGGGATACAGGGAAAAAATTCAAGTTGGGGCAGAAAATAGCCATTGTTGTAGAGCAAACGGACCGGTTTGCCAGAACGGTAGATTTTGTGGAGGATGATTGTGATGAGTGAGCAAATGAAGCTGGTTGCCAACAATAAAAAAGCATATCATGATTTTTTTATAGAGGAAAAATATGAGGCGGGCATTGTACTGCATGGCACAGAGGTGAAATCCATGCGTTTGGGGAAATGCAGCATTAAGGAATCTTTTATCCGTATCGAAAACGGAGAAATCTTTGCTTATGGGATGCATGTAAGCCCTTATGAAAAAGGGAATATATTCAATAAAGACCCTCTCCGCGTAAAAAAGCTGCTGTTGCACCGGAAAGAAATCAATAAGCTAATGGGCAGGATTGCGGAGAAGGGGTTTACCCTTGTGCCTTTGCAAGTATATTTTAAGGATGGAAAAGCTAAGGTGGAGATTGGATTGGCAAAAGGTAAGAAATTATACGATAAACGACAGGATATTGCGAAAAAAGACCAACGGCGGGAGGCGGAGAAAGAACTGAAAATAAAAATGAGAGGATAATGAATTGAATTTTACGGAAACATATTGTATAATAGACACATATAAGGGATAGTAAAGGTTTCGACAGGGGCCTTGCAGCTGGAGAAGCTATCCGCAGGCGATGCGTCAAATCGCAAATCTAAATATAAACGCTGAAGATAATTTAGCATACGCTGCCTAAGGGCAGCTGTCCGCCCTAATGCACCTACACATTAGGAACCGGGCATCGACGATGTAGGAAACGACATAGGCAAAGCTTTGAGCCTATGGGCGTATGATGAAGCTACTAAATGCACCGGGGTGTCAATTTCCCGATGCAGGAGGGAATGAAATATAATTGACTATGATAGTAGAAGGGCAGGGAATGGGTCTTTGGACGCGGGTTCGACTCCCGCCTATTCCATTATTTGTGATAAGGAGGGATCCGCAGAGTGGGAGGATACCTTATCACCTGGCAGATGTATTTATTATTTAGGCTGTAAAAGGGAAGTTGATGCTTCCCTTTTCTGGTATAATAGGGTTCGAGTGCTAAAAGGCTTGTCCGGCAATGCCGCCGGGTGATGGCATCCGAATCCCAATAGAAAAACAAGGGAAGATGAGGGAAATGAACGAGAATAATAATATTGTAAAGGGGTATTGTTTTGGTTCGGCAGAAGATGCTGAAATCGCAAGACAGGAAGAGGATAAAATTGATTATTTAGAAGAACATATGGACTATGGGAAGACGGAGAACATACTGATGGTTTATAAAAAAGCCATAGAAAGCCGTATATTTACTACGCCTGTTGGCTGGGAATATTTGAAGACACTGCAGAAAGAACTGAATGAACGCAGCGATTTAAAAGAAGATATTCCACCTGTGGCATTGTATACCGTATTTGCCCATAGGGTTGGGGATGATATCAAGGTGCCTGCCCCGCGGATTCCGGAAAAGGTGAAAGATAATACGAAGAAAAAATTTGCCACCTCTGTTATTGTGAACATAATGCTTGCAGCAGTCATTGGGGCTATGTTTTATATTGCCTATACCAGCGACAATCCGAACATATTGAATTATGAACATAATTTGGTCAATAAATATGCGCAGTGGGAGCAGGAATTGTCGGAGAGGGAGAATGCGCTCCGCGAAAAAGAGAGAAATCTTATAAACGAAGAATGATTTTCACAATTTTAACATATTTTGCGGTTATACTAAAAACCAATTAGAAATAGATGCTTGGATAATATCGGGGAATGAAAGCGGTAAAAAGGAGTTTTTGATATTATGGAAAGGCTGAAAATTTTAGTGGTCGATGATGAAAGCAGAATGCGGAAGCTGGTAAAGGATTTTCTTGTGAAAAACAATTATGAAGTTATGGAAGCGGAGGACGGCAGTGCTGCGTTAGATATTTTTTTCAGGCAAAAGGATATTGCACTGGTAATTCTTGACGTGATGATGCCGAAAGTAGACGGGTGGGAAGTATGCAGGGAAATACGAGCATATTCCAAAGTGCCGATTATCATGTTGACGGCCAAAAGCGATGAAAGGGATGAATTGCAGGGGTTCCAATTAGGTGTGGATGAATATATATCCAAGCCGTTCAGCCCTAAAATATTAGTGGCAAGGGTAGAAGCGATTTTGCGCAGGACGAATCAGGTGAATGTGGACGAAGTGATACAAGCCGGAGGGATTCAGATGAATAAGGCGGCGCATATCGTATTGATTGACGGAAAACAGATAGATTTAAGTTATAAAGAATTTGAGCTTTTGGCATATTTTATGGAAAACAAAGGGCTGGCGCTATCCCGTGAAAAAATCTTGAATAGTGTCTGGAACTATGATTATTTTGGGGATGCGAGGACTATTGATACCCATGTAAAGAAGCTGCGCAGTAAAATGGGAAGCAAAGGGGAACTAATAAAGACCATTTGGGGCATGGGATACAAATTTGAAGCGGTGTAACGGCATAGATGATAAGGGTTGGAAATGAAATATTCAATAGAAAAGCAATTTGCAATGATTTTCATAGGGCTGATGTCCGCAACGATCCTTTCCTGCTGGTTTATCAACAGCACATTTCTCGGTGAATTATATATTGTTGATAAGACAAAAGCACTGAAAAATGCATATGCGACAGTAAACCGTGCATTCAGCGCAGGGAATGTCATGACAGAGGAATTTGATATACAGCTTCAGAAAATTATTGAAACAGATAACATCAGTTTGATTGTATTGGATACGGACTCCCGAATGCTTATTACTTCCAGGAACGATCAGGAAATCATGAGCAAAAGGCTATGGGAGAATTTTTTTAACGATTTTGAGGACGAATCGGGAAATGTGATTTTGGAAGAAGAGGAAAACTATACAATACAAAGGATTATGGATTCCCGGACATTAACGGATTATATCGAAATATGGGGCGTATTTGATAATGGGAATATTTTTTTGTTCCGTACAGCAGTAGAAGGGATTCGGGATAGCGTGGCAATTGCAAATCGCCTGTTGGCATATATCGGGATTGCAGCGGTTGTAATCAGCGGTATTATTATTGCGAGTGTATCGAGGAAGGTAACGGAACCGATTTTGGAATTGACGGAGATTTCCGAACGCATGGCAAGGCTGGACTTCGATGCAAAATATTGCGGGAACAGCAAGACAGAGATTGCGTTGCTCGGGAATCATATTAACGAGTTGTCAAATACATTGGAAGCTACAATATCCGAGTTGAAGACAGCAAATAATGAGCTACAGAAAGATATTGAATATAAAAATGAAATTGACGAGATGAGGAAGGAATTTCTTTCCAGTGTTTCCCATGAATTGAAAACTCCTATCGCATTGATACAGGGTTATGCGGAGGGGTTGAAAGAAGGGATAAATGACGATGCGGAGAGTAGGGAGTTTTACTGCGACGTCATTATTGATGAAGCGGCTAAAATGAATAACATGGTAAAAAAACTTCTGACACTAAACCATCTGGAGTTTGGAAATGATGTAATTTCCTTGGAACGCTTTGATATTGTTGCGCTTATTAAAAATTATATCCAATCGGTAGAAATACTGGCAAAACAAAAAGATATCCAGATCCGTTTTGAGAATATGCCGTCTGCAGTTTACGTATGGGCGGATGAATTTAAAGTGGAAGAAGTATTTGGCAATTATTTCAGCAATGCCATTCATTATGCTTCTGGGAATAAAATTATAGATGTAAAATTAGTAAGGATGGGAAAGTCGGTAAGGGTTTCTGTTTTTAATACAGGGGAGCCGATTCCTGAAGAAAGCATTCCTCATTTGTGGGAAAAATTTTATAAAGTGGACAAAGCCAGAACCCGGGAATATGGCGGAAGCGGCATAGGGCTGTCTATTGTCAAGGCGATTATGGAATCTATGAATCAGGCGTATGGGGTGACAAATTATGATAATGGGGTTGCTTTCTGGTTTGAATTAGAAGCTATTGTCCAGCCTTTGGCTTTATTGCAGCATTGACTTTTTATACCATAATTTTTAGAAATAAATTAGTTGAGCTTCCTCTTTTCAGAAATGCCAAACTAGTGTATAATAAAAAACGCAACATTTTGTGTTGAGATGAGGGCGGTAAACATAAATGATGTTTGCCGGACAGAAATGGGAGTTTTATTTATGAAAAAGTGGAACAGGTTAGGAATTATATGTATTATGTCGGCGGCATTGCCGATGGCAGCATGCGGTGTAACCGGTGTGGAACTTACGGAGGAGCAAAATTCCCAAATTGTGGAATATGCAGCAGGTTTATTGCTCAAATATGATGCAAACTATCATGGCAGGCTTGTGCAAGGTGCGGATTTGGAAGAAAATCAGGTGGAGGAAGAGGCGCCGGCAACAGAACCGGAAGAACCGGCTGTGGAGGATGTGAGCGAGGAAACTAGCGTAGAGGATGTTGCCGAAGAGCAGGAAGTTGTTGTTGAAAGGCAAATTGAGGAATTTTATGGTATTGATGGCATATCCATTTCCTATACCGGATATGAATTAAAAGATACGTATCCGGATGCAAGCGGAGATGATTTGGTGTTTTCCATGAATGCTTCGGCAGGATGCAAGCTTGTAGTACTGAATTTTAATGTGGCTAATGTGAGTGGGCAGGATATAAACTTGGATATGGTTTCTATAGATTCTAAGTTTAGAATATCCATTAATGATGCATCTCCGAAATATGCTTTAACGACAATGCTTATGAATGATTTATCTTCCTATATAGGAACGATTCCGGCAGGCGCTTCCGAAAATCTTGTTTTAGTTTGTGAGATTCCGGAGGAAGAGGCAGGAGGCATTGGTACGATTGTGCTGTTAATGAGAAATGCAGCGGAAGAGGGGCAGCTTACCTTAAATTAAAAATATTGTT
>Ga0137307_102993_pt1 | contig 10739 bp, 15 predicted proteins | sample NAcewD2O_March_2_FD_97180 | JGI IMG/M metagenome (GOLD analysis project Ga0137307, IMG submission 97180) | Mouse cecal microbial communities from Vienna, Austria - N-Acetylglucosamine amended D2O_March | ecosystem: Host-associated > Mammals > Digestive system > Large intestine > Cecum | place...
AACGGTGGCTCCGAAGCGTTAGAATATTCAGTTATGTAAACCCCTAAAAAACAATTAAATATTTAACAATTATGTTATGGTTATAGAGAGTTCGAGTGATATTAATTTAGTATAAGCTATTAGATATGGCAGGTGGTCTATGAGATATCCTGCCATATTTATATTATTATGATTTGGGTAACATAAATGTTGCTAGCAAATGTGGATTGGTTTTAACATTTACATTGACGAGTAACGACAAAGACGTTACAATTTAACCAAAGGAGATGAGTTAATATGGAAAAAACGGCAACATTAAATTTAAGAGTAAATCCTACTGTGAAACAACGAGCAGAAGATGTATTAACGAGATTAGGTATTCCTATGTCAACAGCTATAGATATATATCTTAATCAAATATCTTTGACAGGAGGAATACCATTTGCGGTTACTTTACCTAATGCGCCTTCTGTACTTAATGCGGATTTAATGACAGCGGAGGAAATTCATACAAAGTTGCAAGAAGGTTATGATGACTTGCGAACTGGCAAGGTACAGAATGCAGCTTCAGCATTCAAGAAGTTTAGGGAGAGCCATTAAGTATGAAGCAATATGTAGTACGAATTACTGATAGTGCACTGGCTGATATGGAAGAAATCTATAACTATATTGCGATACAACTTCAAGCTCCGGAAAATGCAATGGGCCAATATAATCGGATTGCAGAAACTATTGAAGGGCTGAATGTATTTCCGGAAAGAGTAAAACTTGTAGAGTCCGAGCCGGAACGGATTATGGGATTGCGGCAATTAGTGATAGATAATTACTCCGTTTTTTATGTAATCGAAGATATGGATGTTATAGTAACGAGAGTTCTATATAGCGCCATGGATATAAGTAGAAGATTGCTGGAAGATAATGGGCATATTCAATAAAATAAAATAATTTCATGGCAACATTTTGGCAACAGAAAATCAGCAAGCCATAATAAATGATGTAATTGAAGTAAAAATAGGCGTGTATTTGTATAAAACTTAAACAAAAATAGTTAAGAGTAACAAAGGACACGCCGAGTTCGAGTAGTAAACAGAGAGCCGGGAAGCCACATAAACAGTAGGATTTCCGGCTTTTAATGTGAGACGCGATACCTCATGGCGGTTGTTGTGCCCTGCATTTTTGTGGTAAATGAGGTGCGGAAGTGCTATAATTGGAAAAAAATAGTAGATTGGGGTAAAGCATGAAAGCAGATATTATTAAGAAATATTTTCAGGCATGGATAAATAAGGATATTCAGAGTGTAAAGCAGATTTTTTCTGAAAATGCTTTATATAGCGAATGCTATGGCCCTGAATATCATGGTTTATCTCAAATATTGAAGTGGTTTGAAGATTGGAATTATAGGGGACAAGTGTTGGAATGGACAATTAAGCGAATATTAGAACAAAATCAAACCTTAATTATTGAATGGTATTTTAAATGCAATTATGATGGTGTGGTTGACGGCTTTGATGGTGTCACAATAGCGGATTTTGATGACGATATGAAAATATTAAAATTATGTGAATTTCAGTCAAAGGCTGAACACTATTATCCATATGAGACATAATTCAATTTCCATCTACTGGGGAGTTGAATAGATAGATAAATTACTGGTTGTGGGAGGATTCTAATGGTAGTTGAAAATGCTAATATTAAAGATGTTACTTTATTGACAGAATTAAGATTAGAATATTTGAAAGAGGATCATGGTAAATTAAGTAAGAGTGATATAGAGATAATCAGGCGAGATTTACCGGATTATTTCAAAAAGAACCTTAATCAGAATATTTTTTGTTATTTAATAAGAGAGAAAGAAGAAATTGCCGCCTGTGCCTTTTTGCTGGTGGTCGAAAAACCAATGAGTCCGGCATTTATAACCGGCAGAACCGGAACAGTTTTGAATGTATATACAAAACCTCAATATCGGCATAAAGGGTATGCAAAGGGGATTATGAATAAGCTTTTGTCTGATGCAGAAGAAAAAAATTTAAGCGTTGTGGAACTTAAGTCTACAGAAAATGGATACCATTTGTATCAATCTGTTGGTTTTGCGGATGAGGTTTCAAAGTACCACTCCATGAAATGGTACAATCAATAATGAAACTTTACCTTATGCTGTAAGGGCTTTTAGATGTAAAAGGGTGTTTGATGATGGTTTAGACCTTTATATTCAAAATTGGTTTTTATTGCGTGACACTTGAAAAACAGGTTGCCAATTTGTAAGTTGAGAGTTTTTGGAGGAGAGGTATGGATTATTTAACAGTAACAGTGGAAATGGCAGATGCAATACATAATATTTTACATACAACAATAAGAACGGTATATCCAAAGTATTATCCTAAAGAGGTAGTAGACTTCTTTTGCCAACATCATAGCAGGGAACATATTTTAGAGGGGATAGCTTCTGGAAATATGGGAGTATTGATAGATAGAGACATTATTATCGGTACGGGCTGTTATGACGGTAATCATATTACAGGAGTATATGTGTTGCCCAATCAACAGAAACAAGGTTGCGGTTCAAAGATTATGGATTGTCTGGAAACGGAAATCTCAAAAAAATATGATACAGTTCTTTTAGATGCTTCGCTTTCGGCAGTTTGTTTATATGAGCATAGAGGGTATAAAACGGTAGGGCATGGAATTTACGAATTACAAAATGATGTTAAACTGGTTTATGAAATTATGGAAAAGAAGCTAAAAGATAATTAAATACCTTTTGTGAGGCAGACAGGATATTTTCTCTTGGTAATGATTCGAACATGGTGCCGGCACCATATAAATTGAGCAGATAAGGGAAGGAATAATTGGATGGTTATGGTATAAGCAGATTTCACATCTTTGTAGGAAAATAAGCGCTTATGTGGTAATATATAGAGGCAAAGATAAAAACACAACGCAAGGCAATCTTGCAGAACCGGTAGGTAGTCCGGTCGCGCCATTCTGGTGTAAGCGGCCCTCCCTCCTTAGGGACGTCCGTTCTTTGTTTAGTACAATCATTTTAAGGAGGAATTGTCATGGACAAAGTTACGGGAAAGCTATCAGAAGCTGGTCGCAATCCTAAACGGGTACAGCGTGAAGTACGAAAACAGGTACAGAATACCGGGATAGGAACAAAATCGCAGCAGGCTTTGAAGTTATAGCAGGAGCAGTTGAAAATTGAACGAAGGATTGTAAGTCGGGAAAAACGGGAAACTACCGTCCTTTAGTGATTGTTCATCATAATCATTGTTAGTTTGTTTGTAATATCAACAGGCATTATCTTTGAGAAGAAAATGAGAAATTTATTATATAGTCCCGGAATAATTAAACGTTTTCCTTTTATTATTTTAGGGTAAGCTATTTTAACAACTTTATCGGGTTTCATTACAGCAAATTTAAAAAGCAAGGTTTGTTCTATATTTGCTTTCCGCGCAAATTCGGTTTCCGTAGCTCCGGGACAAAGCAAAGTAATTTTTATTCCTGTATTTCTATATTCTCCGTAAAGGGCATTTGAAAAAGACATGATATATGCTTTTGTTGCTGAATAAACTGCGTCAGAGGGAGAGGGAATGAAAGAGCCTGTTGAACCGATATTAAGTATGTGTCCGTAGTTGTTCTTTTCCATTATTGACAGAATATGTTTCGTAAGTTGAGTAATAAAACGTATATGCAAGTCAATCATTTTTATTTCCTTGCTTATATCTGTGTGAGAGAATAAGCCGCATTCATTGAAACCTGCATTGTTGATAAGGAAATCAATAGATAAATTCCAGTTATTAATTTGCTCCATAACCAAATCTGCGGAATCTTCTTTTGTCAGATCATATGCAATAAAATTTACGGTCACATGATACTGATTTTGTAAATATAATTGCTGTTGTTCCAGTTTTTGCCTATCTCTTGATACAAGTATTATGTCATTTCCCATGACGGCAAATTTTTCAGCAAAGGCTTTTCCAATTCCGCTTGTTGTTCCGGTAATTAAAACATTTTTCATTTCTTTTCTCCGTCTGTGTTTTAAATAGCCTACATTTGCTTACTATGAGTCTGTATATATTCTGCTTTTACCTTATCAATGGTTTTTCCACCAATGCCAAAATTTTTGTCTGGCACTTCCTTTATGGTTGTCACAAAAAATTCCTGTGGTATCTTCATGATTTCAGAAGATATTGCTGTTAATTGCTTTATCAATTCCTCTTTTTGCGTATCTGATAAAACGCCGCTTTCTACTGTGATATAAGGCATTTCTTATTTCCTCCTGTTTTTCCGCTTTAATTTTGTCCATGATTAAATAACTTCCATTCTTCGCTATAAGACATTTCTTTATAGGAAGTACCCGCTAAAAGTTTTTCGTAGAACGATAACTTTTTTTGTGTCAGAACCAATGCGTTTTCCAAATAAGTCATTTGTTTTTTTATATCCTCCATATGATTTTGCACCATAACAAAACGCTGCTCAAGGGTTTCGCCACCCCGTATTAGCAGTGAAACATATTCCTTAATGGAATGAATGGGGATATTTGCCATACGCATGCACTGAATCATTTTGATCCATTCAATGTCCTCGTCTGTATATTGTCTGTATTTTTTGCTGTTTCTGGCTATTTGAGGCAACAATCTTTCTTTTTCATAATATCTCAAAGTTGCTGTTGATAACCCGGTTATTTTGGCTGCTTCCTTTGCTGAATACATATAAATCCGCCTTCCTGTTTCATCATAAACTATGAAGCGCACTTCAAGTCAATAAAAAATTATATCATAATGGGCAGTTCCATTTTTGTAGCATTTACAACAACCAACACAATATTGCAAATTTAAGTCTGCAACATTGAAAAATGGAATTCTTACATTAGGGTAAGCTTCTAATTTTTGATACATTTCATTCAGTATCAATGCTGTCGCGCCGTTTTTTCTGTGACTTCCGTTTATTATTATAATTTTCATGTTCTTATGTCCTTTCAATTTTTATTATAAGAATATATAATACAATTTGAAAAGTACGGACTTTTTTGTGTGATACTATCAAAAAGGAGAGCATGTATGTGAAAAAAGAAACTTGTTATCTTCAAGATTTCGGATATGAAAGATTTGAAACGATTGCTTGCCCCAATTATGCATAAAATGCTGACAAATCAATTAAAAGAATTGGAAAAAGATGGACTTATTATTCGTAAGGAATATCCGCAGGTGCCGCCAAAGGTAGAATACTATATGTCTGAAATGGGAAAAGAGTTAAGAACGGTAGTTAGGGCAATGTAATTCCCGTAATTATAAAAAGCATTCCATTCATTTCACACAGTCCATTCGTATTATGCTATAATAAGTATTGTGACGAAGCATGCTTGCATACATCGGCATATTGCGTAAATCACATGGAACCGTTAGGCGACATGTATAATGTGTTATGTGATTTTCTTTCCTTTATTTTTGTCCTTATGAGGGTTCACAAAGCCTTATAAAACGATATGACACAAGGGAATGATCACTTGCTGAAAAGTTAGTGTTTATAAGGGTCAGCGGAGAATTATTAATAAAATATAGTGACTAATGAAACCGTTAAATTACGTGATTACACAATCGGAAATTATTGAAGAAAGGAATTATATGCAATGTTAAAAATAGGAGAATCTTTTATATTTGAAGATGACTGGAGCCGAAGGCGGAGTAGCCTAATGTATTTTGAAGGCGATGAAGATGAAGCAGCAGCATGGTCCGTAGATGTTGCATTTGCTATGGGTAATTTCGATGGAGAGCAAATATTACCATCCCTTTGTATAAACCCAATAGATACAGATAAAAAATCAATAACAGAATTAGTAGGTGAATCTTTTTCAGTAATGACAATGGAAGAGAGTTTTGATAGGGAAGATTCATTTTATATCTACGAACATGAACCATTAGTTGACTATGAATTGAAAATTCTTGAGATGGAAAATAATAAAGCTCATATTAAATGTAGTGGAACACTTGTAGTTGATGGCTATGCACAACCGTATACGAAAGAAAAATTTGAAATTGATAGTTGGATACCAATTATTGAGTCAGTCAAAGATTGGGAGAAATTTGGACTATAAGCCCAATTCAAAACTTCGGTTTGTAAAGAAGATAGGATAATATTTTTCTTAGTGACAATTTGGACATGGTGCCAGTACCATGTAAGCTAAAGCAGGTAAGATAAAGGATAAGGTGGCAATTTGCAGTAATATGCTGATTGCCACCTTTTGTGGAAAAATAAGCGCTTATGTGGTAATATATAGGGGCAAAGATAAAAACACAACGCAAGACAATCTTGCAGAACTGGTAGGTAGTCCAGTCGCACCAATTCGGTGTAAGTAGCCCTCCCTCCTTAGGGTCGTCCGTTCTTTGTTCATTACAAATATTTTAAGGAGGAATTGTCATGGACAAAGTTTCGGGAAAGCTGACAGTATTTTTTGAGGAAGCCTTTTGGGTGGGAGTGTTTGAACGTGTGTCAGATGGAAAGCTATCTGCATGTAAGGTTACGTTTGGCGCAGAACCAAAAGACTATGAGATATATGAATTTGTTCTGAAAAATTACTATCGGTTAAGATTTAGTCCGGCTGTGGCAACTGATGTAAAAGAAGCTGGTCGCAATCCTAAACGGGTACAACGTGAAGTACGGAAACAATTACAGCATACCGGGATAGGAACAAAATCGCAACAGGCTTTGAAATTACAGCAGGAGCAGTTGAAAACTGAACGCAAGACTGTGAGCCGGGAACAGAGGGAAGCGGAGAAAGAGCGGCGGTTTGAAGTGAAACAGCAAAAAAGGAAAGAGAAGCATAGGGGCAGGTAACAGCTGCCCCACGCAAGGGCTATGGAGAAGCTGCAGAAAAAACTTGTGGATTTACAAAAAGAGCAGGAGAAAATACAGAGAAGCGCCGCATGGCGGGAGTACACCCGCACTGCTTTTGTTCATTTGGTATATTTTTGTTTTACTGTCAGATTGTTTGTTCTCAGAAAGTATGGAAACAAAATAATATATTTTTGAGGGCATTTGTCAGGGGAAACTATATGTAGCAGAATGGAAGTAAAAGTAAAGGATATAAGGTTTACTCAACACGAGAATGAAAACGAGGAGTAATCTATTTGCTGTATATTCGCACGTTAATTTTTGCTATTTATCTGTGGATTGCATATAATAAACGCAGAGGAGATGATGACTTTGCCAAATATTAAACCAATATCAGATTTGAGAAATTACACAAAAGTATTAAAAGAGGTTAGGAAAAACCAGCCGGTGTAGCTGACTCGGAATGACCGGGGAGCATACGCGATTGCAGATGTTGATGAGTTGGATCGATTAAAAGCGACTATTCAGCTTTTGACAAAACTGGAAGAAGGAGAGCAGTCTGCTAGAGAAAAGGGTTGGTTAACAGCGGATGAAGTAGAAGTGGCATTGGGATTGTGATATGGCGAAGCTGATTTATACATCAAAAGCGCTGGATAATCTGCAAAGGATAAAAGCTTATGCTGCCAAGCGGTTTGGTAAAGGCCTGTGTCAAGGAAATTACATCAACCGCTAAACAGTTAGAGCTTTTTCAGGAGAGGACCCCTGCTTAGAAGATTTAATAGAATAGCCAACGGATTACCATTATCTGGTTGTAAAGCCTAATTATATTTTTTACAGGGTTGAGGTTAATACCGTGAAGGTTATTCGTATTTTGAATGAAAAGCAGGATTTTCTACAGATATTATTTAGAATTAGCAGTATATCTGAAGAAGTAGACGAATATTAGGGGAATCATCTTTTGGGGAAAGAAGAATTAATGGAACGCAGGATTACGTCGAATTTGAATAAAGTTACTTTATGAGCATCTAAAAGCCTTACTGATTTTCAGGTATGACAACTGAAAATCAGTAAGGTTTTTTGTATGTCTATGTATCGTGGAATCCTATTATTCCATATACAGGACAAATTTTGCCGGACTAAATACTTGACCGTGAAGTCAGGAAACCAATAAATGAGATTTCATTGCCGATTTCGTCTTATGCAATTATACTGATACTGGATATTTTAATTAAGATTTTTATGATTCATTAAAATAGTATTTTCTGTATTTATTTAAGTGGCGGGTAGTCGAAGGGTTACCTGCCATTACCTATAGTGTTTGCATTTATGTAGAATAAATAGAAATTTTATTGCCAGGATAATGGACTATAATATAGAATGTAAAATGTAGTGAATATTTGACAGTGCCAGATAGAGCGTATACGAATCGGTAGTCAAATATTGTGGGGCAGAAAGACTTATGGGATGAAAACGGGAAGAAAATGGAAGATTTGGGCTTTTATAATTGCATTGTGCCTGCTTAGTCTGACAGGTTGCGGGGAATCTGTCGACCAGAGCAGCGGGGAAATCCAGGAAAGACCGCAGCTTCAGGGTGAGCTCGTGGAAATAATGACAGAGCCAGAAGCAGATTTAGATTTGGAGGAGGACGCAGAAGGCGGCATCCTTTTGATAGATTCTGAGGGGATGACCTTGCAGACAAGAATTCTGACACCTGAGGGCTACAGTCGCGTTTCGGCGGAGGCCGGGAGCCTGACTGAGTTTCTTAGGGAGTATCCCCTGAAGGAAGACGGAAGTCAGGTGCTTCTCTATGACGGCAGAGAAAAAGGCAATCAGTCCGTACATCAGGCAGTGCTTGCCCTTCCCATAGAGGCGGTGGATTTACAGCAGCGTGCAGATTCGGTAATGCGTATCTATGCGGAATATTATTATCAGATAGGACAGCCGGAGAAGATTGCATTTCATTTTACCAGCGGGTTTCTTGCGGAGTATGTCAGATGGCGTGACGGAGAGCGGATTAAGGTGGACGGCAATCAGGTACAATGGGTACAGAGTGCGGTCTGGGACGATTCCTATGAAAGTTTTGTGGAGTACCTGAAGATGGTCTTCTGTTATGCGGGAACATTGTCCATGGAGACGGAGAGTGAAGAGATAGATTGTTCTCAGATGCGTGTCGGGGATGTTTTTCTGAAAGGGGGAAGCCCGGGGCATGTGGTAATGGTAATTGATATCTGCGAGAATGAGGTCGGGCAGCGGGCATTCCTTCTGGGTCAGGGCTATATGCCGGCACAGGAGTTTCATGTGCTCAAAAATCCGCAACACGAAGAGGATTGCTGGTATTATGAGGAGGAAATAACCTATCCGTTCTGCACGCCGGAGTATACTTTTCAACAGGGGAGCTGTCGGAGATTAAGTTATTCCTCCGGGCAATGATTGTTATATTAGGAGCAAATAATATGTTTAAAAATATTTCAATTATGGGGCGGGTCATTTATATTGTTTATGTTATTGAGCTATATGTGAAGGAAAATGATAAAAATGCTGACTGGAATATTTTGCTGGAGGCATTATGGTCATTTACCAGATACGAAGGATGCATTGACGACTATGCCTATGCGGTAATTGAGTGTACGCCGGACACTGTTCTGGATGAGAGAGAAGATTTTGGGACTTTTGAGCATTTTAGCGAAGAGGATTTGTGTAAATTAAAAAAGCTATATATGGAATCTCCTTGTACGGAAACAGTTGATTATTTGATGGCACAAATAAACGAAATTCTTGGATACAATTTGTATACTTCTGTTAAGCCGCCGGAAAGTTTTTCATTAAAGATTATGGCGGATACTTATCCTGAATTATTCATGAGCATATAAAAATGCTTGATACTACAAAAACTTGAACCAGTTTCCTTGAAATCAATCGAGTTATCCACAAAAATGGATAGACTTTCCCCTTGGAATCCGATTGAATTATTTTGAACTGTCAAGGTACGTTACCAGTTGCTATTCCAACTGTACTGTCAGCTGCCGGATATTCTCCAGCGTCTTATAGAACTCCTTTTTATAAGGACAGCTGCTGCACAGTTTGAATGTTATAGATCCTGCTGAACGGACTGCTCTTGCAGCAATCTTTATCAGTTTTAACCGAATGGTATCAACCTGCTGCTTTCGCATGTTTGCAGGAAGTGTCAGCCGCCTGAACCAATTGAATAAATTGTAGGCAAGCATGTGAAGCCTCATGCGGTTGGCATTTACCACTTTGGAATGACTGCTGACAGCAGCAAAGTCAAATCCGCTTTTGCCTTCCTTGATAAAGTTTTCCATCCTGCCGCGATTACGGTAAAACTGGATGACCTGATAAGATTCCATATCCATGTTTGTAACAATAAAGGTATGCATATGTGTCAGCTGGCCGTATGGTTTTTCAATCTTGAAAACCACGCGCCTTGGATAATCCCATGAGCCGGCCTGATACAGGAATTCGCCATAAGTTACCGCATAACTGATCGGGTCATCTTTGGCTGCTTTGTACAGGTCTTCTTCTTTATCCGAAGCAAGGGCAATGAGTGAAGGATTCTGTTTTAAGCGGATGGCATAGGAACAGCCATTCATCTCGCATGCTTTGTAAAGCCTGGGAGAAGAAAAACCACTGTCGCCGCGGAGGTACGTTTTGATCCCTCTTTCCAGGTATTCCCGAAAAAGGGGTTCCATAAATTTATCTGCATCGTTGCTGCAGTGGAGTGTTCCATCACGCAGTTCTGCTTTGAGCAGATCCCCGGTCAGACCATCATAACAAAGCAGAGGATGATATCCGTGTGCCTGATAATGGAAGTTGAAGCCTTCCCCTTCCTGACTGCCGTAGGTGCCAAACAGAGTACTGTCCAGATCCAGAAGCATATGCTCCGGACACTTTATGGAGTAGATGATATCCCG
>Ga0137307_102994_pt1 | contig 10736 bp, 12 predicted proteins | sample NAcewD2O_March_2_FD_97180 | JGI IMG/M metagenome (GOLD analysis project Ga0137307, IMG submission 97180) | Mouse cecal microbial communities from Vienna, Austria - N-Acetylglucosamine amended D2O_March | ecosystem: Host-associated > Mammals > Digestive system > Large intestine > Cecum | place...
AGATGGGTCAAATGTCCCCCCGATGAACCAACCAAACATACTTTCATAATTTTCTTGCTCCTTAAAAATTCCCAAATCATTCCTTCAAGGGATCACCACACCATGATTTGTGAATTTTCATTTTTGCAAAGATGGCAGTCAATAGAACTATTACCACCTTACCTAAACGAAATTTTGAGGAAAGTCTGCTTGTGAGGAGTCCGCATTCATGTTATTCTATTGTTATATTCCTCGAAATAGTTCAGCGTGTTATGGAGATACTGAACAGATTCGATTGCCTAGAGCAAATTGGGAAGGATGTTTTAAGATAAATTTTGAAAGGAAATGGAATAATAATGAGAGAAGAAGCTGCAAAAGAACAATGGGGAAAGCTATATGAACTGGTAGCAGAATTCAAGAAGAGGGAGACATTTGATGATCTATGTCATCAATGTGGAACTGAACTGAAAGTAGGTGATACGCAAGGCTGTGACAGCTTTAGAGATGAATGGGATATGTCTGAAGAGGATGGCGCTGAGGAGGAGATTTTGGGAAGTCTGGGAGAGCTGGGATTCGATATTGACAAGTTAAGGAACAGTGCATATAACATGTCAGAAGATGAGTTTGTAGAAAGCATGATGACGGATTTAACCAGGATATTAGAGCAGGGGATGGGCGATATATTTGATGATTCGGATGAGGTGGAGCACGAGCTTAAGAACAGGAAGCAAAAGGCGGATGCGGTGAGGAACTTTTTTGGGCAGGGGACAATGCCGAGAGAGTATTATGATGAAGTGGAAAAGTTTATTGAAGCAGATCTGGCGGACAGCTGGGAGGATTTGTTAGGGGAATCGACGAAGCCGCAGTTATCTGATATGGCAGGGAGGCTGAAGGCGCAGGTGAAGAAAAGTGCTCCGAAGGGTGAACTGATTGAGGCGATTATGAGCCGGGTGCATGAAGAGAGTTCTGCACTTATGGGGCTTCTGACAGAGGATGAGCAGGATGCTTTGGAAATGATGAGGACATCAGCAAGAGATATGGAAGGCTGGTGGGAGCTGGAGGATTTTCCGCTTACAATGGAACAGGTGATGAAGCTTCTGAATTATGCATTTATTGATATAGGATGGTATACGAGTGACGAAGATATGACTCTTGTTTTGAAAGCAGTTGAGGAATTTTAAGGGGAGCAGGCAATGGGAAAGGTATAATGCTTCCGGCCTTTTTAGGCTTGAAGGGCGACCTGGGGAATTGCCCCTCAGGCAGGCGGGAACAGATGGAGGAAGACAAGGATGAAATATGATGTGATTATTATTGGCGCAGGGCCGGGAGGTATTTTCTCGGCATATGAGCTGATGAAGAAGAGGCCGGATTTAAAGGTAGCAGTTTTTGAGGCGGGGCATTCTCTTGAGAAGCGGCACTGTCCCATTGACGGGGATAAGGTGAAGACGTGTATTAACTGCAAGACGTGCGCAATTATGAGTGGATTTGGAGGAGCAGGGGCATTTTCGGATGGGAAATACAATATTACAAATGATTTTGGCGGGACGCTTTATGAGTATATTGGGAAGGAAAAGGCAATTTCCCTGATGAAATATGTGGACGAGATAAATGTGTCTCATGGCGGAGAGGGCACAAAGATGTATACTACGGCGGGCACGGAGTTTAAGAAGTCCTGCATGCAGAATAAGCTGACTCTTCTTGAGGCCTCGGTGCGGCATCTGGGGACGGATATTAATTATATTGTGTTGGAGCAGCTTTATAATGAGCTAAGATCCTGGGCAGATTTTTACTTTGATACGCCGGTGGATCGTCTGGAGATTCTAGAGGACGGTTACCTTGTATATTTTGGCAGAAATACTGAGAAATGCCGCAGGTGTATTATTTCCGTGGGAAGAAGCGGGAGTAAGTGGATGGAGCGGATTTGCAGGGAGCTTGATATACCGACGAAGTCGAACAGGGTGGATATCGGTGTGCGTGTAGAGCTTCCGGCGGTTATTTTTGCCCATCTGACGGATGAACTCTATGAGAGTAAGATTGTCTACCGTACGCAGAAGTTTGAGGATAATGTACGTACCTTCTGCATGAATCCCTGTGGAATTGTTGTAAATGAAAATACAAATGGAATTATTACGGTAAATGGACACAGCTTTGAGGATGAAGCGAAGAAGACGGAGAATACCAATTTTGCATTGCTGGTAGCGAAGCATTTTTCAGAGCCTTTTAAGGATAGTAATGGATACGGAGAGGGAATTGCAAGGCTTTCGAATATGCTTGGCGGCGGTGTGATTGTGCAGCGTTTCGGAGATCTGGAGAGAGGGCGCAGAAGTAATCAGAAGCGGATTGATGAGGGGACGGTGCGGCCTACACTGGCGGCAACTCCGGGGGACTTAAGTCTTGTACTGCCAAAAAGAATTCTGGATGGGATTATTGAGATGATTTACGCACTGGATAAAATTGCGCCGGGAACGGCCAATGACGATACTCTGCTGTACGGGGTTGAGGTTAAGTTCTATAATATGGAAGTGGAGCTTAATCAGAATCTGGAAACAAAGTATGAAGGTCTGTATGTGATCGGCGATGGGAGCGGTGTGACGCATTCCCTTTCCCATGCGTCAGCCAGCGGGGTATATGTGGCAGACCAGATTAGCTTGTCAAAACTGCGATAACGATTAAAAGGAGACGGTTATGGAAGAGACGGAAGTGCTAATTATAGGGGCAGCGATTATAGATGTATTAGTGCGGCCTGCCAGTGAGGAAGTATTTCATACAGGCTCTTATCCGGCAGAGGAGATCTGCATGTCTCCGGGAGGTGATGCGCTGAACGAGGCATCTGTACTGGCAGAACTGGGAGATGCTGCCAGGCTCGAAACCGTGCTTGGTCAGGACCGTGCGGGAAGGTATTTGCAGGATTACTGCAGGGAGAGCGGAATAAGGCTTCGGACAGGATGTGCGAGGAGTGACCTGGCAACAGGTGTGAATGTCGTACTTGTAAGAGAAGATGGGGGCAGAAGCTTTCTTACGGATAAAAATGGAAGTCTCAGGAGCTTAAGATTATCAGATATAGCGATGCCATTTCCTAAGAAAGTCAGACTGATCAGCTTTGCCAGTATCTTCGTTTTTCCCCATATAGGAGCGGAAGAGCTGGAAACGCTTTTCAGACAGGCCAAAAATCAGGGGATAACTGTGTGTGCAGATATGACAAAATGTAAGAATGGTGAGAGGGCAGAAGATATGTCTGCAGCATTTCATTATGTGGATTACCTATTTGCAAATTATGAGGAGGCAGCCCTGCTTACAGGCGGAAACCAGACGGAAGAGAAGCGGGGGACAAAAGAAGCGGCCGGGAAACTTATGGAGGCCGGAGCGCGGTGCGTGGTTATCAAATGCGGTGCAATGGGATGCTATGTGAGAAATGACAGGAAGGAGTTTTGGTCACCGGCGGTGAAGAATGTGAACTGCGTGGATACAACAGGGGCGGGAGACAGCTTTGTGGCTGGATTTATACACGGGCTCCTTCATGGAGAGACAGTAGAGGGATGTGCGAAGTGCGCGAATGCGTGCGGAGCGCGGGCAGTAGAAAAGTTGGGGACAGGGCATTTTTAATTTGGGACGGGGCATTTTTAAAAATGCCCCGTCCCAAACTTACCAGCTTATCTCAAGAACCCGAAGGAGCGGATGATCGGAGGCTCCTTTGCCTGGCCCTTGCAGATTGAGAAGAAGCAGATGATCTTGACGACAAATAGCACCAGGATCGCGAGGAGTGCTGCAAGTGGGACAATGAGTGTCCAGAAGAGGAATACGGTGATGATTCCCATAAGTACATATATTACAGTGAATTTTAGCGCCTGCCGTACATGGAATGCTGCATAGGGGGATGAATGGGCGCCGAGCAGGGCGATGATGATTCCCATTGTTCCTAACAGATATACCAGCATGGCGATTACTTTATTGTCGGAAATGTCTTTTGCCGTGAATTCTGCGGTGTGGTCGTATGGGTCTGCTACATATACCGGTCCATTCTGATAATTTGGCGACTGGTTATATGCCTGATTTGTATGGTTGTTGTTTGCAGCATTGGTGTATGCACCGTTATTTGGATTGCAGGCTGTTCCGCTGTCTGTGGCTGTGCCTGTATTCTGTGTGTGTTCAGTGCTGCTCGTGTTTTCTGCGGAGTTGTTATTAAATTTTGTGCCGCATTTTGTGCAGAATGCAGCGCTGTCTTCCATCGCTGATCCGCAGCCTGGACAAATTTTCATTTGTGTAGTTCCTCCTTAAAATAACATTTTTTGAATCTTATAATGAACTGCTGTGAACTTAGAAGATGCCAATGTGGCAATTTTTTGACAGTTTCTCAGACGCTGCAGTTATTATTATGTCTGGGCTGCCATGTAATTGTATACCATGGCAGAAAGTCCGGTTATCATGGTTCTTCCGGCAGCGGGATCCGCAAGTTGGTTTAGGATGACACATAATGTGTAGGGCCCCTGGCTGCTGAATATAATTGCAGCGTCGTTTTCCACGTCTGTGAGTTCACCGGTTTTGTTGGCGGTCTCCACACCGTCTGGAATGCCGGCTGGAATTTTGCCTGTCCGTTCCTGCTGCTTCATGTAGGAAAGAATATTTTCTGATCCGGTCAGCTGTTTTTTGTAAATGGCGGACAGGAAATGTCCGCAGTCGGTGACGGAGGTGTAGTTGTCGTCTGCTGCATTAAAGTCTAACATCAGACGTCCCATATGGGTATCTGGGAAATTGTGTTTTTTACAGTATTCATTGATGCATGCCATTCCTGCGGCGGCATCGCCAGAGCCAAGCCGGGTTATTAGTGTGTTTGTGGCATCATTGTCACTAATAGTAATCATTTGGCGCATCAGCTCTTCGGTTTCATTTTCATAGGCTTCCTGTGCTTTTAGTATATCTGGCTGCTCATAGACACAGCCTGCGATAAAGAGCTTGATCAGGCTTGCAGACTGTTGCTGTCTGCTTCCGGAAACGGTATAGTCCCCTGTCGTCAGATTCTCTGCATAGACGGAGACGGAGGTTCCTTTTGCCTGCTCTTCACTAATAAAATCTTCGATTTGTGTATTCAGCTCTTCAAGGAACGCAGGAGAAACCGGTTCGTTTTCGCTTTTTTCCTGGCCGGTATCTTGTTTGCTGTTATCTGTTTCCTGGCTGTCCTCTTGTACATTGTCTGCCTGTTTGACGTTATCTGCATTAGAATGCTCATCTGTGTTAATAACAAGCGCTTCTACTTTTTTATCTACTGGAGCGTTGTCCTCCTGCTTATCGCCTTCCGGGAATTCTTCGTTTTCACATCCTGTGAGGCATAGTAATACCGTGGTTAGAAGAATCCGTGGGATCCATTTTTTCAGCTTCATATTGATACTCCCCTGATTTGTGAATGATGCGGATACACTAGCATAACCCACACTAATTAACCGTACGTTTCACTTGTCTAAATTTCCATCTGCCGCGTTGTCGTCAATCGGCGCAGCCACCGCTGCGCCTCGTTCCTCCGCCTTGCAGGCTGAAAATTTATTCTGCGTGAAACGTATCGGTAATTAGTATGGATTATACTAGTATTTGATTTAATGTCCATAATAGGCATTAATTCCGGCTGTGATTCCTTCTGCCATTTTTTCGCGGTAGGATTCATCCGCCATATTGTTGTCGTCTTGTTCATTAGTCATGAAACCCATCTCCAGGATTACGACCGGAATCTTGCTCCAGTTGATACCGGTCATGGTATCATTTGTCTGGATTCCCAGATTCTGCATGCCAGTTGAGCTGCAATAAGCATCCAGAATAGAATTCGCGAGGCGTGTGCTGTCATCATACAGATGGCCTACATAAGGGTTCTGCGCGGATCCAATCAGTGTCAGGGCTCCGTTAGAACTGGAATCCTCACTTCCGTTGGCATGAATCCTAACAGAAATGTCAGCTCCTTTCTCATTTGCGAGGGATGCCCGCTCCGCATTGCTGATGGCAGTATCATTGTCCTCCCGGGTCATGATTACATCGTACCCCTGGGCTGTCAGCTTGTCGCGCACTGCGAGTGCAATGTCGAGATTCAGCTGATATTCCGGGATACCTGTGAAGCGGCCGCTTGTCCCCCCTGTGGCCTTCATCTTCATTACATCGGATCCGGGAGCATTGGGCTCAGAAGCGCTCATATCTACATCTGGACTTTGGTGTCCCGGGTCAAGGGCAATGAGAATTCCCTTTTTTTCGGGCTTATTCGCTATCTCTTCTGAAGCCCTATCCGCCTGCGCTGACTTGTCCGGCTGCGCTGAATCTGCCGGAGTTTCTTTCTGAGCTGAGGGTTTTTCATCCGGGTCTTCAGTTTCTTTGGTCTCAATCTCGGGACTGGAGATTACGAGAACTTCTTTCTCTTCTTGCTTTTTTTCTGCTTTTTCCTTTTCGGGCTCATCGGCCCTGCCCTGACAGCCTGCTAGAAGCAGGACGCAGAGCAGGGGCAGTATGACCCATAATACTGGTCTTTTCCTGGTTATCGGTAGTACGATTTGTTTTGTCATCATGTCTATAATCCTTAATGTGCATCTAACTGGTATCCGCCAGGAGACATGCCGAATTCGATATCACTTAAATATTCTACGTTTTTCTTTTCTACATCGGAAAGAAGGCTTTCACTAAATGAGCCTGGACTAATGGTTCCATTGTACCAGCTCTTGCTGTTAAAGTAGGTTTGCAGCTCGTCAGACTTGAACAGGCGTCCGTGCCGTGCATAGATCTCATTTTTTGCATAATTAATCTCCTGCAGGCTCAGCCCGGAGATGTCTGATTTGCCAAGAAGGCGGGAGTTGCTTTGGGGAAGTACATAATCAGAATTCCTGCCAGAGCCGGAACTGGAGTTCGCCCTGCCAGCAGCCTTTGACTTCGTATCAAGGAATGCCGCAACCATATCATTTCCATCAGAATCATATACATAGATCGGAGATATGTACAGGTCATTTCCGCTGAAATGCAGACTGCCTTTGATGGAAATATGATTGTTTGCGCTGACCGTATCCAGGAATCCATCCGGAAGAATGGAGCTGTCAATGTATGCGTTGGTGGCATCCTCCATCAGGATCCTTTCGCCAGATTCATTCTGACCGTAAAAAGTCAGTTCGTTCTTCCACTGGAGAACCTTGCCGCCGCTCTTAGCAGTCTTCACCATACCCTCCATGGTCAGATCGCTATTTTCTAGCAGATTGTAGTCAACATCTGATAAATCTACTTCTGAGTTGTCTTCACTGCCGCTTGCGGGCTGAGGATCCGTGGTATCATCCAGATAGTCTTCAATCAGTGCGATATTCGGTGTGTCTGGCTCTTCTGATGGAAAGAAGACCGATTTGATTCCATATACAACCAATGCGACGATGGCAAAGGCAACCAAGAGGAATACAAGAATCACAATATGACCTTTTCCTTTGGGCTGCGGGATCCCTGGCGCCGGGGGAATCGTTCCCGGAGATACATTCTGCTGGTTAGTGTCTGCCGCCTGAAATGGTGCAGACTGAGCTTCGGACTTTGGCATTTCCGGCCCGGCATCTGTCCGGGCGCCGCATTCCGGACAAAAGAGACTGCCGGCCTCAAGCGGGCATCCGCATTTCGGGCAGAAACCTGCCGGAGATGTGTCCAGTGGTTTTTCCTGTCCTTTTCCGCATTCCGGACAAAACATGGCATCGTCCGGAATCTCTGAATTACAAAACTGACATTTCATAAACATCCTCCCTACAGTTCCATAGATATTCTTCTATAACATATATGCATCCATTTTATTACTTTTTTCATGTTTCGTCAAATTATTTGAAGCTGGAGGTTATTATTCACGGAGTTAGGAATGCGCAGTTCATCGCATTACTGAGCCGTGAATAGCAACGGGCCGTACACCCCGCTGCACGGCATCCAGGCCGGTAGAATGGCGGCTTCCAGCATCTGCTTCTCTCTGAAAGCGACTTTTAAATGAGCTGGGACAGCACGTCTTCGAGGACTTCTGGTACGGAGGCGGTTACATAATCCGCATAGTATGCAATTCCGGGCGCTGCATTTGACATCGCATAGCTGGTGCCTGCAAGTTCTAACATCTCCACATCATTGTACTGATCCCCGAATGCGATCCCGTCTTCTGGTGAGATGTGGAGGCGCTTCAGAAGGGCTTCTAGGGAAGACCCCTTATTTGCGTCTGGGGCAATAAAGTCTATCCAGATATTGCCGGAGGTTACAATCTTAATCTCAGAAGAAAAGAGTTTTTTAAAATATTCTCCGATCGCGTCAGTGCCTTTAAAGTCGCACATCGCGAGCTTAAGGAAAGGATCCTGTATCTCGAGGAGATCGGGAACGGTTTTAAGATCATAGTGAAGCACCTCTCGTACATGTTTTATATACGCTTCGTCTGTGGAGTCGGTGAAAATATCTGTCTCGCAGGACAGGAGCGGGCGGCAGCCTTCGTATTTTTTGCCGGCATCTATTATGGAAAGCCCTAGCTCCCGTTCGATGTGTCCTTTTGCAATAACCTCATCCTTGTAGACGCACAGCGAGCCATTCTCCGCCACATAGGCAATGTCATCCTTTACCGGCTCAAATAGAAGGCGGAGGTTCTTGTAAGGGCGCCCGCTGGCAGCAACAAACAAGATCCCTTTCTTTTTTAATTCCAGGATGAGGTCAAAAATTGCCGGGTCAGGCATCTGGGCGCCGCCCTGCAGTAATGTACCGTCAAGGTCGCTTGCAATATATTTTATCATGAATTAATCTCCTTTCGTTTTTCATCTAAATCTTTTTGCAATGCCGGGTTGCACTTCGTATACTTACCTATTATAATATAAAAAGGAAATAAAAAAAAGGAGAAATAATATGAGAATAGGTATTGGAAATGACCATGCAGCGATAGAGATGAAAAATGATGTTGTAACATATCTGAAGGAAAAGGGGATTGAGGTTGTAAACTACGGAACAGATGAACCAGTGAGCTGCAATTACCCAGAGTATGGTGAAAAGGTCGGACGCGCGGTTGTGTCTAGAGAAGTGGATCTTGGAATCCTGATCTGCGGTACAGGCGTGGGAATCTCCCTTGCGGCAAATAAGGTGAAAGGAGTAAGGGCAGTCGTGTGCTCCGAGCCCTATTCCGCAAAGCTTTCAAGACAGCACAATAATACGAACGTCCTGGCATTCGGGGCTCGTGTGATAGGCATTGAGATGGCGAAGATGATCATTGATGAGTGGCTGAATGCAGAATTCATGGGCGGAAGACACCAGACAAGGGTAGATATGATTATGGCAATAGAGGACAGGCCCTGCTAAAAAGGGACAGGTCATTTTTAATCTGGGACGGGGCATTTTTAAAAATGCCCCGTCCCCAAAAGGAGAACAGTATGGATGATAATTCAAGAAACCGGTTCCGGTATACAATTTATGTCCTGGCGGGCCTTTATCTGCTTCATACAGCGTATGGCCTTTTTAAAGGCTTGCCGAATGGCGTGGGCAATGAGAAGATTATTATAATTATTTCTATGATTGTATTTGTGGCTGCTGCGGTGATTATGATTGTTGTCGGGGTGAAGAAGGGGTTTCTGGAAGGCCGGCAGGAGAAAGAGGATGAGGATCTAGATGAGAAGGATGGGGAGTTTTGACCAGGGGGATTTTAGCCCCCTGATGCTTTCGGAAGTTCCGGTCTTATATTGTGTTCAGGCATATTGTCCGCGCATATGTGCTCTTTGAATCTTCAACAACGCGGATTTTTCCCTGTCTGATATAATGTTCAATTCTCCGGGCATACCACCAGTCCCCGACGCCGAGCTGTGACTGGCCGAGAATGTCTCCAATCAGCCGGGATTCTTTTAATGGCGCACTGGTCAGCCTTTCCCAGATTAGAAAATCGTAGAAATCTTCCGGAACACTGAGAAGCCTGTTATTCACTATGGCTCGAAGAGGGCTGTTTTCTTCGGCCAGAATACCCCATAGCGTGTTGTACATACGAACCTCTTCTTTTGAAAGAGATCTTTCATGAGGTAAGAATCCGGCAAATTCTTCTGCAGAAACTTCATTCCAGCTTTGATAAGAAACAATATTTGTATCCCGGACTACGTACTCTGGAAGCTTTACTGCTGATATCTCATTTTTATAGTCCTTTAATATCTGGCACAGACTGTATAAGCCGCATCTTGAATAGGGGGCATCACTGTACCAGATCCGGACAGATTCTCCGTTGTCCAGAAATCTTTTCAGCCGGTATAATTCGTTTACATATGCGTCTCCTGCATTTTTCAGTTCTTGAATAGTCTCTTCATCCTGTTCCCACTGATTTTGCGCATACATGGAACCGATCAGCTCTTTGCGGTATGGGCTGTCCATTGGCTCTTTAATATTTCCTATATCCATCATGAATCCAAGACAGATGACTTCATCCGGCGTCCCCTCGACCCAGCCGGCAAAAGATTTCCTGGGCGGTGTCTTTTTTCCTGCCACCCATACAGATACAGGGCCGTTTACAGTGCCTGCCACGAATTTATTTTTTGCGGCCTTCATAGAGCCGGCTTCGCTCTCGCCAAATAATACCTCAATCATATAAATCACCTCGTAAAGAATTATAACACAGTATGTGTGAAATAGCTAGTTAAGTTGCTGTTCATGGGTTAGGGACGCCCGAACTGGTTACTATTCACGGACTAACCGTCCGCTCATAGTACAGCCCATTTAAAGTCGCTTTCAGCGAGGGGCTGGATGCCGGATACCACCACTTTATCGGCCCGGATGCCGTG
>Ga0137307_102492_pt3 | contig 10722 bp, 12 predicted proteins | sample NAcewD2O_March_2_FD_97180 | JGI IMG/M metagenome (GOLD analysis project Ga0137307, IMG submission 97180) | Mouse cecal microbial communities from Vienna, Austria - N-Acetylglucosamine amended D2O_March | ecosystem: Host-associated > Mammals > Digestive system > Large intestine > Cecum | place...
TCGGGAATGTAGAAGAAGGGATCGTAAATATGGATATGCGGGATACATTTAAACTGTGTAACGTATATGCAAAAGAAGAGTGTAAAAATTGTTTTGCTAAATTCTATTGCAGCGGAGGATGCGCTGCCAATGCTTATCACTGCCACGGTGACATCAACAAGCCTTATGAGACCGGCTGCGAGCTCCAGCGAAAGCGTGTGGAATGTGCGCTTATGCTGCAGGCTGCCTATGAAGATCAATCAAAAAATTACAAAAAAATCTGATTTTTGTAAAAAAGGCTTTGAATTATTTGAAAATGCGTTTATAATAAGAGTATGTGTATGCTAAATTGGGAATAATGTACAGGAGATAGAGAAAGGAGAATTATATCGTGGCTTTTGATGTTGGGATAGATTTAGGGACAGCGAGCATATTGGTTTATGTAAAAGGAAAAGGTGTTGTTCTGAAAGAGCCAAGCGTAGTTGCATTTGACCGGGATACAAACCGGATCAAGGCGATTGGCGAAGAAGCACGTCTTATGCTCGGGCGTACACCGGGAAATATCGTAGCAGTCCGTCCTCTCCGACAGGGTGTGATCTCGGATTATACCGTGACAGAGAAGATGTTAAAATATTTTATACAAAAGGCAGTGGGGAAACAGAGATTCCGCAAACCACTGATCAGCATCTGCGTGCCCAGCCAGGTAACCGAGGTGGAGCGCAAGGCAGTTGAGGATGCGGCATTCCAGGCGGGTGCCCGGGATGTAAAGATCATTGAGGAACCGATCGCCGCAGCGATCGGGGCAGGGATCGATATTGCCAGACCATGCGGGAATATGATCGTAGATATCGGCGGTGGAACGTCGGATATCGCCGTGATCTCTCTGGGAGGCACGGTAGTCAGCACCTCCATTAAGATCGCAGGGGATGATTTTGACGATGCGATCGTGCGTTATATGCGTAAAAAGCATAATCTGCTGATCGGCGAGAGGACTGCAGAGGACATCAAGATCCGCATCGGCTCTGCTTATCCGCGGCCGGAAAGCGTATCTGTGGATGTTCGGGGAAGAAATCTGGTGACTGGTCTGCCAAAGACGATAACCGTTACCTCCGAGGAGACAGAAGAAGCATTAAAAGACACGACATCACAGATTGTAGAAGCGGTACACAGCGTACTGGAAAAGACGCCGCCGGAGCTGGCGGCAGATATTGCCGACCGCGGTATCGTACTGACGGGAGGCGGAAGCCTGCTGTATGGTCTGGAGGAGCTTATCGAATCCAAGACTGGCATTACGACGATGACGGCAGAAGAACCTATGACAGCAGTTGCCATCGGAACAGGCAAATATGTCGAGTTCCTGAGCGGCAATGCGAACGGTCCGGAGGATCATGCCTGACGGACCGGGGATAAAAGGATATTTGAAATTTTAAGGAAAGGAAGGATGGTATGCTGAGAGGTCTTTATACTGCATGGACAGGGATGGTCAATGAGCAGAAGAGGCTGGATGTTGTATCAAACAACATGGCAAATTCCGATACCATTGGTTATAAGGATGAGCGCGTGGCGAGTCAGGCGTTTGACCAGGTACTCGGGATCAAGATCAGAGATGGATCTCAGGCGTATCACAATCAGGCGATCGGAAGATTCAGCCTGGGCGTGAAAATTGGGGAAGTCTACACCGATTATACCCAGGGCTCAATACGGGAAACGAAGAATACATACGATGTAGCTTTGAGCGGAAGAGGTTTCTTTACTGTGAATGTCGTTGACAAAAATGGTGAGACACATACCCGCTATACCCGGAACGGTCAGTTTCACCTGACGAAGGATGGATATCTTGTGGATGCGGATGGTAACCGGATCCAGGGAGAGGGAGGAGATATCGTGATTGACCCGTCGTCCAGGAAGGTGAGCATATCCAATACAGGAGAGATCGTTGCGGATGGACAGACAATCGATACATTGCAGATCGTCGATTTTGCCGACTACGACTATCTGAGAAAATATGGAGATACAATGTATGAACCAGTGGAAGGAGCCACGACAGTAAACGCTACGGCAGAAGTCCTGCAGGGCTATACGGAGCAGTCTAACGTAAATGTGATCAAAGAAATGCTGGACGTCATTACGACGACGAGGGCATATGAGGCAAATCAGAAGGTGATCCGTTCGTATGACAGCATGTTAGACCGTTCTGTGAACCAGGTGGGAAGATTGTCCGGCTGATAATTAGGAGGTGGCGCTATATGATGCGTTCTTTGTGGACAGCGGCAAGCGGTATGATTGGTCAGCAGACGAATCTGGATGTCATTGCCAACAACCTGTCCAATATTTCTACAACAGGATATAAGACACAGGCAGCAAATTTTAAGTCATTGATTTATCAGAATTTGCAGACAAGGGCTACGACCACGACGGGTGAACCAAAACCGGTGGGAGCACAGGTAGGACTTGGTACCAGGGTGGGATCGATCTCATCAGACTTTACCCAGGGACCGCTGCTCACTACAAATGGGGCATTTGATTATGCGATCCAGGGCGAGGGATTCTTTATGGTCCGGCTCAACGACGGCTCGACAGCATATACCAGAAATGGTCATTTTGTAGTAGCCGTGACAGATACGGGACTTGCCATGACAGACAGCAGCGGAAATCCGGTGCTGGATACGGCGGGGAACCCGATCACGCTTCCGGCAAATTATCGTGCTACTGAGCTTGGAGTGGATCAGCATGGTAATCTTACTTACCCGGATGCGAGAAACAATCAGCAGAATATCGGGATACAGATTGGTCTTGCCTATTTCCCGAATGCGGGCGGTCTGGATAAGATTTCCGGGTCGAATTATGCACAGTCAGAAGCATCCGGCGTGCCGACGATCTATGCGGCACCGGATCTGAATTCCAAGATCGTTTCCGGGCGTCTGGAGGGCTCTAACGTGCAGGCAGCGGATGAGATGGTAAATATGATCATTTCACAGCGTGCTTATGAGATGAATTCCAAGGCGATCAAAGCCTCCGATGAGATGCTGCAGCAGGCAAACAATCTCCGCTCGTGACGGAAGACAGGATGTGCGGCATAAATTATGATAATTAAGGAGGCAGGATATGGCGATTTCAACAGATAATACATATTTGACGAATTATGCACTGGATGCAGGTACTGTGTCAGCGGATAAAGTAACCAGCCAGATCAGAAGTGCGGATACAGATGATGAGACAATGGAGGCCTGTAAACAGTTTGAGTCATATATGATACAGCAGATGTATAAGAATATGGAAAAAACGGCGAAGGTGCTGACAGAAGACGAGGATGAGGATGATGGCGGAGGCTCCGCTTATCTGGATATGTTTTCTGACAACTTTCTGGAGGGGATCGTGGACAATATGATGAACAGCGGCCAGGGTCTCGGCATTGCTGAAAAGCTGTATGAATCCATTAAGGTAAATCAGGGAGAAACTGTAAATTAATCGAATTCTGATACCGTTCAGTCTGTCGCATGGAAAGGCGGCACTGGACGGTATTTTGGTGATATCATGGAAGAGAGAAAAGGATATGTTTCCCATATTATATTCCGCAATGTAGAAAACGGCTACACTGTATTTGAATTGGAAGATGCAGGAGGAGAGACAGAAACCTGTGTGGGGAATTTTCCCTTTATCAATGAAGGTGAATATGTGTCAGTGCAGGGTGAGATGGTGCAGCATCCGGTATATATGGAACAGCTGAAGGTCACTTCTTATCAGGTACAGGATCCGGATGACCAGATCGCAGTCCTGCGCTATCTGTCCTCCGGGGCGATTGCCGGGATCCGTGGGGGACTGGCAAAACGGATCGTAGATAAATTTGGTGACAAGACATTCGATATCATTGAGAAGGAGCCGGAACGGCTGGCGGAAGTAAAGGGGATCAGTGAGAAAAAAGCAAGAGCCATCGCCCTGCAGTTTGAAGAAAAAAGGGAGATGCGCAGTGCTATGCTGTTTTTACAGGGATACGGGGTTTCCAACCAGCTGGCAGTAAAGATTTATAAAGCTTATGGAGCTGGACTGTATGAGATCGTGAAAGAAAATCCGTATCAGCTGGCAGAGGATATCGCCGGGGTCGGGTTCCGTATTGCGGATGACATTGCGCGGAAAGCGGGATTTGAACTGGATTCGGATTACCGGATCCGGGCGGGGCTTTTGTATGTGCTGGGTCTGGGTACAAATGAGGGTTATGTCTATATGCCGGAGCAGCAGCTGCTGAAAGAGGCGGTATACCGGCTCGAAGTGGCAGCAGAGCGGTTGATGAATGTGCTGGAGCAGATGGCGATCGATAAAGTTGTTATTGTCACAGAGGAGCGCAGTGTTTATCTGCCGGCGCTTTATTATTCGGAACTGAACTGTGCTCGTATGCTGACGGATCTGAATGTGCCGATGGGACGGGATACCGGAAGCTGTGACGCCGTGATTGACAGGGTGGCAGAAAGAGAGGGGCTGGAGCTTGACCGCCAGCAGAAGATCGCAGTGAGGGAGGCGATGTGTACCGGGCTGCTGGTGATCACGGGAGGTCCGGGTACCGGGAAGACCACGACCATTAATATGATGATCCAGTGCCTCCGGGAAGAAGGACTGGAGATCCTGCTGGCAGCGCCGACAGGACGTGCGGCGAAGCGGATGGCAGAGGCGACAGGATATGAGGCACAGACAATACACCGTCTTCTGGAGTACAACGGATCGCTGCTGGAGGAAGGGAGCCGGGAGGAAAACAACCAGAGTGAACTCTTTGGGAGAAATGAGTGGAATCCTCTGGAGACAGATGTGCTGATCATCGATGAGATGTCCATGGTGGATATTTATTTGTTTCACAATCTGCTGAAGGCAGTGGCGGTGGGGACCCGCCTGATTCTGGTAGGGGATGTGAACCAGCTTCCCAGTGTGGGGCCGGGGAATGTACTGAAGGATATCATCCGTTCCCATTGCTTTAATGTAGTAAAGCTGTCAAAGATTTTCCGTCAGGCGGCGGAGAGCGATATTATTTTAAATGCCCACAGGATTAATGACGGAGAGGAGATCGGGCTGGATAATAAAAGTAAGGATTTTTTCTGCTTAAAGAGGGAAGACAGTCACGGCGTGCTGGAGGTAATGCTCTGGCTTGTGCGGGATAAGATGCCTAAATATACAGGCTGTACGCCGTTTGACGTGCAGGTACTGACCCCGATGAAAAAGGGAGAACTGGGTATCTACCGCTGTAACGAAGTATTGCAGCGGTATCTGAATCCGGAGAGCCCGGACAAGGGTCAGATCGAATGCCATGGCCAGCTGTTCCGGGAGGGGGACAAGGTGATGCAGATGAAGAACAATTATCAGATCAAATGGGAGATCCGGGGCTATAATCAGATGGTGGTAGAGGAAGGCAGTGGTGTTTTTAACGGTGACTGCGGCATAATCACGGAAATTGATAATTTTAATAAAGAGGTGACGGTGCGTTTCGATGAAGAAAAGTATGTCACATATCCACAGGGGAATATGGATGAACTGGAGCTTGCCTATGCGATCACGATACATAAATCCCAGGGAAGTGAGTATCCGGCGGTCGTGCTGCCGCTGCTGACGGGACCGAAGCCGCTGATGAACCGTAATATCCTGTATACAGCGGTGACACGGGGGAAGAAATGTGTTACCATTGTGGGGAGCCGGGAGACGGTTCAGAATATGATCCACAATAAATCTGAGCAGATGAGATATTCATCCCTGACAGAGAGAATTCTGGAGATAAAAAATTAATCGGGATTTCATTAAAAAAAAGATGCAAAATACGTTGTAATTTGTTATGATAGAGGGAGAGGGATAAGAGCAGGGGTATGAGGAGGATCATGGAATTATTATTTCCGGCAAAATGTCCGGTGTGTGGAACTATATTGCTGCGAAATGAAAAAGGGATCTGCGGAGTCTGCCGCACCAGACTTCCCATAGTGACAGAACCGTGTTGCCGGCATTGCGGGAAACCGGTTGCTTCTCTGGAGCAGGAGTACTGCCCGGACTGCAGCGGCAGGAAAAGTGCTCTGGAACAGGGAACGGCGCTCTGGGTTTATACGGACAGTATGAAGAGGGCGATTGGAGATCTCAAGTACAGGGGTTGCCTGGCAGACGGGAAATTTTATGGTACGGAACTGCTGGCGCATAAATATAATATGCTGCAGCTGTGGGGACCGGACTGCATCGTACCGGTGCCGCTGCACTGGCGAAGAAGATGGTATCGTGGATTCAATCAGGCTGCCTGTATCGCAGAAGTGATCGGTGAGGGGACGGGTATCCCGGTAATAGAAGACGCCCTTTTGCGCGTACGTTATACTTCACCCCAGAAAGGGCTGGATCACAGACGCCGCCGGGATAATGTAAAAAATGCTTTTGTGATCAATGCTGCCCGGCAGCAGGAGCTTTCAGCGTATCGGCGCGTACTTATGGTAGACGACATTTATACGACCGGAGCGACACTGGAGGCATGCGGGAGCACTCTGCGGGAAGCCGGAGTGGAAAAAGTGTATTTTATCTGCCTTTGTATTGGCAGTGCTTGTTAAAAAAGGAGGATACGAATATGGAGATCATTACATGTAAGGGATGCGGTAAATTATTTAACTACATCCAGGGACAAAGGATTTGTCCCTCCTGTCAGAAACGAATAGAAGATAAGTTTATTGAAGTAAAGAAATATGTGCGGGAAAATCCCAATGCAGATATCCAGGTGATTTCCGCAGATATGGATGTCAGTGTGAGACAGATCAAGACGTGGATCCGCGAGGAACGTCTTGTGTTTACTGACGATTCACCGATCGGGCTGCCCTGTGAGAGCTGCGGTAAAACAATCAAGACAGGGCGTTATTGCGATACCTGCAAAAATACGCTGTCGAACAATCTGCGGCAGGCGGCAGGACTCGGCAAAAAGCCGGAAGGAGTTGCCATGAAGCCGAAGAAGTCTTCAGAGAGCCGCATGAGGTTCCTGGACAATTAGCCCATGAGGATTCTATACACTGCGACTAATAATGCGCCGGTTATTGAGCCGGCGCATTTTCTTTCTGTTCCCCGGTGTTGGGTTAATCCTCTTTTAACCGGATCCCTTCCTCGGTGATTTCGATCTTTTTCTTTTTCATCAGCCTGCCGATGGCACGTTTGAAGGCTGCCTTGCTGATCTGGAATTCCCGTTTGATGATCTCCGGTGAGGTCTTGTCGTGAAAGGGGAGAAATCCGCCGGCAGCTTCCAGCCGTGTAAGGATCTGTTCCGCGTCCATCCCCATCTGCACTTTCAGCTTCTGCTGAAGACTGAGCGTCAGTTTACCGTCTTCTGTGATATCCTTGACCCGGGCGTCGATCTCATCCCCCACATGGAGGTCACGGGTCATTTCATTATGGGGGATCAGCGCTGAATATTTGTCATCTACGGCGACGAATACACCGAATGCGTCTATGATCTCGTATACTCTTCCGTGTACGTTATCCCCTTTCTGGTAGCCGCTGTCGTTGTAAAGGTAATCATAGACATGCATGGTAGCACAGAGCCGGTCGCTCTTATCAATATACAGGGCAACGAGTACGGTATCTCCCATATGGACCCGTTTCGTCTGTTCCTTGAAGGGGAGAAACAGATCCTTTGCCAGTCCCCAGTTCAGAAACGCTCCGATATTGGTGACATCTGTAACCTGAAGCGGAGCTGTCTCATACAGTGTCACATAGGGGACAGATGTAGTAGCGATCAGGCGGTCTTCTGAGTCTTTATATAGAAATACCTCGATCGCATCGCCTGTCTGGATCCCTTCCGGCACCTGGTTGTTTGGGAGCAGGATCTCCAGTCCGGGAAACTCACCGGAACCGAGATAGATCCCGAATTTCGTCTTTTTGATCATATAAAGGCGGGCGGTATTGCCCAGTAATTTTTGTTCTTCAGTCATAATGATCCTTTCTGTTTTCTTCTTCTGGAAGTTGATAACTACTAGTATACTAGACATTGCGGAAAAAAACTAGTGAAAACTGGGAAAGAATGCGTTATACTGAAAAAAGATATAAATTCATAGAAAGAAGAGGTATCATTATCATGAAAAAAATCATTTCTACAGAAAAGGCGCCGGCAGCGATCGGTCCCTATTCCCAGGCAGTTGAGGTAAATGGATTCATATTTACATCCGGCGTGATCCCCATCATACCTGAGACCGGTGAACTGGTACAGGGAGGGATTGAAGAGCAGGCAGACCAGGCGATCGGTAATCTGGCGGCGCTGATCCAGGCAGCAGGGGCAAAGATCGGAGATACAGTCAAAACGGTCGTATTTATCAAAGACATGAATGATTTTGCAAAAGTAAACGAAGTCTATTCAAAATATTTTCAGGCAGACTGCCCGGCGCGTTCGTGTGTGGAGGTGGCGCGGCTGCCAAAGGATGTATTGATCGAAATCGAAGCGGTTGTGGCTAGCTCAACGGCGTCATAAGGCATCATAGTATTCATATAATTTCTGGACCCCGTTTTCAAGCAGATAGTAATGCCGGATATAGGGGATCAGAAGAACCAGGAAGAGCAGGGATAATACAAGAAGGAGCGGCTCCTGCAGAAACAGATTGGCAAGAAGGGTGATGACGGTAAGTACAGCGAAAAGGACGGTCACGATCAGATGGATCAGCCGTTCATGCTGGAAAAAACCGATCTGTATCAGCAGCTCCTTTTTGGCGGTCTCTGCTTTTTCCGGCGTCAGGGGCTGACCGTCTTCCCATGTACCTCCCGCCAGTTTAGCGTAATATGACAACATCGTTTTCATGCGTGTACCCATAGAAACTCTCCCTTCTGGCTCGACGGCGCCAATTAGAATCTGCCATTGAGCGAACTCTTTTATAGGAAGATTATAACATATCACACCGGGACAGGAAAGGGAAAATAGTCACTTGTTGTAGAATAAAATGGTGGTTTTTTGGGCGGTTGGGAGGAACTGGGAAAAATATGTAAAAAAAACGCTATTTCATAGCTTGACAGATGACCGCAGAGTTGTTATACTGAAAAACACAGTTAATAATTTTGTAACAATTAAGATGATGTTTTTGGGGAGAACCGATATTGGAGGGAAAATATATGCAGCAGAGGAAGGTAGTCAGGATCGCATTGGGTGCAACTCTCGTTTTATCTTTTGGTGTGTTTGGCCATTACATAGTTTCGAGATCTACTACTATGGGTACAGAGACAGAACTGGCAGGTATGTCATATACACTGGATCAGTACTGCTCCGTGCAGACGGGAGCGAACCAGACGGATCCTGAGGCAATCGTAGCTTTTGATGATGATGTAACGAAAACAAATGGAACGGATACGACGGTCAGCGGGACGGCAGTAAATGGTGCAACGCCGGAACCTACGGTGAAACCAAAAGCCAGTGCGACGCCGAAGCCGGAGTCTGAATATGCCAATGTGGGTATTTCCATTGCGGCAGATTATGTAAATATAAGAAAGAGTCCTACTACGAAGGCGGAGATCGTTGGTAAGCTGTATCGTGGCAGCGCGGCCACGATCACAGCTACAAAAGGTGACTGGGTACAGATCAAGTCGGGTTCTGTCACCGGATATATTATGAAGGATTATCTGGCGATCGGGTATAGTGCAGAGAAACTGATTGATGACTTCGGGACGAAGTGGGCGACAGTCACGACAGAGACACTGCGTGTCCGGGAAGAGAAAAGTACAGAGGCTACCGTTCTTACCCTGATCTCCGGTGAGGAGAGCTATGAGGTTCTGAAAGAGGATTCGGAATGGGCGAAGATCTGTGTGGATGGTGATACGAGCGGATATGTATCCAAAGAGTATGTAAAGGTTACTGTCCAGTTTAAGAAGGCAGTATCGATTGAGGAAGAGCGGGAAGAAGAGCGGCGGAAAGCGGCAGCAGAGGAAGCAGAGAGACAGGAGCAGAAGGCAGCAGAGAGAGCGGCTTCCCAAAATAATAACAGCAGCGGTCAGAGCTCCAGCAGCAAAAAGAGTTCGGGCAGTAAGAGTAATTCTGGTGGCAGCAGTAAGAAGAGCAGTTCCCAAAAGGGGTCATCCGGCTCCAATTCCGGTTCCGGTGGCAGCAGCGGCTCTGGTGGCGGCAGTTCTGAACCGGATACCGGCTCCGGCGGCTCCAGTGGTTCTGGCGGCTCTGGTGAGTCCGATACAGGCGGCGGCGGAAGCGTACTGGGAAGCGGCGACGGATCTGCGATTGCATCCTATGCACTCCGGTTTGTGGGAAACCCTTACGTCTATGGTGGTTCAAGTCTGACGAAGGGTACGGATTGTTCCGGTTTTACCATGTCGATATTTAAGAAGTTTGGTATTCATTTACCACGAACATCCGGTGAACAGTCCCGGACAGGAAAGAAGATTAAAGTATCAGAGGCGAGACCGGGAGACCTGATCTTCTATTCCAGTGGAGGACGCGTGAACCATGTAGCGATCTGCATTGGTGGAGGACGCGTCGTACATGCGAGCAATCCGAGGACAGGGATCACTACCAGCAATATGCGTTATCGTACACCATATTGTGCAAGGCGTGTGATCGGATAAAAATTGGAAATTTATGAGGCAGTCTGTGTAATGGCAGGCTGTCTTTTTTTATATAGAAAAGTTCGCTTCGTGCGGAGCAAGAACGACCGTCGGTCGTTCTTGGAAGCGTCGGCTTATCCCGACGCTTTTTTTATGGGATTTTCACGATTTTGTTTTGCGGCTCTGATTTGAACCATAGCGGGTTCAGATTGGCATCCG
>Ga0137307_102996_pt1 | contig 10719 bp, 12 predicted proteins | sample NAcewD2O_March_2_FD_97180 | JGI IMG/M metagenome (GOLD analysis project Ga0137307, IMG submission 97180) | Mouse cecal microbial communities from Vienna, Austria - N-Acetylglucosamine amended D2O_March | ecosystem: Host-associated > Mammals > Digestive system > Large intestine > Cecum | place...
CTTCCTTTACCCCTTGCTGCATCTGTTAGGGGCAGAGGGAAAAATCCTGACCATTACAGCCGAATACATCAGGGTAATTGCGTTTGGAACGCTGCTTCAACTGCTTGCAACCGGTCTTGTACCATTTATCCGTAATATGGGCGGTTCAACTTTTGCCATGATTGCTATGATTGCCGGATTCCTGACTAATATCTGTCTTGACTACTTCTTTGTATGGATTTTCGACTGGGGTATGGCTGGTGCGGCTCTGGCTACTGTTATCGGACAGGCAGTTACGATGCTGGCGGCAGTCCTCTTTTTCATCAGGAAGAAGGCAGCATTCCATTTGCCGCAGTTTGCCGCAATTCCCGCCTTTTTTTGTTCCATCTGCAAGGTAGCTGTCGCTCCTTTCGGTCTGACCATTTCCCCTACCATCACGATTATTCTGATGAACCGTTTTCTCTTGATGCATGGGAATGAACAGGCTGTCGCCGTCTATAGCTGTATCAGCTATGTAGTAAGTATTGTATATCTGCTTTTGCAAGGCGTGGGCGATGGAAGCCAGCCGCTTATCAGCAAATATTATGGAAAAGGTAACATTCGGGAAATGGTGAATATCAGGCGCTTTGCCTATGAAACGGCTTTTGTCATTACCATTGTATGCATGGCTGGTCTTTTTGTGGTGCGAGGTTCTGTCGGCGTGCTGTTTGGTGCGTCATCCGACGCTTGCCGGGAAGTAGCAGACTATTTGCCGGTGTTTTTGGCGCCGCTATTATTTCTCTACTATGTGCGTGTTACCACCTCATATTTCTATGCCACAGAAAAGGCAATTTTGTCCTATGTTTTGGTATTTGCCGAGCCGTTGTTTGAGTTTATACTGCTCCTGTTTTTGCCGTTGATGCTGAACCTGCTAGGGGTGTGGCTGGCAGTGCCAATCTCACAAGCCATAGCATGTTTGATTGCCGTTTGTGCACAATGTGCAGTGGAGCATAAATTGGTATTGCGTAAAGGTGGCGAGTAAAACTATGTTTAAAAGTAGATAATGGTTATACTCACAAGAAGGTGAATATTTTGATTATGGTGATTTAAAAGGCATTTGCAGATTATTTTTCCATACAGACAAGAAATGAAGGAGGACGAAAAGGATCCGTTTATTGAGCAGTTGAAACTTTCACTTGACATTTTTGCATGGCAAAAATATTATGGTCATAAGGAGGAGGGGCAATGGCAAAAACTGCTGGAGAAAGAAAGGAAGATAGGATTATGAAGATTATGGTTATTTATGAAAATGAAAATGTATTTCCGCATTTTGGGCATATAGAGCATGGAGAAGATAAGCATGGCTGTGCAGGGAACGGGGGTGGATGCCAATGAGCAGATATGAATTTACAAAGAAGCTGGAAACAGGCAGTGCAGTAATAGACAAGGAACACCGGGAACTGTTTCAGGCAGTGAACAAACTTCTGGACGCCTGCAGCGAAGGCAAGGGGCGGGCATCTATGGACGAAACGATAAAATTTCTGAATAACTATGTGGAACAGCATTTTTCACATGAGGAGCAGCTCCAAAAGCAGAGCGGCTATCCTGATTTGGCGGCTCACAGGGCTTTTCATGAAAAATATAAGCAGACGCTTAAGGAAATCACGTCCCGGATATCGGAATCTGGTCCGACGATTACGGAACTGGGAAACTTGAACAGGCATATCAGTGTCTTGATTTCACACATCAGCACGGAGGATAAGAAGCTGGGAGCATTTTTAAATCAGGCATAATTGTGAGCAGTATTGCAATAGCAGGCCGTCCAAAGGCGGAAATAGAAATGTAAAGATTATCGAAGATTATCTGGAATACATAGCTGGGATGATTGACAGGAAGAGAAAGAAAATGGAGGAAATAGCATGGCATTTGTAAAAAAGCCCGTTACGGGCATGAAAGATATACTTCCGGAGGAAATGCAGGTTCGGGATTACGTGCAGAGCGTAATCAAGGAGACCTACCGGAGCTTTGGATTTACGCCGATTGAAACCCCCTGTATGGAGAATATCTCCAACTTAAGCAGTAAGCAGGGAGGAGAGAATGAGAAGCTGATTTTTAAAGTGCTAAAGCGAGGAGAAAAGTTAAAGCTTGAGACGGCGCAGAATGAAAATGATGTGGTAGATTTTGGTATGCGTTATGATCTGACTGTACCGCTGGCAAGATTTTATTCCAATAATGCAAACAACCTGCCTTCGCCGTTTAAGGCGTTGCAGATGGGAAATGTATGGCGTGCAGACCGTCCGCAGAGGGGCAGATACCGTCAGTTCATGCAGTGTGATATTGATATTTTAGGCGAGCCTTCCAATCTGGCTGAGATTGAATTGATTCTTGCTACGACGATGACGCTTGGACGGGTCGGCTTCCGAAATTTTGAAATCCGTATCAACGAGCGTCGCATCCTAAAGGCAATGGCAAAGTACAGCGGTTTTGCGGAGGAGAGCTTTGATCTTGTCTGTATTATTTTGGATAAGATGGATAAAATCGGCATTGAAGGAGTATCGGAGGAACTCTTAAAGGAAGGTTTTGCGAAGGAATCCGTCGAGAAATATCTGGGATTATTTGAGTTGGTGCAGGGAGCGGACAACCAGATAGAGACGCTCTGTGATACTCTGTATGAAGCAGGCTGCTTAGAGGAGGAAGTAAAGCAGAATCTATTGGAAATCGTGACAAGCGTGGAAGCAACGAAAGAAGCAGAATTTAAAATGGTATTCGACCCGACACTGGTACGCGGGATGGGATATTACACAGGTACGATCTTTGAGATTGCCATGCCGGAGTTTGGCGGAAGCTGCGGAGGCGGCGGACGCTATGATAAGATGATTGGAAACTTTACCGGAAACGATGTTCCGGCATGCGGGTTCTCCATCGGCTTTGAGCGGATTATCCTGCTTTTGATGGAAAGCGGTTTCAAAGTGCCGACGCAGCCGAAGAAGATTGCATATCTGATTGAGAAGAATTATCCCGCAGAGAAGTTACAGGAGGTCATTGCCAAGGCACAGAAGGAGCGGAAGGAAGGCAGACAGGTTCTGGTGGCAAGAATGAATAAGAATAAAAAATTCCAGAAGGAAAAACTGACTGCAGAAGGGTATGAGGAGTTCGAGGAGTTTTTTTGCAGGGATTGATTTTGCAGGGAATATGCCTTCAAAAATGATTGGATCGAAAGAGTTTCATAATAAAGATATTGCAAGTGATTTATACACCATCAGACGATAGAAATATTGTTTGATGGTGCTTTTATTAAATTTACAAGGAGGAAAAGTATATGGAATTTAAAGTAGCTAAGAATCAGGATATGGAGCAGGTATATGAGCTTGTTCAGGAAACAATTAAAGCGGTCTATCCGAAGTACTATTTGAACGAAATTGTGGAAATGTTTTGTGAATATCATAGTCGTGAAAATGTTTTAAAGGATATTGAAGACTTGAATACATATATCCTTATGGAAAATAATGAAATAATTGGTACCGGAACCAAAAAAGAGAATCATATCACACGGGTATATGTTCTGCCAAAACTTCAGAAGAAAGGGTACGGAACCTTTATTATGAATCAATTGGAAGAAATGATAAAGGAACGATATGACTATGCGGATATAGATGCTTCTTTGCCGGCATGTAGACTATACACACATTTGGGATATCAAACAGTAGACCATGGAATCTGGGAATGTAAAAATGGTGTAATACAGGTGTATGAAATCATGAAAAAACAATTGATTAATAAGTCAATGGAGGAACTAAAAATAAGACCATATAAGCCAAAAGATGCAGAGACGATAGTAGGTTGGATTAAAGACGAAAGAGCTCTTCGCAAATGGAGTTCTGACAGATATGGTGCATATCCCATTACGGCAGGGGATATCAACTATAAATATCTGGAATGCGACGGAGATTGTGAGGAACCGGATAATTTTTATCCCATGACTGCGGTGGACGCAAACGGTCCGGTTGGTCATTTGATACTGCGCTATACGAATGAGGCAAAGACAGTAATCCGCCTTGGATTTATTATTGTTGATGACAGTAAGCGAGGTATGGGCTATGGGAAAAGAATGATACAGATGGCAGTACGATATGCGTTTGATATGCTGAAAGCAGAAAAAATTACATTGGGAGTTTTTGATAACAACCCTTCTGCGTATTATTGCTACAAAGCAGCGGGCTTTCGGGAAATTCCGATGGAGCAGGAATTGGTTTTTGAGATACTCGGTGAAAAATGGAAATGTATAGAATTGGAGGTAAACAGGGAATGAATTAAAATCATAGATGAGAAAACGGCGTGTATCGTGGATGGGACAGGGGGCGACAGCTTCCATAGTCATTACAAAGATAGAGGGAAGCTCATCTATTTCTGTCACCAACAGGAGAACGTCTTGACAAACATACCAAAGGTATGATAATGTAAATACATACCAGAAGTATGTTAGGGAGGTGAAGAAACGGTGGCAAGAAACAGGCATCCGGAGGAAACCGTTAATTTAATATTGGATGTTGCGTTTCGCTTATTTATGGAAAAGGGGTATGAGCATACTTCTATTCAGGACATTATTGATAATTTAGGCGGTCTTAGCAAAGGCGCTATCTATCATCATTTTAAATCAAAGGAAGATATTTTAGTTGCTGTTACAGACCGGATGACGGCTGAATCTAATCAGATGCTTGCAGTTATTCGTGACCGCTTGGATCTTAGCGGCAAAGAAAAGCTGAAAACTATTTTTCGGGAATCAATCAACCGGCCGGTACAGAACGATATTTTTACGGTGGCTCCAGATTTTCACAATAATCCGAAACTTCTTTTCAGCCTTTTGCATGATACCATAGATAATGCAGCGCCAAACTATATTATGCCGATTATTGAGCAAGGTATTTCAGACGGATCTATTGAAACGGATTATCCAAAGCAATTGGGAGAACTGATTTTACTTGCGGCAAATGTCTGGGTGAACCCTATGATATTTGATAGTTCCGAAGAAGAGTCCTACCGTAAGTTTATGGTATTCAGCCAGATGCTGCAAGGTTTTGGGCTGGATGTTGTAGATGAAGAGATGTTAGAAAGATTGCAGGAATTGGCGTCTATCTATCAAAAGAACAAACAGTGAGAAACATTCTTTGCGAATTTGGATACTTCGTAATAAAAATCTGCCCTGTTATATGGGCAGATATATTTTGAAATAATACATACCGACGTGCGGTTTTCGTTTTAATTGTTGCTTTTATATATCATGCTCAGGAATAGAAAAATGGAGGTTTAGAGAATGAATCAAAAACTATTTTCAAAAGATTTTACGTTAGTTGTCATTGGTCAGATTATCTCTTTGTTTGGCAATGCGGGGGTCAGATTTGCGTTACCGCTGTATTTATTAAATTTGACAGGCTCATCGGCGCTTTACGGAACGGTTACAGCATGTGCCTTTATTCCTGCCATACTGTTGTCGCCTATTGGCGGCATTGTTGCAGACAGGGTAAATAAAAGGAACATTATGGTAATACTGGATTTCTTTACGGCGGCAGTTATCATAGCCTTTTCCCTGCTCATGAATGGAGTGAATCTCATTCTTCTTCTGACGGTTACACTGATGCTTCTATATGGTATTGCGGGTGCATATCAGCCGTCCGTGCAGGCAAGCATCCCTGCGCTCATCCATCAGGATAATTTTATGGCGGCAAATTCAATTATCAATACCATCAGCTCTTTTGCATCCTTAATAGGACCTGTACTTGGAGGCGTTTTATATAGTGCATATGGGTTAGAGCCTGTATTGTGGGTTTGCGTGGTATGCTTTATTCTGTCGGCAGTAATGGAAATGTTCATTAAAATACCGTTCCAGAAACAGGCTTCGGATGGCGGCGTATTGAAGATAGCCGGATCTGATTTTGCAGAGAGCATTCGATTTATCCGAAAGGAGAAGCCTGTTATCGGAAAAGCTCTTCTTGTAGTCTGCGGAATTAATTTGTTCCTGGCCGCAATGATTATTGTTGCATTGCCTTATTTGGTAACAGAGGTATTAGATTTAGAAGCTTCACAGGCAAACAGACTTTATGGTTTTGCAGAGGGAGCATTGGCGGCAGGAGGATTGGCAGGGGGGATTGGTGCAGGCATTTTCGCAAACAAACTTGCGCTTCATAAATCGGGCGATCTGGTAATCGCTTGTGCCATATGTGTGTTTCCTATCGGCGCTGCATTGATACTGTTTTCATCCGGGATGGTAAATTATATCATCATAACCGTATGTTGTTTTGCCATTATGGTATTTTCAACAATATTTACCGTTCAGATGATGTCCTTTATTCAAACGGAAACTCCGCAAAATTTAATTGGAAAGGTAATTGCGGTCATTCTTACCGTTTCCATGTGTGCACAGCCATTAGGCAACGCGTTCTATGGCGTCCTGTTTGAAATTTGCAAAGGGTTTGAATATATTGTTGTTCTATTTTCTGGCGCTGCCTCGCTTATGATTGCCATTGGCACAAGAAACATTTTTAAAAGATTGTAACAGTTCAGCCTTTGGCTTCGCTGTTACAAAGGATTTTCAGCAGAATAATATTTTGATTGACTTTAAGTATTCCTCTTAGCGGATTTTGACGCTCTGGCTCTGGCAGTCTTTTCATCCACATTTGGATATACGTTTCTAAACGCATCTTTTGGAAATGAATTATCTAAAGTGGAAAAAAGTGAGTATATAAAAAACAGCGTACAAATGTTTATAAAAGGTTTGGAACGGTAAAAATCGGTACTGCCTTATGGCAGTGCCGAAAAAAATAAACTGTATACAAGCAAGTACACGCATACACAAAGGAGGAATCACAATGGAAATAACAGGTGCAGAATTGTTTGTAAAAGCATTACAAGAAGTATCTGTAAATATGCAGTTACGGTACGGAAAAGAGAAGATTTGGCAGAAACGATAAAAAAGGCTTTTTATATTGCAAAGACAGGAAAGCCGGGGGTGGTAGTTGTTGATTTGCCAAAAGATGTCCAGAGGGCTTTCGGCAGCGCTGTTTATCCGGAGGAAACCTCTTTCAGAGGTTACAAGCCTTAAACATCGGTACATATGGGACAGATAAATAAGGCGTCGGAGATTTTAAACAATGCCAGAAAGCCTGTTTTTTTAGCGGGCGGGGGCGTCAATATTGCCCATGCAAATAAAGAGATGACACAGCTTGCTGAACTGTCGGGCGTAACTGTTATTACAACTATCATGGGAAAAGGCGCAATTCCGACAACAAACAGTCTGTATGTTGGAAATATAGGAATTCATGGAAATTATGCAGCTAATTCCGCAATCAGTAATTGCGATGTTCTTTTTTCCATAGGAACACGGTTCAATGACCGTATTACGGGGAAAATAGAAGAATTTGCAGCAAATGCAAAGATTATCCATATTGATATAGATGCAGCATCCATTTCCCGCAATATCGTTGCAGATGTCCCTATCGTAGCCGAAGCGAAAAAGGCGATATGTGCCTTGCTTGAAAAGGCAAGACCATTGAACATTTCAGAGTGGACTGAAGAAATCAATCGTTGGAAAATGGAATACCCGATTGATATGGGAAAAGCGGGTCTGACGCCGCAAATGATTATTCAATCAATAAATGAATTATTTAAAGACGCGATTGTCGCAACTGATGTTGGATAGTGCGGAGGGGTGACAAACAAATACAAATAAAAAAGGGACTTCCTCAATTCCTTAAAAGGCTATGACAATAACGGTTATAGCTTTTTTTCATGCGGTAATTACCGTATGAAATGAACCACTATTCCCCCAAGCGGAGAAATACCTGTCAATGATATTCCGCAATTCAAACTCCTGACAAGTAACGAGAAAAATCATATATAAGCACCGAAATCAATCAATCATATCAATTTATATCACAGGAGGGCAAAGAACATGAATAAAAAGCAGGAACAGCAGATTTTAGACTATTACAGCACCACCGACAAATATATCCGCAGTAAGACACACTCCAATGCGCATCAGACCGTATTCACCAAAGAAAGCGACAAATACCAGTGGCTTGTGTTGGAGCAGAAAAGCCAGTGTGAAGTCGAGGTAAGGCAGACCGACAATCATGGAACAATCACAGCAAGGGATAATTACGAACTGACAAGAAATCTCCCTAAGTGCGTAGGCGTGGAGCGTTTATGTGGGGGCGCAAATTTTCAGATACCTTTTAACGCTGATGAAATCAACTTAATCTATCAGTTTGGGGAGCAGAGCAAAGCGGAAACGTGCGCCAGTCTGTCCGCTATTCTTCCGCAGATAAAGGACAGTGACACAAAGCAGATAGTAAGCGATACTTTGAAGAAATTAAATGCCCTGTCAGAAAAAACGTGTGCGGAACTGACCGCCACTACCAAAAGACGGAAACTGACCGAGCGTGACCATTCCATAAAGACAAGGTTAGCCAAAGCAAAGGAACAGGCAAAACAGCCGACAGTTGCCGAGGGAAAACAGCACAGAACCCACAGCAAAGGAAAGGGGGATATGACGTTATGAAACTTTCAAGATACGAGCAGGAAAGTATTCTCAATTACAACGCAGGAGAACAGACCGCCACCCTTTATACAAGGGATAAGGCAGTCATGCGGAAACTTGACACGCTTGTTGCCGACTTCCCCGACACATACAAGCTGACAGGGCAGGATGAGGTATCTAAGACCTATTCCTTTCCGAAGTCTTATGTCAGCTACCGCAAGCCGAGGGCAGTCAGCACCGAGCAGAGGGAACGGGCAAGGCAGATGATGATTGCAAAGAATAGGGCAAAGGAAGTTTAAGCAAAATTTAATGGAATTGTGTGGGTGTTTGTGATAAAATAAGGGAATTGAACAATTGAATAAATTAGGATTTATTCAATTAGATTGGAGGAGTAATCAAATGATTATTTTGGTAACAGGAGCATCTCATACAGGTAAGACAGTACTTGCTCAAAAACTACTTGAAAAATATAAATACCCTTATTTATGCATAGACCATTTAAAAATGGGGTTGATTCGTAGTGGGAATACTATACTTACCCCTGTTAGTGATGAAAAAGCACTAACAGATTATTTATGGCCTATTGTGTCTGAAATGATAAAAACAGCTATTGAGAATGAGCAGAATCTTATTGTAGAAGGATGTTATATTCCTTTTGAGTGGTCGAAAGATTTTGGAACGGAGTATTTGAAAAATATAAAATATTATTGCTTAGTTATGAGCAATAAATATATTATGAATCATTTTGGTGATATAAAAAAGTATGCAAGTATTGTGGAAAATAGAATGGATGATGAGAGCTGTACGATAGAAACAGTACTCCGAGATAATGCCAAGATATTAGAACAGTGTCAAATTTACAAGGTTAACTATCTTCTTATTGATGATGAATATCAAGTTGACATTGAACTATAAATTGTAGGGAGGGAATGAAAATGCGCACAGAGGCAGAAATGATATCTTTGATAAAAGATATTGCTTTTAAGGAAGAAAATATTAGGGCTGCATATATTGAAGGCTCTCGTACAAATCCAAATGCTCCAAAGGATATTTTTCAAGATTATGATATTGTGTATATTGTAACAACTACAAAACCATTTCGTGAAGACAAGGAATGGATAAATAATTTTGGCAAGATTTTGTACATGCATTATCCCGAGGATAATGTGTTTTATCCATCGGATGTAGAGAATTGTTATGGTTGGCAGATACAATTTGCAGATGGAAATAGGATGGACTTACATGTATGTACCAAAGAAAATGCTCTTGCAAATCTTGAATTGTATCAAATATTAGTGGATAAAGATGGCATTGTGCCATATCCACAAGAAACCACGGATGAAAGATACTGGGTCAAAGAGCCTAGGGAAATTGAATTTAAATGTACTTGTTCAGATTTTTGGTGGTGCTTGAATAATGTGGCAAAAGGATTATGGCGTAATGAACTTCCTTATGCTATGGATGTGATAAATTTCGTCTTGAGACCGCATTTAAAACGCCTGTTAGAATGGAAAATGGGTATAGAAAATAATTTTTCTGTTAGTGCAGGAAAGTCCTGTAAATATTTCAAAAAATATTTACAGGAAGAAACGTATAGACAATTTCTTGCAACATACTCCATCGCAGAAATTGAATCAATATGGAATTCTGTTTTTGAAATGTGTGATTTATTTCAAAGTACGGCGGTAGAACTTAGTAAAAAACAGAAATTTGTATACGATTTTGAACAAGCGGAAAATAGCTTGAGTTTTTTGCATCATGTAAGGAAACTACCAGCTAATGCAAAAGAAATATATCCATAATTTTACTCAAGGAATTCCAATTTGTCGGGGAAAAATTAAGAAATAAAAAAATTGAATATTGTTTACCTTTAGGTAGCGATTATCTTAACAGACAATCAGCTACCTTTTTTAATTTCAGAAACTAATAACACAGCACAGAAAGAACGAGGTATCAAGATGATCGAGAGCAAAAATGACACAAGTAAAAACTTAGAAAAAGCATTACAGGTATTACAACAGGCAAAACAGCGTGTAGCCAACGAAAAGAAAAAGCAGAATGAGAAGAAACGCAAAGCCGAGAACCACCACAAGTACATCATGGGCGGTATTGTCGTGAAGTATCTCCCCGACTGCTACCGCTATGACGAGGGCGAGTTAAACCGTATCTTATCGGTTGCCTTGCAGACAAGGGAGTGTCAGCAGATTATCTCTAAAATCAAAGCGGAA
>Ga0137307_102998_pt1 | contig 10718 bp, 6 predicted proteins | sample NAcewD2O_March_2_FD_97180 | JGI IMG/M metagenome (GOLD analysis project Ga0137307, IMG submission 97180) | Mouse cecal microbial communities from Vienna, Austria - N-Acetylglucosamine amended D2O_March | ecosystem: Host-associated > Mammals > Digestive system > Large intestine > Cecum | place...
GAGAATATCACGGCAGACGTGCGCTCATGAGCCTGGAGACCGGGAAGAAGGCGTTGGATTTCCTGATCGCCTGTTCAGGCGGCAGGCATAATCTGGAGGTTGACTTCTTTGGAGGAGAGCCGCTTATGAACTGGCAGGTGGTGAAGGAGCTTGTGGCTTACGGGAGAGAGCAGGAGAAGATCCATGACAAGCATTTCCGTTTTACTCTGACGACGAACGGCGTGCTTCTGAACGATGAAGTACAGGAGTTTGTGAACAGGGAGATGGACAATGTGGTGTTGAGCCTTGACGGACGCAGAGAGGACAACGATAAGATGCGGCCGTTCAGGAACGGAGCGGGAAGCTATGACCTGATTGTCCCGAAGTTTCAGAAGCTTGCCGAAAGCCGGAATCAGGAAAAATACTATATCCGGGGTACATTTACAAGGGAAAACCTGGATTTCGCGGAGGATATTCTGCACTTTGCAGATCTTGGCTTTAAGCAGATGTCCATGGAACCTGTGGTAGGTGATGAGAGCGACCCGTATGCAATCCGCAGAGAAGATCTGCCGGCGGTCATGAAAGAGTATGACCATCTGGCACAGATTATGGTGGAGAGAGAAAAATCCGGGAAGGGTTTTCATTTTTTCCATTTTATGATAGACTTAGACGGTGGGCCGTGCGTGGTGAAGCGTTTGTCTGGCTGCGGCTCGGGAACCGAGTATCTGGCTGTCACGCCATGGGGGGATCTGTACCCCTGCCATCAGTTTGTCGGTCAGGAGGAATTTCTGATGGGAAATGTGGATGACGGTATTGTAAAGCCAGAGATTGCGGATGAGTTCCGGAGTTTAAATGTATATAGCAAAGAAAGCTGTAAGAATTGCTTCGCAAAATTTTACTGCAGCGGCGGTTGTATGGCGAATTCCTATCATTTCCATGGAACGCTTCAGGATACTTATGAGACCGGATGTGAGATGGAAAGAAAACGTGTGGAATGTGCTATTATGATAAAAGCAGCATTAGCTGAACAGGGAAAGGAAGTTTACCATGAAGAAAAGTAAAGGCATACTTAGTCTTGTTGTAACGGCGGCGGTGATCGCGCTGCTTGCATTTACAACAACGGCTGGTTTTGGAAAGGGTCATATCGGATCAGCCAGAAACATCAAATTAGGACTTGACCTTGCAGGCGGAGTCAGTATTACCTATCAGGTCAAGGATGACAACCCGTCAGAAAAGGACATGCAGGATACGATCTACAAGCTCCAGAAGCGTGTAGAGCAGTACAGTACAGAGTCAAGCGTCTATCAGGAGGGCGATGACCGGATCAATATTGAAATTCCGGGCGTATCCAACGCCAATGAGATCCTGGATGAGCTGGGACAGCCGGGATCCCTTTATTTTATAGCACATAAGGGAAGCGATGGGACAGATAACTATACGCAGGTGAATTCTACCGGTGATTCTGCCCAGGACTATCAGCTGAACAAGACCATTGAGGAGCTGGAGGCTGACGGATCTATCGTCATTACCGGAACAGATGTGAAGGGTGCACAGGCAGAGACAACAGAGGATCCGGTAACAAAGCAGAGAGAGAACATTGTCTCTCTGACACTTACAGACGAAGGTACGGATAAATTTGCAGATGCAACCAGAGAAGCTGCTCCGACCAAAGACAGTATCGGCATCTATTATGACGGGGCTTTTGTCAGTGTTCCGAATGTTCAGAATGTAATTGAAAACGGACAGGCACAGATTACAGGAAATCATTCCTTTGAGGAGGCCGATAACCTGGCGTCTACTATCCGTATCGGCGGTTTGAAACTGGAACTCACAGAACTCCGGTCCAACGTAGTTGGAGCACAGCTCGGCGAACAGGCCATCAGCACAAGCCTGAAGGCAGGGGCGATCGGTCTTGTGATTGTGTTCCTGTTTATGATATTTGCATACCTTCTTCCAGGACTTGCGTCAAGTATTGCACTGATCGTGTATACAGGACTTGTATTAGTTATTCTGAATGCATTTGAGGTAACGCTGACGCTGCCTGGTATCGCGGGTATTATTCTTGGCATCGGTATGGCGGTGGATGCGAATGTCATTATCTTTGCCCGTGTGAAGGAGGAGATGGCACGCGGAAAGAGTGTGAGAAATTCCTTGAAGACAGGCTTTCAGAAGGCGTTGTCTGCAATTGTGGACGGTAATATTACAACCCTGATCGCGGCACTGGTGCTGTGGTTTATGGGTTCGGGAACAGTAAAAGGATTTGCACAGACACTGGGAATCGGTATTGTAGTTTCTATGTTCACGGCACTTGTGGTGACGCGTTTGATCATATTTGCATTCTATGCAGTAGGACTTCGGGGTGAGAAGCTGTATTACAGAAAAGGAAAAGAGCGAGGCGTGGTATCGTTCCTCTCCAAAAAGAAGATCTTTTTTGCAGTGTCACTCTTTGTGATTGCAATCGGCTTTGTATTTATCGGAGTAAATTCGGCAGGCGGAAAGGGCGCGTTTGCATACAGCCTTGAGTTTGAGGGCGGTACAGCTACTAATGTAACCTTTAATGAGGACTACTCCATCGAGGAGATTGATGAGAAGATTGTGCCAATTGTGGAAAAAGTGACGGGTGATGCGAATGTGCAGACACAGAAGGTTGCCGGGACGAATCAGGTAATCATTAAGACTGTGACCCTGGAGTTAGACAAGAGAGAGGCTCTGAATCAGGCAATGGTGGATAATTTCAAGGTAGACCAGGAAAAGATCACTGCAGAGAATATCAGCTCCACTGTAAGCGGGGAGATGAGACGGGATGCAGTTGTGGCGGTTATTGTTGCAACAATCTTTATGCTCCTTTATATCTGGTTCCGGTTTAAAGATATCCGATTTGCAACGAGTGCGGTTACAGCGCTTTTGCATGACGTGCTGGTAGTTCTTGCCTTCTATGCAGTGGCAAGAATCTCAGTAGGAAATACCTTCATTGCATGTATGCTGACCATTGTAGGTTATTCCATCAATGCGACTATCGTCATCTTTGACCGTATCCGTGAGGAACTCCATTACGCATCAAAGAAGACGGATCTTGAAGAACTGGTGAATAAGAGTATTACACAGACACTGACAAGAAGTATTTATACTTCTCTTACGACCTTTATCATGGTGGCGGTAATCTTCATCATGGGAGTAAGCTCTATCAGGGAATTTGCCCTTCCGCTTATGGCGGGTATCATATGCGGTGCGTACTCATCCGTATGTATTACCGGAGCCCTGTGGTATGTTATGAAGAAAAAGTTTGTAAAAGCAGCGTAAGAAGTTGGGGACGGGGCATTTTTAAAAATGCCCCGTCCCTAGCTTGCATTTGGAGGATATTATGGAACGGTGGGTGCTTCTTAGAAAAGGTGCTGATTTTGAGGCAATCAGCAGGAAATATGGGATCAGCAGGAGGCTTGCGGCTTTGATCCGCAACCGCGAGATAATCGGAGATGAGGCAGTGGATGCTTATCTGAACGGCTCTCTGACTGATTTTTATGATGGAATGCTTATGAAGGATATGGACCGGGCGGTAGAACTTCTTCTTGAGAAGCTTCGTGAACATAAGCGGATACGGATCATAGGGGATTATGATATTGACGGCGTGAATGCTACATATATTCTGCTGGAAGGGCTGGCTTCTCTTGGCGCGGATGCGGACAGTGACATACCAGACCGTGTGCAGGATGGATATGGACTGAACCGTATGTTGATTGAGCGTGCATATAAGGCGGGAGTGGATACGATTATTACTTGTGATAATGGGATTGCTGCTGCTGCGGAGATTGCTTACGGGAAATCACTTGGCATGTCTGTGATTGTTACAGATCACCATGAGGTGCCCTATGAGGAAAAGGACGGAGAGAGGCATTATATTCTCCCGCCTGCAGATGCAGTTGTGGATCCGAAGCGGGAGGACTGTGGCTATCCGTTTAAGGGGCTGTGTGGCGCTGCGGTGGCCTATAAGCTTGTGGAGGCGCTTCATGAGGCGTCAGGCCTGGATGTAGAGGATATGGATTATCTGATTGAAAATGTGGCAATAGCAACGGTGGGAGATGTGATGGATCTGACAGGGGAGAACCGTGTATTCGTTAAGGAAGGGCTGGCCATGCTGAAACGAACGGCAAATCCAGGTCTCAGGGCTCTGATTAACTGCACAGGAATCAACAGGGAGGCTCTGAGTGCATACCACATTGGATTCATTCTAGGTCCGTGTCTGAACGCCAGCGGAAGGCTGGATACTGCAAAGCGGGCTCTTGCTCTTCTTGAAACAAGGGAGAGTAAGGAGGCAGACATTCTGGCGGGGGATCTGAAGGCTCTGAATGACAGCCGGAAGGATCTGACGGAGCAGGCAGTAGAGGAGGCGGTAAAGCTTGTAGAGGAGACATTGATTCACGATGACAGAGTGCTTGTGATCTATCTGCCGGACTGCCATGAAAGCCTGGCGGGAATCGTGGCGGGAAAGGTACGGGAGCGCTTTTACAGGCCGGTATTTGTTCTTACGAACGCGAAGGACGGAGTGAAAGGCTCTGGGCGCTCCATTGAGGCATATTCCATGTATGAGGAGCTGACCCGGTGCAGGCATCTTTTTACAAAGTATGGCGGACATCCTCTGGCGGCCGGAGTTTCGCTTTCGCTTGAGAATGTAGAGGAGTTCAGAAGACTGCTTAATGAAAACTGTACCCTTGGCGAAGAGGAGCTGACAGAAAAGGTTGTAATCGATATGGAGCTTCCCTTTTCTGCCGTTACAGAAGAGTTTATCAGAGAACTGTCGCTTTTGGAGCCATTTGGAAAGGGAAATACGAAGCCGGTTTTTGCCGGGCGGGAAATTGTTTTCAGAGATGTGCGTATAATAGGAAAGAACAGGAATGTTCTTAAGGCAAAGGTGTGTGACAGGACGGGAGTATGGCTTGAGGGATTGTATTTCGGGGACGTCAACCGCATGGAACATACACTTATGGAGCGCAGGGATACCCTTTCTGTAACCTTTTATCCAGGCGTGAATGAATATATGGGCCGAAGAAGCCTCCAGATTATAATTACACACTATAAATAAGTAGAAATATTTGAAAATATCTGAAACTAATGGTATACTTATTGAAGATAGCGAATCGGTATGTTTTTGACAGTGTAATCAAGAAAAAGGAATGGAGTGTGCATAAGATGAAAAAGATAGAGGAATATGTAAGAAGCATCCCGGATTTTCCGGAGCCGGGGATTATCTTCCGGGATGTGACGAGTGTGCTGCAGGATGCGGACGGGCTGGTTCTTTCCATTGACTTGATGAAGGAAAAGCTGGAGGGTCTGGAGTTTGATGTGATCGTGGGGCCGGAGTCCAGGGGATTTATTTTTGGCGTTCCCATTGCCTACAGCCTCCATAAGCCATTTATTCCGATCCGGAAAAAGGGAAAGCTTCCCTGCGAGACAGTTTCAGTGGAATACGAACTTGAATACGGAATGGCAGAGATTGAGATCCACAAGGATGCCATCCGGCCGGGACAGAGGGTTGTGATTATTGATGACCTGATGGCAACAGGCGGGACGAATGAGGCGATGGTGAAGCTGATTGAAAAGCTTGGCGGCAAGGTGGTAAAGGCCGTGTTTCTGATGGAGCTTGCAGGCTTAAAGGGAAGAGAGAGGCTGAAAGACTATGATATTGACTCTGTAATTGTATATCCGGGGAAATAACTGGCAACAGTTTAGAAAAAGAGTATCTAAAGAGCGTATAAAAGAGTTTGCAGTAAAGCCTGGCTTGGCTGTCATTTAAAAAGAGAAGGGAGGAGGCAAGTAATATGTCAGAGAAGATTACAACTTACGAATCGTTTGATGATCGGATCGCGCCTGAGGCGATTACGGAAGACCTTGGCAAAGGACTTGATATGGTAGACGGGCATGCCGTGAAGGCGCCCGGGGATTATGAGAATCCAGATAAGCTGTATGACATGTTAATTGCCCGTATCAGGAAGTATCATCCGTCTACAGATGTGAGTATGATCCGCAAGGCCTATGACCTGGCCAGGGAGGCTCACGGCAATCAGTTCCGCAAGTCCGGGGAACCTTATATTGTACATCCTTTATGGGTGTCCATTATACTTGCGAATCTTGAGATGGATAAAGAGACAATCATTGCTGCGATGCTTCACGATGTCGTGGAGGACACTGAGATTAGTGAGAAGGAGGTCAGCAGTGATTTTGGAGAAGAGGTGGCACTGCTTGTAGATGGCGTCACCAAACTGGGACAGCTGTCGTATTCTTCGGATAAACTGGAGGTACAGGCAGAAAATCTGCGGAAGATGTTCCTTGCCATGGCAAAGGATATCCGTGTCATCATCATTAAGCTGGCGGACCGTCTTCACAATATGCGTACGCTCCAGTTTATGCGTCCGGAAAAGCAGAGGGAAAAGGCGAAAGAGACTATGGATATCTATGCGCCCATTGCCCAGAGGCTTGGAATATCCAGGATCAAGACTGAGCTTGATGATCTGGCGCTTAAGTATTCACAGCCAGAGGTGTTCTTTGATCTTGTGAACCAGATCAATGCCAGGAAGATGGAACGTGAGGAGTTCGTACAGCAGATCGTGGAGGAAGTGGCGGCACACTTGAAGAATGCGAAGATCAGAGGTGATGTCAGCGGACGTGTAAAGCACTTTTTCAGTATTTATAAGAAAATGGTGAATCAGGATAAGACAGTGGATCAGATCTATGATCTTTTTGCGGTCCGGATTATCGTGGATTCAGTAAAGGACTGCTATGCGGCGCTTGGCGTGATCCATGAGATGTATACACCGATCCCGGGGCGTTTTAAGGATTACATCGCCATGCCGAAGCCTAACATGTACCAGTCTCTTCATACAACGCTCATGAGCTCGGTAGGACAGCCATTTGAAATCCAGATCCGTACCCAGGAGATGCACAAGACGGCAGAGTATGGAATCGCTGCTCACTGGAAATATAAGGAGACAGGGGACAGCAAGAAGAGTGTGGCGACCCAGGAGGAAGAGAAGCTGAGCTGGCTTAGGCAGATTCTGGAGTGGCAGCAGGATATGTCCGATAACCGGGAATTTTTAAGTCTGATCAAAGGTGATCTAGACCTCTTTGCTGAGGATGTCTACTGCTTCACCCCGCAGGGAGATGTCAAGAACCTGCCCAATGGCTCCACACCTATTGATTTTGCCTATGTAATCCACAGTGCAGTGGGAAATAAGATGGTAGGTGCAAGGGTAAATGGAAAGCTGGTGCCCATAGACTATAAGATACAGAACGGTGACCGTATTGAGATACTGACCTCTCAGAATTCCAGGGGACCGAGCCGTGACTGGCTGAATGTTGTAAAGAGTACCCAGGCGAAGAATAAGATTAACCAGTGGTTTAAGAAAGAGTTTAAGGAAGACAACATTATAAAAGGAAAAGAGATGATTACGTCCTATTGCAGGGCGAAGTCTATTAATGCATCTGATATACTGCAGTCAAAGTATCAGGAGATTGTTCAGAAAAAGTACGGCTTTAAGGACTGGGCTTCCGTGCTGGCAGCAATCGGACACGGCGGTCTGAAGGAAGGCCAGGTTGTCAACCGTCTTATGGAGGAATATGCAAAGGAGCATAAGCAGGAGATTACTGATGAGGTCGTGCTTGAGAAAGTGGCTGAGGCTGCAAGGAATAAGGTGCATATTGCCAAGTCAAAGAGCGGTATTGTCGTAAAGGGAATTGATGATATGGCTGTGCGTTTTTCCAGATGCTGTAATCCGGTTCCGGGAGATGAGATCGTCGGATTTGTGACGCGAGGACGGGGGATGACCATTCACCGGACAGACTGTGTAAATATGATCCACCTGACAGAGACAGAACGTGCCAGGCTGATTGATGTGGAATGGGAGAGTAATGTTGCGGAAAAGGCAGAAGGGCAGTATCTTGCTGAGATTAAGATGTATGCCAATGACCGCAAAGGTCTGCTCATGGAGGTTACCAGGATCTTTACAGAGTCGGGCGTGGATGTGAAATCCATGAATATCCGTACCAGCAAGCAGGGGACCGCTACCATTGAGACTGGGTTTATTGTTCATGGGCGGGAGGAATTGTCGAAGATCATTACAAGGCTCAGGATGCTGGAGGATGTGATTGATATTGAGAGAACGACTGGTTAGAGCAGGAAACAGCCTTGCTTTGCCAAAGGCAGATCCTGTACGGACTGGCCAAATAGTTATAAGGAGTTTACAAAAAATATGAGAATAGAAAAATTTTCAGTGGGGATTTTGGGAACAAACTGTTATCTGGCGGTAAATGAGGAGACCCTGGAGACGGTGATTGTGGATCCAGGTGCATGCCCGAAGAAGTTGTTAAGCTACATCGCAGAGGAGAACCTTAAGCCTGCGGCGATTCTTCTTACCCATGGACATTTCGACCATATCATGGGGGTCGATGGTTTCCTGAAGGAGTTTTCCATACCAGTTTATGTGCATGAGGATGACAGGGATGCCATGAACGATGCGCGTCTTAACCAGTCCCGGACTTATACCTCCGGGTATACCTTTTCAGATGCAGTGTATGTGAAGGATCAGGAGATCTTAAAACTTGCGGGATATGATATGGAAGTAATTCATACGCCAGGGCATACGATGGGCTGCTGCTGTTATTATATAGCATCAGAAGATGTACTTTTCAGTGGAGACACACTGTTTCAAAATTCAGTCGGCAGGACGGATTTTGAGAATAGCAGTACTTCAGCGCTGGTGCGTTCCGTCAGGGAACGTCTTTTTGTACTTCCGGATGATACGCATGTATATCCGGGACATTCTGGCGAGACCATGATTGGGTATGAGAAGACCCATAATCCTTATGTATAGAGTAAAACCTGATATTAGAAAGGGAGAATGAGGAATGATCAGGGTTGTATGCAGCAAGGAAACGTATGTTTATAATGGATATCATATGGTGAAGGCTTTTTATCCGCATGAGGAGGCTGCTTCCTGTGTGGAGGAAAAAGCCTCTCATTATATTAGTGTATATTTTGAGGATGGCAGTGCGGCTGCCGTGGCAAAGGAAGAAGTCCCGGGAGATGGAGTCGTGGAGGCCAGAGAATTAAAATACCGGATTGACTGTCTGCTATACAAAAAACTTGCCTCTCGGACAGGGAGGAGTCTTGCATGGGGGATTCTCATGGGAGTACGGCCGACGAAGATTGCTATGGCAGAGATGGAGGGCGGGGCGGTGAAAGAGGATTTCACTGCCAGGTTTGTGCAGGATTATTTTGTCTCCAGGGAGAAGGCAGAGCTTGCATGGCAGATTGCTGAGAGGGAGAAGAGGCTGTTGGACAGGCTGGATAAAAGGGGCATAAGTCTTTACATTGGAATTCCTTTCTGCCCGTCTGTGTGCACTTACTGTTCCTTTAGTTCAGGCGCACTGGCGGATTGGAAGGACCGGGTAGAGGATTATATTGATGCACTGCTCCGGGAATTGGCGGCAATCGCACGTGCGGCGGTAAAATGGCGGTTAAATACGATCTATATTGGCGGTGGTACCCCCACAACTCTTAGCGCTGCACAGATGGAGCGTCTTCTGTCCTTCCTGGATGAAAAATTTTCGAAGGAGCATCTTTTGGAGTATACCGTAGAGGCAGGAAGACCGGATAGCATTACGCCAGAAAAGCTCTCTGTCTTAAAGGCGCACGGGGTAACAAGAATCTCGATTAATCCACAGAGCATGCAGCAGAAAACACTGGATGTCATCGGAAGGCTTCATACGCCTGAAGATATCCGGACGGCATACAGGATGGCGCGGGAAGCGGGGTTTGATAATATTAATATGGATCTCATTGCGGGTCTGCCTAAAGAGACGGAAGAGGATATGAGAGATACCCTTTCCCAAATCGAAAGGCTTGCACCGGACAGCATTACCGTGCATTCTCTTGCGGTGAAGCGGGCGGCAAGGATGGGACAGAAAAAAGAGTATCCTATGTCTCCACAGATTGGGCAGATGATCCGGGACGCCGCTGACTGTGCAAAGAGGATGGGGATGTCCCCTTATTATCTGTACAGACAGAAGAATATCTCGGGGAATTTTGAAAATGTGGGCTATGCAAAGGTTGACAAAGCAGGGCTATATAATATACTTATAATGGAGGAGAAACAGACTATAGTTGCCTGCGGAGCCGGTAGTATCTCGAAAAGGGTATACCCTGACGGACGTATCGAAAGATGCGAAAATGTCAAGGATATAGCGTCTTTCATAGAAAGAATTGATGAAATGATTGAGAGAAAACGGAAACTTCTTGAGGATTAAAAAGAGTTTTTGTTGTACATCAAAATTAGGAAGAGTCAGGGACAATGACACCGTTTAACTGGCTGCGTTCATGGAACTGTGGGAAACCCTGTTTGCAGGATGTGGGAAAGCTGTTTTTGCTTTTCCACAGGCTGTAAATGGGGTTTCCCATAGTTCCATAGCCATTTCCATGATACAGATTTTGATGATTTGCTTATTTGATGAGAAATTAACAAATCGGCGGGAGGTATCCTAATTGAATCGCCTTGGTTACAGCTTCGACAGAGGAGGAAACATCAAGTTTTTCAAATATATGCTGTAAATGATTGGAGAGGGTACGCTCGCTGATATAAAGTGTGCCTGCAATCTCTTTCCGCTTTCTGCCGTTAGCTATAAGCTGCAAAATCTGTTTTTCACAGTCAGTTAATTCTTCTAAAAACGGAACCGAACTGTTGAAGATAAAT
>Ga0137307_103001_pt1 | contig 10704 bp, 9 predicted proteins | sample NAcewD2O_March_2_FD_97180 | JGI IMG/M metagenome (GOLD analysis project Ga0137307, IMG submission 97180) | Mouse cecal microbial communities from Vienna, Austria - N-Acetylglucosamine amended D2O_March | ecosystem: Host-associated > Mammals > Digestive system > Large intestine > Cecum | place...
CGTCGATACACAGTTGGCGCTCCGGATTTTTAGACAAAATTAAGGAAGGCATATGGCCGTCTGTACTATGGAAAGGAGGGGCTGAAGATGCATAAAAATATGAAAAAAGCAACTCCCTATCTGTTACTATTTCCCATATTTATTTATTATGCAGTGTTTTGGCTTGCACCGGTTGCATCGGGCATAAAAGAAGTATTTGTAGGAATGGATGGGGACTTTACACTTACCGAAAATCTGAAACTCATGTTCCGGTCGGATCTGTTCTCTGAATCAGTGCTCAACACAGCGGCTTTCGCAGCGATTTCTGTTGTGTTGCAGTACGTGATTGCACTGGTTCTCGCTTTGCTGCTTTCAAGGAAGTTTATCGGATCCCGGTTCCTGATGTTTATTTCTATGATTCCGATGGCGATTACTCCTACTGCTACGGCCATTTTATGGAAGACAGGGCTGGTGAAGGATGGATGGATCAATTCTCTGCTTATGGGTCTGCATATCATTGACAATCCGATTGTTTTCATGAATGCGGAAGGGTTTCAGGCAATCCTGCTTCTGATTGTAATCGATACCTGGACGGTAACACCTTCTGTTATGATCATCCTGATTGCAGGACTGCAGGGATTACAGAAGGAACTGAAAGAGGCGGCATATACCTTCGGCGCGAATAAGTGGCAGATTCTGAAAGACATTACGCTGCCTATCCTGAGACCTTCGATTACGACTTCTGTTATCATGCGTATGATCGCTGCCGTTCAGGTCTGGTCGATCGCCGTAATGGTACTGGGATACTCGAAAGCTCCGTTCCTGGTAGAGAGAATTGCATTTTACGTGGATGCGATTCCGGGAGTAGATACCAGTACGAAGCTTGCATATACTTACTCCTTCCTGACAACGATTGTCGTTCTTCTGGCAACAGTCGTCTATCTGCGGGTGTCTGGCAGGAATAAAATTGCAGCGGGAGGTGAGGACGAATGATGGACAGACTGAATGCGGTTCAGAAAACTGTTTTTGCGATTATTCTTGCGGGTATGGTCATGCTGGTAGCGATACCGTTGCTGTTTTTTATCACGGTTTCCTTTTCAAACTCGACAGAAATGACACAGTTTCCCAAGAATATTTTTCCGTCCGGAGAGGTTACGGTGTATGTGGAACCCAAAGATGACGGAAAATATGAGCTGTTCTACGATTATCAGGACGGGAGCGGCTATACTTCCATCATAACCACCAACAACGCTTCAAAACTCGAGAAACATTTTGCGAGACAATATGCGGTGGTCATGGACGGAGAAGAGATTCTGGAGGAATTCTCCCGAACCCGGACGGAAGGGGCGCGGGAATTCACCTTCCGGAAAGACATGTTCTATAATTTTAAACAGTTCTTCAAGATCGTACCGAATGCAGGAGTGGCTTTGAAGAACAGTATAATCGTATCGCTGTACACGATTTTGATCTCATTATCACTGGGCAGTCTTGCAGGGTACGCGATTGCAAGATATCAGTTTAAAGGGAGAGAACAGATCAACGTGGGACTTCTGATTGTCCGCATGTTCCCGACAGTGGGAATCAGTATACCTATGGCGGTAATGCTGATCAAAATGGGACTTTACGATACGATGATCGGGCTGGCGTTTTTGTATTCGATTCCAAATATTGCGTTAACCTCCTGGATTACCAGCAGCATTTTTATCGGGATCAATAAGGAACTGGAAGAAGCTTCTTACGTATTTGGGGCAAACAGCATACAGACTTTTCTGAAGATCACTTTGCCCATGGCATTTCCTGCGATGGCAGCAAGCTCCATGTATTCGTTTCTGACGGCATGGAATGATACCATATCCGCGCTGATTCTGACGAATGAAAACCAGACGCTTGCGCTGGTAGTGTATAAGGCGATCGGAACTACCTCAAGCGGAATCCAGTATGCGGCTGCGGGAAGTATTGTACTGATCATACCGGCACTGGTATTTACCTTTATTATCCGTAAGTATATTGGCCAGATGTGGGGCGGCGTTGAATTATAGGAGGAATGATATGAGCTATTTAGAGATTAAAAATCTGCAAAAGAGATATACGGCAAAGGGTCCCTTGATCGTAGATAACATGAATCTGTCTATTGAAAAAGGCGAGTTCATTGTTTTTCTGGGGCCGTCAGGATGTGGCAAGACAACCACGATCAGAATGATATCCGGGCTGGAAGAGATCAGCGGGGGAGACATTACAGTAGACGGCGAGAGTATTGTCAATAAACTTCCCAGAGAAAGAGGCGTCTCCATGATCTTCCAGAGTTATGCGGTATGGCCTCATATGACGGTGTACGACAATATTGCCTACCCGCTGAAACTGCAGAAGCTGCCAAAGGACGAGATAAAGAAAAGGGTACAGGCTGCGGCGGAGGCAACAGAGATTCAGGGATTGCTGAAAAGATATCCGGCACAGATGTCGGGAGGACAGAGACAGAGAGTTGCGGTGTCGCGGGCGATCGTTGTGGAGCCCAGGCTGTTTCTGATGGATGAACCGCTTTCCAATCTGGATGCCAAACTGCGCGTCAGCATGAGGACGGAACTTAAGAGGATCCATACGAAGCAGGGATCGACCAGTATTTTCGTTACGCATGACCAGTCCGAGGCGATGAGTATGGCGGACCGGATCGTGGTTATGTACAAGGGTAAGATTGAACAGATCGGAACGCCTATGGAAGTATATCAGGACAGTGCAACCCGCTTTGTCGCGGAATTTATCGGTACGCCGCCTACGAACTTCTTTGACGCGTCTATCGTCAGGGAGGGACAGGAGATATATGCAAGAGGTGAGGGATTTGATTATAAAGTACCCTCCTCGCTGCATTCGGCGCTTGCCGGATATGCAGGTAAAGAGATCGATATGGGGATTCGTCCGGAATATATTGATATTTTACCGGATCAGAGAAAACAGGATGGATATTTCTGTGATGCACGGATTGATTTTGTGGAGCCGCAGGGATCTCATTCCATATTGATCACGGAGATCGGCGCCAATAAAAATGTGAAAATCCACACGGTGGATCATATGGATATCAAACAGGGAACAAAAGTGTCCTGCCATGTGAAAAACGGTATGGTTATGTTTTTCGATAAAGAATCTTCTAAGAGAATCAAGTAAGTGGAAGTAAGGAGGCGGGAGAAATGAAATTTCTGATAACCCCGGATTCGTACAAAGGAAGTATGTCCGCCAGAGAAGCTGCGGAAGTAATGGAGGAAGCGATTCATAAAGTAATACCCCAGGCGATCTGTGAAATACTTCCGATGGCGGACGGCGGGGAAGGAACAGCAGAGTGCCTGCGTATGTGCGGGGCAGGAGAAGCCGTTCGATGCATCGTCGAGGATCCTGTGGGAAGAAAAATCAACTCGGAATTTCTGTGGTACGAAGAACAGAAGAAGGCTGTGGTTGAGGTGGCTAAAGCCTGCGGCATTATGCTGATTACTACGGATGAGAAAAATCCGATGCGGGCCTCTTCCTATGGTGTGGGAGAACTGATCGGCCATGCGCTTGCCATGGGCTGCAGGCAGCTGGTTCTTACTCTGGGCGGAACGGCTACCAATGACGGAGGCTGTGGAATGCTCCTGGCACTGGGAGCCAGGATTACAGATCGGAACGGGAAGGAAATAGAACGGGGCGGAAGGGGATTGATTCAGATAGAAGACATGGACCTTACGGTTCCGAAAGAAAGGATGAAAGACATAGAAGTGATCGTCCTGTATGATGTGAAAAGTCCATTGTTGGGAAATAAGGGAGCAACCCGTGTGTTTGGGGCACAGAAGGGTGCAACAAAAGAAATGATGGATGAACTGGAAGCAGGAATGGAAAATTACGCTTCCAAAATAGATCAGGCAGCCGGAAGAAGAATATCGGACATGCCGGGAGCAGGAGCGGCCGGAGGAATCGGATGTGCGCTGTACGGCATCTGTAATGCAAAGCATATCAGCGGTGCTCAGTATCTGATCGAGTCGATGAATGTGGAAGAGAAGATAAAAGAATGTGACTATGTACTTACCGGTGAGGGTTCTCTGGATGCGCAGAGCCTGGAAGGAAAGGTTCCTGTGGGAATAGCAAAGATCGCGAAGAAATACGATAAGCCGGTCATTGCCTTCGTAGGCATGTCCAAGGGCGAGAGCCATGCACATTATGAAAGCGGAATCACAGCTATTTTCTGCATTCTGAGAAAAAATGATTCGATAGAACTGATTATGGACAGTGCGGAACAGAATTTGCAGTTCACTGTTGAAAACTTCGCAAGGATAATTAAAATGCAGGAAAGGCAGAGGGTTCAGGATTAATTATGGAAAGAAACTATGCATTTTTGGATACGGCAAAACGAGGTGTGTTTTTTGACAAAAAGGAATATGATCATAAACCTCTGCCGGTATTTGAAGAGATCAGAGACAGCCTTCCTGACCCGAAGGTCGGGGCAAAACCTGAGTGGAATGAGTGTTACTGGTATACGGTAAAGGTTCTGTTCGGCAATACACACAAACCGGCGGAAGGAAGCGGTTACGTCAGCAATTTTGTGGACGCTGCATTTAATGATGATATATTTCTGTGGGACACTTGTTTTATGACTCTGTTCTGCAACCTGTTTCATAAATATATACCAGGCATCTGTTCCCTGGATAATTTCTACTGTAAACAGTTTGATGACGGTGAGATCCCACGGGAAATGGTCAGAGATACCGGTAAGGATTTTCTGCTGTGGGTCAACGCCTATGACAAACCTCTGTATTCCTATTTTCATAATCACTATGGCTTCCGCGGATTGAAGCAGATGACGGATCTTGATTATGAAGATATGTATAAACCTGAACTGGGAAGGGAAGTTACCCCGAATCCCTATCTTACACTGGATAATCTGAATCATCCGATCCTGGCAATGGCGGAGTGGCAGAGTTATGTACATACCGGAGATCTGGAGAGACTTCATCTGGTGTGGGAACCCTTGTATCAGTATTATCAGGCATTCAGGTATCATGTCCGTCATGCGAACGGGCTGTATGTAACAGACTGGGCGAGTATGGACAATTCTCCGCGCAATCAATATCTGGGATTCGGAGTCGATCCGACTTGCGAGATGGTACTGTTTGCGAACAATCTGCTGGATATGCTGGCGGCGTTAAATGCACAGGACATTCATATGAAGGATGAGGAAGAAAGGAAGTCCTGCCTGGAAAAGGACAGAGAGGAGACTATCGAGGCAATCCGGAAATATATGTGGAACGAAGAGGACGGATTCTTCTATGATGTGACGTTTAAGGAAGAACAAAGCGGTATGAAAACGGCGGCAGCGTTCTGGGCATTGATTTCGGGAGTGGCGGATGAAGAACAGCAGAAGAAACTGGCGGCCTGGCTGGAGGATGAGAAAACCTTCAAGCGCCCGCACCGGGTTCCGGTTCTGGCGGCCGATGAAGAAGGGTATGATCCTATGGGAGGTTACTGGGCTGGTTCCGTCTGGGCGCCTATGAATGCAATGATCGTACTCGGCCTGGAGAAATGCGGTTTCCGTGGGCTGGCGAGAGATATTGCGGTGAATCATCTTGAAGTGCTTAACAAGGTATTTCAGGATACGGGGACAATCTGGGAGAATTATCCGCCGGATTACCTTACAAGCGGAAACTCCGACCATCCTGACATGGTGGGATGGTCAGGACTTGCCCCGATTCTCTATTATGTACAGTATGGAGTAGGATTGAGCACCGTGGAAGGAGAAGATTATCTTGAGTGGAGCCTGAATGAGAAGTACCTGCATGGTGGCAATATTGGATGTGACAGGTACTGGTTCAGAGGTAAACAGGCAGATTTCGATGCAGGAATGACAGAGCAGGGGATAAAGATTACGGTGAAGACGAAGGATGAATTTTCGTTGAAAATAAGATTTCGGAATAAAGAGTATGATTTTGAGGTAAAAGGGGATTCGGAATTTGTCTGCATGGAGGATGTCGATGGAAAGTGACAGAATCGATAAGGTATGGATCTACGGTGACAGCCTTTCTACGGGAACTCACGGAGACGGCGCTTACCTGGAGGCGCTTGTCAGAGAATTTGATGTGGCGCAGCTTCACAATTTTGCAGTAGGTTCCAGCGGACTTTCGAAAATCACTCCGAACGGGATGCTGGAGATTATGGAACGTCAGATCATGGAGAAAACATGGGAGAATTTGGAAGCGCCGGATCTTATATTCATCTGGCACGGCACCAATGACTGGTATTGGGGAACGCCTGTCGGTTCCTACAAGGACGAGGGAGGACATGGTTTTATTTATTCCGTCGGACAGGCGGTTGGCACGCTCAGGCGGTACTTTCCGTCGGCAAGGATTGTCTGGGCAACACCGATCTTCCGATGGGAACAGCCGGATGGATGCGATAGGGCGGGAGATGCTTTTCTTCTCGCAAACAAAGCGGGGCATACACTTTATGACTACGAAAAGGCGTTGGAGGAGGCTTCCCGGAGATATCATTTTCCGTTGATCGATGTGGGAAGAACGGTAAATATTCACAGGTACAATGAAGAAGACTACCTGGAGGATCATGTGCATCCAAACCGGGCCGGATATGAGAGAATCGAGAAGATATTGCTCAGAGGAATCAGAAAATGCTTGTAACAGTTCAGCCCAGGACTTTGCATTTACTGCAAAGTCCGTGAGAACATGCTGAATTTAGCCAAGGGGAATCTGCCCCTCGCCGCAGGCGACTTGGAATGGGCAGATTCCGTAACAGAGAAGCCGAAAGGCAGAACTGTTACAAATGCTTTGGAATTACACCGCAGGAAGGAGATAAAGGTGATACGCAAGGATGAATGGATAAAAAGCCTTACGAGAATATACGGAGAGCAGGAAGCGGTTTCTGTGGCAGACAGAATGGAGGAACGCTTCCGGGGATACGAGGATATACCGGATAAAGGCGGATGGCTGAGTGAGAAGGATTCTATTTTGATCACATATGGAGATACCCTCATAAAGGAGGGAGAGGCAGGATTGGTAACCCTGCATGGCTTTCTGGAACGATACGTCAAGGATGCTGTCTCCACAGTGCATATTTTACCGATGTATCCTTACACATCAGATGACGGTTTTTCTGTTGTTGACTATAAGAAGATCAATCCGGATCTGGGAACCTGGGAGGACGTCAATGCCCTGGCGAAGGACTATCATCTGATGTTCGACGCCGTGGTGAATCATATTTCTAAGAGTTCGGAGTGGTTCTCCAAGTATCTGCGGTGTGAGGAACCCTATAAGGATTACTTCATTACCTGCGATCCGGAGGCGGATTACAGCAAAGTGACAAGACCACGGGCGCTGCCGCTTCTCACCGGATTCCGGACGGCGGAGGGAAAGAAATATGTGTGGACAACCTTCAGCGAGGATCAGATCGATCTGAATTTCAAGTGTCCGGAAGTCCTGATCGATATTCTGGATGTTCTCCTGACATATGCGCGAAACGGGGCAAGGCTGATCAGACTGGATGCGATAGGATTTCTGTGGAAGGAGGCAGGGACAACCTGTATGCACCTGCCCCGGACCCATGAGGTGATCCGGCTTGCGAGAAAGGTTCTGGAGGATTATGCACCGGGGACACTGTTGATCACGGAAACCAATGTGCCGCATAAAGACAATATCAGTTATTTCGGGAACGGTAAGGATGAGGCACATCTTGTCTATCAGTTTCCGCTTCCGCCGCTTACGATGTTTTCCATTCTGAAAGGGGATGCGCGGCATCTGTCAGAATGGGCGGACGGGCTGGAAACACCGGCGCCCGGCACAACTTATTTTAATTTCCTCAGTTCCCATGACGGAATAGGGATACGCCCGGTGGAGGGGATCCTGGACCAGGAAGAGCAGCAGTTCCTGGTGGATGCAGCGCTCAGGAACGGAGGCGCTGTTTCCTACAAAGATAACGGGGACGGAACGAAAAGCCCCTATGAATTGAATATCAATTATCAGGATGCCCTGGCTTCACCGGAAGAGGAAGATCAGGTGCGGATCAAAAGATTCCTGGCGGCGGAGACTATTCTACTGTCTATGCAGGGGCTTCCGGGAATCTATATACACAGCCTGCTGGGTTCCAGAAATGATTATTACGGGAAGAGTGTGTCGGGGATTCCGCGCAGGATCAACAGGGAAAAGCTGGAGATTGGCAGACTGGAAGAGGCTCTGGAGAATGAGGGTAACCGCAGGAGGATCTTTGACGAACTGATCAGGAGACTGAGAATACGTTCGGAACACAATGCTTTTGCGCCTGACAGCGCCCAGAGAGTGATCAGGGTTGACAACAGAGTCTTTGCCCTGGAGCGGGAGAATACCTCTGGTGGAGAGAAAATCACGGTATATATTAATGTTTCCTCCGATACCGTGAGAATACGGAATTCCTTTTCCCGTGGCTTTGACATCCTCAACGATGCCGAAGCCGGGGAAGAGACAATGTTGGAACCGTATGAATGCTGTTGGATTATATGGAAGATGAGGTAAACATGGCCGGTGGTTTGTCGGCCGGGAAAGGAGTCGGGTTACAGATATGAGAAAATTAGTTGCAGTCAAACCGCGCGAAGCGGCAATCAAAGAATATGAGGACAGGCCTGTTCAAAGCAATGAGGTTCGTGTGAAAGTGGAATTCGCTTCTCCCAAGCATGGAACGGAACTGGCGGATTTTCGCGGGACAACACCGTTTATCGACGGGAAGTTTGACGATGAGTGGAAGATTTTTGTGGAAAGGGATCCGGAGGAGCCGAGGGGAATCGAATTCGGGGATCTTCCGTTGGGGAATATGTTTGTCGGAACCGTTACGGAAGCCGGAGCGGATGTTACAGAATTTGCAGTGGGAGATAGGGTATGCTCCTACGGACCGATCAAGGAAACACAGATTGTCAATGCGGTAGACAACTATAAACTAAGGAAAATGAGTAAAGAGGCATCTGCAAAAAATGCGGTATGCTATGATCCGGCACAGTTTGCATTGGGAGCAATACGCGATGCCAATGTACGTCCCGGAGATTATGTCGTAGTCATCGGTCTTGGGGCAATCGGACAGATTGCGGCTCAGATTGCGGTGAAGCTGGGGGCGGGGACGGTGATTGCCATCGATCCCATTGAGCACAGAAGAGAGATCGCCGGGAAAAACGGTGTTCATTATGTGCTGGATAACACTGCCTGTGATGCGGGCTATGAGATCAAGAGACTGACGGACAAGCTGGGGGCGGACGTGATTATTGAGACGAGCGGTAATATGTATGCCCTGCAGTCGGCGCTGAAAGGCCTTGCTTACGGCGGAACGATTGCTTATGCCGCTTTCGCGAAGCCGTTTCCGGCAGGATTGTGGCTGGGGCAGGAGGCTCACTATAATTATGGAAAGATTATCTTCTCGAGAGCATGCAGCGAGCCTAATCCGGAGTATCCGAGGTGGAACCGGAAAAGGATAGAGAATGTGGTATGGGATATGCTGATGAATGGGTATCTGAATTGTGAAGACATTATCTATCCGGTGATCTCCTTTGAGGAATCGGCGGAAGGATTCTGCAAATATGTGGATCGGTGCCCGGAACAGAGTATTAAACTGGGTATAACTTTTGAGGCTTGATAGAAAGAGGTGGCGTATGATACTGGGAACACAGGATAAAGATTTTTTTCCGTCAGATTTGAAAGAGAAATTTGCCTTTGTCAAGGAGATCGGGTTTGATTGTTTTGAAATTGACGGTAAAGTGCTGTTGGAAAATACGGAAGAAGTGAAAATGGCAATCAGAGAAACCGGGCTGGCAGTGTCTTCCGCATGCGGCGGATATCGGGGCTGGATCGGAGATTTTATTGAGGAGAGACGGCAGAATGGGATAGCGGATCTGAAACAGATCCTCAGGGCGGTCAGTGAAGTGGGAGGCAGCGGTGTGGTAGTGCCTGCCGCGTGGGGAATGTTTACTTACAGGCTGCCACCGATGGTTTCGCCAAGGAGCGCGGAAGGAGACAGGGCGGCGATCCTGGATTCTCTGGCACAGCTTGATCCCGTAGCTAAGGAACACGGCGTCTGGCTGTATCTGGAGCCGCTGAACAGATATCAGGATCATATGCTGAATACGATCTCCGATGCCGTTTCTGTCATAGAGGAAGGAAAATTTGAACGGGTGAAGATCACCGGGGATTTTTATCATATGGCAATTGAAGAAGATGATATTTCCGAATCATTGAAGAAGTATGCCAGGTATTATGGTCATATCCACATTGCCGAGAATCACAGATATCAGCCGGGGACGGGCTCCATTGATTTCGAACGCCATTTCCGGACGCTGCGTGAGATCGGCTATGACGGCGCGGTGATAAATGAAGGCCGGGTGAGAGGAGAGGATCCTCTGGAGGCATATAAGGCTTCCATACCTTATGTGAGACAGTATCTTTGAGTGCCGGTATGTTGTTCTGAACTTTCCTATGTGGATTTACGGGGGAATGTACTGGTAAAGAATGGCGTTGAGAGGGAAAACAGAAAATGAAAAAATTAAAAGTAGCGTTAATCGGTGCGGGGCAGATCGCCAGGGTATCCCATATACCTAATTATAAGGAGATGAAAGAGGTCACGGTGGCGGGAATCTGTGATACAAGACTGGATTCTGCGAAAGCGCTGGCAGAGCAGTTTGCGATTCCGGCATGGTATGATGACCACCGGCGAATGCTGGAGGAAGTGAAGCCGGATATTGTGAGCGTC
>Ga0137307_103005_pt1 | contig 10693 bp, 7 predicted proteins | sample NAcewD2O_March_2_FD_97180 | JGI IMG/M metagenome (GOLD analysis project Ga0137307, IMG submission 97180) | Mouse cecal microbial communities from Vienna, Austria - N-Acetylglucosamine amended D2O_March | ecosystem: Host-associated > Mammals > Digestive system > Large intestine > Cecum | place...
AACTCCACATACTGTCGGTTCCAATTCGCGAAAGAAACTTTCATTCATTAGGGCGTGAAAAAAACTCATATCGTTTATTTAGCATTTTTTCCCCCAATCTGCTAGAGAAAGTATCTTGACTATCTACGCCCTTGTTAACAATATCTTTTTCTGAACCTTTGTACTTCCTTCTTGTCCAAACATTACGAGCCATAAAATCATCATTGGCACCACGGCCAATAAAGGAAGTTGGTACCTAAAGTCACCATTTACTGGCGATAAAATATTCAAAGTAAGTGTTAAAAATATTGGAAGAACCAGGATCATGCCCGCAGCAGATCTTCTAAAAATGATTAAAACACCAAGAAGAATAGCTAAATAGGTGGGTAAATAAGGTCGAGTTACAAATGAGAAAGGCATCTTTTCAACCCATATATAACCGTAATTGGTCACTCTTTCTCTCCACCTGGAGGAAAAAGTATATTGTAGTTTAAATTTACCAATATTTGGTGCTCCAGTTTCTATCCACCAATAAAAAGGTGCCATTACATTATTATTTGCAAAGGGGTAAAAATATAAATAACTATGACTTATCAGACCTTTTATGCAAGATTTGGGAAATTGTTTACATACCTTAAAAGCTAATTGTGCTACGTCTTTTGGAGAAGCTTCCTTCCTGATCTGATGTTTAACTGGATCATAAAGTTGAGGGTTATAGTCCGTTAAAATTTTTTCACTGTCATAAAAAACCTTTTCCATTTCCTTTAGCATACTCGCGTCGAAGGAATGCTTATTTTCCATCCAAGCCTTAGCAATGGGTTGCCCCAGCAACGCAAAAGTTTCTCTTGTTGGAGAGGGCTTAACATGAAGAACATTTTTAAGATAATAATTTGAAGACAGGACAAGAAATAACAACAAACAAAAACTCATTACAAGGGGTTTACAACTTTTTGATTTTTGCAGACCGAGATATCCTATCAAGAACAAAGCAGTAGGGACGACCACAAATATTCCATTGTGCCTTATAAAACAAAGAAAGAACGCACTAATAAAAAACAATACTATCAACCCTACGTTATTATTTTTCTGTCTTTTAGTTACCATGACTAAAGCCAGAAGCGTAGAAGAAAATAAGGCAAATGAAGAAGCATAAAGACCATCTTTCATAATCGCTTGGGCATAAAGTGGAAACTGGGGAACAAGAGCAAAGAAGAGGGGAAAGAGAAAATATACCCATTGTCGCAGTGTAGGGACGGAGATTCTTATTAATAAACAACTGATTGTATAAAGCAGGATCTCGAAGAGAAACAGGATTCCAGATAAACAAGCGAAACTATTTTCATCTCCTATCCAAAACCGAAGTTTAAGAACTAATGCGAAAAAACATGAGAAAAAATAAGGGTGATGATTAGAAGGAGGCCAAAAACCAGCGGCTGAATTGATCATAGTTAAGCCGTCCCAAGTTGGGGTTCCTGGGAAAAAAACTATATAGTAAGGCAACCATGCCAAAAAGATTATTAAGAAAGAGAATACAAAGTATTTCACTAATTCTTTAGAAACTGACGTACCCTGCAGATTCTCCATTTCAAAAAAACTTTTACTAAATCGGAGTGCCGCTTTTACAAAAATAGTACCCCAAAAAGCAAATACTCCAAATTTCAGAAAAAAAATTAAAATCGTGCTGAAAGAAAAAGTTATTCCTCTGAAACTTGAATATTGAGCAAAACTATCTGAAATTAATGCTAAAAAAGTAATAAGAGAAGAGGCTAAAAGACAGGGAAAGTCTTTTTTTGTGATCTTAAGATCAAGGCCAGAGAAAACCACCAGCAAAATAATTGCACAAAGGAAAAGCCCTAAGGCCCCATAGCTGTCAGGAAGCGATTCAATCCTGGGAAATAGTTGAGAGCCATGAGGTCTAGGAACTGCATTTAAAGTTAAGGCCAAAAACGTTCCCAAACTAATAATTAATCTACTAAAAAAAAACAAACTACTCATGATTCATCTAAGAGATATACAAAATTTCAAAAGTTAACCAGCTTTTCAGGCATCCTCTCAGTCTTACCATTTACGGGAACAAGATTAAGAAAAAATCTTCTTGGAAAGAGAAAAATTTATTAGCAATCCAGCCACGCTGCCCAAAGCGAGAGGAATGAATTGATAATTCTCAAAAAATTTGATTTGATACAACAAATATAACGATGTAGCTAAGTTAGCTAAACCTCCTAGAATCATTGAGAAAAAATACTTAATAAATTCTGGTAAGAAGCCAGTTTTTTTCTCTACCAAAAATGTAAAACTCCGATTCAGCAAAAACGTAAAAATCACAGCAACCAAAAAAGCGATTATTCGGGCCAAACCTAGGTTACAAATTTGGGTAAAAAGGTAGAAAACACAAACATCAACACCAAATCCAAAAGTGCCCACAACTGAGAATTTGATAAATTGAAAGTATGTACTACTTCTTTTCATGAGGGACCGGATAGGAAAGATATAAAAGACGTTTAAATTCAATTCTTCCTTTAGTGACCGTTTGCAAAATAATACCAGCCACAAAACTTAGGAAAGCAAAGATCATCAACCCAGTAGAAAGCACTGCGGTAGGTAGGCGTGGAACCATTCCAGTATTTAGGTAAGTGACTAATATGGGAACGGCTAAGATGATCGATAAAAATCCGAAAAAAATTGCCAAAACTGAATAAAAAAACAGAGGCTTTTCAGTTGCATAAATCTTAAAAATAGTCCAGGCAATTCTGACCCCGTCCTTGTAAGTCGATAACTTACTCTCACTTCCGTCAGGTCTCTTGTAATACGGGGTTGGAATTTCTTCACATCTCATTTTTAATTGAAGCGCATGGACATTCAATTGAGTTTCAATTTCAAAACCTTGGGATAGAGAAGGGAATGATTTAACGTAACGTCTTGAAAAAACTCTAAAGCCAGAGAGCATGTCTCGGAAAATTCTTTTCGAAGATTTTTGATCAAAAACGTAGGCAATAGCACTAGTTATAACTTTATTTCCAAACCTATGCCCTTTTCTGTAAACTTTATTCCCCGGATCACTGTCAATTTCAACTCTTCTTCCAACTACCATGTCCAACCTCTTTTGGAGAAGAATGTCAATCATCGACCTCAATGACGCAATATCATATGTTGCATCTCCGTCTACAATAACGTATATATCAGCCTCGATTATGGAAAAAAATTGGGTGACTACGTTGCCTTTTCCTTTAGCTTTGACCTTGAATACCCCCCCCATTAAAAGTCCATATTCTTCAGTTCTTAAAATCTGTTTAGAGGATGAAAAATAATTTTCTGCAACTTGGAAAGTGTCATCAGTAGAGTTGTTGTCAAAAACATAGACTTCACCTTCCGGAAAATACTTAGTGATGTCTTCAAGAACTTTTGGGAGAGCAACAGCTTCGTTGTAACAAGGGACTCCAATTGCTACTTTATTACCTTTATACATATTGTCTTCATTGAGATATTCAAAATAAATAAAAATCCAGAAACCTTGTATGGATCGGTCGGTTGGGGAACGTAATGCTAGTAGAAGGAGCATCAATATTTTTACAAACCCTTTGCTATACCTAAAGAACTTTACATGTAAGATTCTTAGACAGAACAAAGCCTTTTCATAAGAAATAAAGGGAAAAATTCCTTTTTCTATGCCTATTGAATGCGTCTGTTGCGCAAGTTCCCCTCCCAGCCTGAGCTTTTTAATTTTTTCCGAGTCTACGCATTATTTAAAGAAATTTCTATTTTTTTATTAGGAACTAAGGGTTTTCCCTCTCTCTAACACAGTCACCTTTTCCTTTTCGAGCATTCAACTATTTTCCTAGAAATCTTTCTTAAAAACAAAGGATTAAGATGTTAAGAACAACTAGTTTTAAACGACCTTTTTCTCTCTTAACGGCTCCATTATCTAGTCCGAATGAAAAACTTAAGTCTTCGCTTTAGCTTTGAAAGCTGGGCTTTAAGCTTTAAAATTCCGATAAAAGAAAATGTTCGTAAAACCACCCGCTATTTAATTACCCCTCTGTCAAAATTATTCACCCATCGAAAACAATAACTGCCTCCCAGGGAGTATAAATAGTTAACCGTCTTGAATGAATTTCCATTTTTTTGCAAATATCCGCAAATCACCTCGAGTTGGTCGTCTTTTTTTATTTTTTGGGCTCCTGTACAGTTCGCACCCAATGGTTGTCGACCTTAATCGACCGGCTCCGAGAAAAACCGTTAAGAATTTTCTGTTTTCTCAAAAGCCCATCTTCGGATGGATCATCAATTCACCAATCGGCGGATTCCCTTTCCGCTGTGCGGTAACAGAACGTCGAATTTTTAAGGATTTTTAATCATGCAAAATTCAATCCAACCTTCTGCTGAGTTTCAGCAGCTTGTTAAAGCTCAGCTCAAAGGAAACTGGAAAAGCGTTCTGGAGCAGCATTTAGGCGCAGAAGTATTAGCTAAACCAAATCAGCCTTGTCCGTTCTGCGGAGGCAGCGATCGCTTCTCTTTTACCGACAAGTTCGGCAACGGAGATTGTTATTGCCGCCATTGCGGTCATCGAGACGGCATTAAAGTGATTATGGATTTAACCCATAAGAACTTCTCAGAAGTAATCGTTTCATTGGGAGCTCAACTTGGAATCCCAGCCGAAGTTCCTTCAGAACCGAAACCGAAGAAAGCTAAGTCCCGTAAAACTTTTACCTCGAAAGACTTATGGAATTTAGGCTCTCAAATTGAAAAAGATACATCCCCGGATCGTTATCTTTCTTCAAGAGGATTAAATGGCCGAAACTTCCAATCACTTCGTTTCTTTGATCATTTGCGTTACGCAGAAAAGTCTAAAGATGGATCTTCCTGGGAGGAGAAGTACTATGAAGGTATCCTCTGCCGGATAGATTCCTCTGAAGAAGAATGCTTCAATATCCTTCGGATTTACTTAGACAACGGTCAAAAAGCCAAAGTCAAGGCACCAAAGAAAGTCTTTGGAAAAGAAATCTCCGGCGGCTTCATCAAGCTTGGAGAAATCAACCCTGACGACGGCCGGCTTGGATTAGCGGAAGGAGTTGAGACAGCAATGTCCGCGTGCATTCTTCACGAAATGCCCGTGTGGTCGGTTATCTCGGCCTTCAACTTTAAAAACTTCGTTCCTCCTAAAAAAGTAAAAGAATTGTTTATCTTCGCTGATAACGATTCCAACTTCGTCGGACAGAAAGAAGCGTTCACCGCAGCTTCCGTCCTTGCTCAAAAATACAAGTCTTTGAAGATCTCGGTCGTCATCCCACCTGAAGTCGATTCAGATTGGAATGATGTACTTCTCTCTTCAAAGCGGTAGATCAAACTTCGTTTGAAATACCTCAAGCTCCTCTGAAAGCTTCGTCACATAGACAAAGCTGCGCCTGCAGTATCAGAGAACCCGTGTTCGTAAGAACACAAAAAATTCGTGAAAGACGCTAGACGGCTTTCTTTCCTATCCCTCCGGGGCTTTCGCCCCGGTCACATGGGGTGCCCCTTTTTAATTTTCTTTACTAAGGAGTTATCTTATGTTGAATATGGTTTATGACAAAGAAGTCGCCATGACGGAATTTGGTTTGCGCAAGCCGGGCTCTGTCTTGGGATTTTCGAACGGCAATGCGGACCAGTCCGTCTTGGCCCTCATTCCCGAACGTAATCCGCATTATGTCTTTCAGCCTCAGCAGCTCGGCATCATGACGATTTGGTGGGAAGCAGCACCAGATGAACCTTTGTTCATAAGCGGTCCTCACGGTTCCGGCAAAACTAGTTTTGTAAACCAGTTTTGCGCCCGGGTCGGTGCGCCCGTTGTTTCATTAACGGCTCGCTCCCGGCTCGATAGAACAGATCTCATCGGCCACTACATCATTGATAAAGACAAGAGCATGCGCTTTGTCGACGGTCCTTTAACCAGGGCTTGGAGATACGGCATGGTCTTTTTAATCAATGAAATGTCAGCGGCGCCTGCTGATCTTTGGCTGTCAGTCAATGAACTTCTTGAAGGTTCGCCTCTATTTATAGAAGCAACCGGGGAAGTCATCAAGAAGCACCCTCGGGCGCGGATTGTAATGACAGACAATATCAGAGGTATGACCGACGACAGCAGCGGTCTTTATCTTGGAAGACACCTGCAGGATCCGGCAGTAATGGATCGCTGTTGGAAATTAAGGATGGAGTATATCGATGCTTCTGCAGAGATGAAGCTCATTGAGAGCCAAATCCCTGATATAGAAGTTCACGGTATGACTTTGCAAAGCTGGAAAAAAGAGTTCGCTCTTCGGCTCAGAAAAGCCGCCGCCAAAGTGCGGGAGGCTTACAACGGGACTCCCGGTGTTCAGCCGATTGAAGCAACCATCTCTACGCGAGTTTTACTGCGCCTCAAAGATCTTCTAATTATTTCAGGAAGATCCGGGAGACTCAGCGTCAGAGAGGCCCTTAACTGGGCCCTCCGGATTGCACTGACTGAAGCGGTCGATAGAACCAGTGCTTTAACAATCGAAAAAATTGTTGAAGCAGAACTCGGTGATATCTGCACGCATTTGGCAGCGCCTTAATTTCTTCGGAAGCCTTTTAGGCTTCCGAGAGACTGCATACGAATTTCACTTCCGGTGAAAAACTTACAAAAGATTTTCACCACCTCGTTAACGGGGCTTTATGTCCCGTTAACGAGGGTCGTAAGGCCCCTTTTTTATTTAAGAATGGTCTTATGACAAATACTTTATTTGACGGTCTCCTTCATGAGGAGCCAAAGGATGTTGCTTCAACCGATAAAAAGGAAGCAGCAAATTTCAAACAATCGTTAGTGATGGTTTGTTTCCGGATTTCGGTCTGGACGGGAACCACAACCGAACAATTATCTGTGGAGGACGGCTCTGAGAGCATGCTCCGCAAAAGAATTGTTCCTAGCGAGATTTTGAAACCGTTTACGGATTTGCGTAATAGAGCCAAACGGTTCTGCAAGCAGCACGGCGAAACCTATCTCAACGGATATGTAATGCCTGCTGACTGCGCCCGGATGGCTTTGGATGAGTTAAAGGAAATCAGAGCGTCGTTTATTAAACAACGGGATGAACACTTTGCTCATGCATACGAAAAAATGCGGGAAGCACGGGCTCAAGGAATTATTCCTCGGGGCTGTTCGGATCTGGTATCCGTCCCTTCCCTCAAATATGTCCTTGGGCATATTCGTTTCAACTATGACGCATTTTCTCTGGCAAGTTTTAAACACGGACATTCTTCTTCGTATGAATCTTTCCTAACTGACTTCTGTCAGCGGATGTCAAACGAAGCTCAGGATATTGAGGCTTTGCTGAAGGAATCTCTCGAGATTCCGGATGCCCTGCTCTACCGGTGCTTAGAACTGAGTGAAAAGCTTGATACATGGAGGCGTTCCCACCCTAACATCGGCACTGCCGCTGTCAAATTAAAGGGTGCCTACATCGTAACTGCCCAGAGACCTAAGGCTATGCAAACTTCCGAAAGGATTATTGATGCGCTGGATTCGATTACTCGTCTGGAATCAATTGATTTTTTCGGCAAGGGCCAATGTCCTGCAGAGGACACCGTAAACGGAAGAGTGCAGGTCAATGTTCACGGCACGGATATACCTTCTTTTCAATCGGATTCGACTGAGCCGGCAGGCAATACTGGCCAAGAGAACACCGATGACTGTCCGGCAATAGCCGAGACAGCACTTACCTCAGAAGCAAATTCTGCTTATCAAGGCATCGCTTTGAGAAATGCTTCGGAGGGAAATGACTCTTCATCTTTGGGAAAAGATGAAGAGCCCGTGAAGAAATGGACGTGTTCCGTGGATTCTGTCTTAGCACGAGGCCGAAGCCTCTTTATTGGTTAACAACGCCCTGAAGCGGATTCCGGAGAAGATTTTCTTCTCCGGGTCATCTTCGAAGGAGAATTCTAATGGCTATTGATAAAAACTTTTTAACTCTTGCGGAGATTCAAAACAGCATTGCAAATTTTACCGGTGTGAATGCCAATAAACCGGTCAATCTAAATTTCGGTGCGGAACACGCTTCTACAGACGGCAATACGATTCACCTGCCTAATGTAAATCCGAAAGACGCTGCAGCGACAACCATTCTGTTCGGCCATGCGGTTCATGAAATTGCTCATGTACTTTATTCCGAGTTTGAATGCTTGGAAGACTGTAAAGCGTTTAAACCGCTGGTAAATGTTTTAGAAGATATCCGCATTGATAAAGTCATGGCAGACCGCTGCCCGGGTTCTTATCTCATGCGCCGGGATCTTTACGAAACATTTGCCAAACTCGGCAAACTTCCTCTTGCAAAAGAAGAAGATTCTCCGCTGAGACTGCTGTGTTTAGCGCTTTACTGGCATTTAGTTGACAAGGTGCATTGTTTTCATTTGGAGAATCTTCCGATTCAGCAGACAGAACAAGTGTTCTGCAAAAAGTATGGACGGGCATTATTTACTCGTTTATGCACCATGGCAGAACCTACTGTTAATGCTTCATGCACGGCTGAAATCATTGAGATCGCCCGCAAAATTTTGGCTAAATTTGTTCCTGCCGGATGTCCGAGCGCTCCTAAAGAAATCGCTTCGATGGGAACGAATCCTCGGCTCTCTCCGGTGGAACAGAAATTTGCCGAAAAGAAAGCGGAAAAATTTCTGGAGGCTGCTTTTGCAGATTGCCATGATCTTGATCTGGGCAAGAACTGCGAGCAGTTGTTGGATTCCAAACAATGCGCAGAAGACTTTTCTTCCGAAGAACCTTACGGCTTTGCCGTATGGACCGTAAAGAGGGATGAATTTATGAGTGAGAATCCGGGAAATTTTCTGACGGAAGCCAGAGAACTTTGCGGCCTGCACTCCAATAAGCTCAGAAGATTCTTTCAGGCTAAAACGTTAACTAATTCTTTAAGAGGAAGAACGGGAAGCTGTATTGACTATCCGGTTCTCAGCCGCATTAATGTGGGTGACAGCCGTGTATTCAAGAAAGAAAACTTTGAGATTCAAGAATCTGCTGCCTGTGCTGTTTTATTAGACAGAAGCGGTTCAATGACTCAAGAGATGCTTGAAAAAGCAAAACTCTGTGCTTATTCCGTTGCAGAAATGTTTGAGTCTTTGGAAGGTTGTGTTTCTTCATGTTATGCCTTTCCCGGCTTAACCAGAAAAACACTGCTGGAAGTTAAAAACTTTAACGATACGTGCAGAAGAACCGTGTCCCGTTTTGCTTCTGTCAAAGCATTCGGATTCACGCCCGTCGTTGAGAGTCTCAATACGGCAGCCGTTCAGCTATCCATTCGCCCTGAGGCAAAGAAAATCATTTTTATCATCACCGACGGACTTTGTCCGGAGGCAGACAAGATAGAAAAGACCGCTTCTCTCCTAGAGAAGAAAGGGTTTGAGATTCTTTGCATCAATATCGGCGACGATGTTGAACGCTTGTTTAAGTATCAAGAGACAATCACTGAAGTAAATCAACTTGCTCCTAAAGTCTTTCAGCTCCTAAGTAATTACTGGAGTAAAGAAGACCAAATTAGGCGGCTAAATCTTTCTTAGCTCTTGAATTACCCTAGGGGTAAAGCTAAGCTCTCATAGGTAGGATAAACCCCCAACTTTCGTTGGGGCCCCGGGAGTACCGGTCAAGTTCACCTTCAAGAGGTTGCTATGAAAGAAACAAACATTAGTTCTAAAAAGATTTCCTCGGAAACTTTTTGCCAACAACCATTGCCATTTATTTTTTCAATTAACCGATTCGCAATCACGATGACGTATATGTTTCAAAAAGACATCCTATCTCAGTCAGGTCTGCCCCAGAAAGACCTGACTGAAGCAATGTGCACATTTGCTTACCGTGTACCCTATTCTGTCGTGGCTGCTCCGGACATTAAGAAGCGCAAAACCGGCGTCTCCGCCCGGCTTCCTTCCATTGCATTAATTGAAGAAGCCGTTAACAGCATGCTGGCAATAGATATAGAAAGGATTGCTGCAGCAGAAAAGAAATTACTCAGATATCTTCCGAGTTTCAATAGCAAAGATTGTTGGCAAGCGGTTTTGAAATATGTATTCCTTAACGAATTCCGTAAAGGAGTCATTGCCGATATTCCCTTGAGCAAGAAGCTATTTGCTCTTCCTAAGGGACATTTTCAGAGTTTGCAGGATTATGTCCTCAAAAATGAGGAAGTTCCTTTGCCTTATCAACTCGCCGGAGGTTTAAGAAAAAAAGATGAAAGACTGAACCTTAATGGAACAGTTGACGAACATCTTTGGATGGTAGCGTCTTGCAAGTCTTATCGTATAGCGACTCGGCCCATCGTCGAAAAATTTTTTAAAAAATTGAAAACTAAAGAGAAAGACCCGACCTGGGATCACGACATCTTTAAAGAAGTGTTTTCCGATGCCATTACTGATGCCTATGGGAACAAATTGGCTCTTCCTAAAACAACAGAAAATTGGGAAAAATGCATTTATAAAATTGCTGCCAAGTTAAAACTTTTTCCGTCCTATATAACTGAAGGAGAGTGGATAGGAGAGATCCAAAACGACAAAGAATTCCAAGCAGAAAACACACCTGTGGCATGTAGACAATCCGGACGTAAATGTCACTGCAAAGTGATCCGTTTCTTGTGCGATATCATGACTGTTTTTAAATGGGGGCGCACCAATTTCAGTTTCTGTAAGAGAGACTCGGCCGTTTACACACTTTACTTGACCA
>Ga0137307_103007_pt1 | contig 10690 bp, 7 predicted proteins | sample NAcewD2O_March_2_FD_97180 | JGI IMG/M metagenome (GOLD analysis project Ga0137307, IMG submission 97180) | Mouse cecal microbial communities from Vienna, Austria - N-Acetylglucosamine amended D2O_March | ecosystem: Host-associated > Mammals > Digestive system > Large intestine > Cecum | place...
TTCTCTGTTGCAGAGTTATTATTGGAAACCACTAAAACAGATTTCTTATCTTTCAATAAATTCGCGATAATGTTGAGTATCGTCTGAGTCTTACCAGTTCCCGGAGGACCTTGGATAACACTTATCTGATTGGTTAGAGCTATATTCACTGCTCGCATCTGACTTGCATTGCAGCCAAAGGGGAATAATGCAGTGTCATTACTATAGCGTCTTAAACCCCGGCCGGGGCTCATATAAACAGCGGCGGCCGTTTCTTCATCTACAAAACTAATTTTGGAATATACCGATGATAGAATGCCTTCAGATGATTCATCTTCCTCATTGATGCCAAGAGTATTTATTGCCGCGCATTGTTGCAGATAATCAAACACGTTTGTTGCCTTCCCGGTCAAACATGAACGATGAATGTCAACCTCGTTTCCTGAGTAATGTTTGACAAAGTCGCTACCATAAGTTATAGCATAATATCTTACGGCATTGTTTGCAAACAAATGAATTGCCTTAATATTTTTCTCCTTTTTGCCATTTGCAAAGACATGACAGTTCTCAAAATCTATTGAGGTCGGATTTGACAGCCATAAAATATTGTCTCTTGAGTAGGAATAGATTTTATCGGTGTTCTGAAATTTGATGGCGTATTTATACCCATCAAGTCGAATAGATTCAACCTGATACGTCTTATCTGCCCCATTGATTATTATGATATGATTTTCAAGATTCATATGTTACTATGCCGACAATGTTACTTGATGCTGTTTTGATGCTGTTCAAAACAGAGGTTATTTCAGGATTATCCATCTGCCAGTCTTGTCAGAACCCTCGCGCCCTAACAATCCGAAATCTCTCAATGCTTTTGTGGCTCGTTCAGCTGTTTTAGATGTAACGGAAAGAGCTTTTGCCATTTCAGAATGGATGATGCTTTGATTTGCCTGTATCAACTTATATATCGTTCTTTGTGTGTTGGTAAGTTTTACACCGACACTATTGACATTGTCATTCATCAAGCCATAGCCTTCTTGATACTGTAAAACCCGACGTTTGAGGTTCGATATATGGTGACGAAGCATCATATCCTGCGCTATGGTAGAATCGTCATTCTCCCGGCTATCAACTAATGACTGGATATATTCTCCCTTATCTTCTTTTCTGACTATGGATGGAACAAGTCCTAACTGCCGTTGAATCATATTCATCACCAGTCGAGTAGTTCGTCCATTGCCGTCTACCCAAGGATGGATGGTTACCAGCCGAAAGTGAGCCTCAAAACTAAGACGGTAACATGCCGCAATATCCGATTTATCAATCTTGGCAATCTCTTCGTTAATCCATTCGCAAAAATTATCCACTGCGTGTGGAACCTTGCTATAAGCCAGATAAATCCTTCCGCCAATACCGGCACTTACATTGTACAGGCGGAACTCTCCCTTAGATGAATCGAAATGTCCGGCAATAGTGGAGTATTCGCTCCATGTTCGCCGCATAACAAGGGCAGACAATTGCTGCAATAACTGAGGCGTATATGTGGGATTCTCAGTTGCAATTTTGAAAGCATAAAGATAAGCATCTTTCAGGTCAACATTCATCATCTGCTCAGTCAGCGAACGTCCTTTGGCGGTAATACCTTCATCGAAAAGAAGTTGGTTCTCAACTTCGGTAACAGCAGAACCCTCAATGGCAGTGGAATTGGTCACGATGGAATAGAGGTAAAATTTATGATAGTCCACCTGTTCCTCAACTCCCGAAGCCAGATAAGCTTTAAGAGCCTCCTTTATCTGTGTGTCAAGGTCTTTATTCATTGTTTCTGTCGTTAATTTGAGGGTAAAGTTATCCGATTATTTCTTTCGTCGGTACTTCTGATTCGGATCATTGGGCTTTTCGGGGATGGTGGGTTCAAGTACACCAGCCTCAACCAAATCATAGATATATTTCTTTCTATTATCAAAATGCGCAGAAACTCCAGCACGTTCCAATATCTCTTTACGACTTCTTGGTACGGAGCAAAAGTTGCGAATATCCTGTTGCTTTTTTGATAATTTTAGCCTAACTGGGTCGGTAGGTAGGTCGGATTTTGATGGAACTGGGTCGATAGGTGGGTCGGCTTCAAAGTAAGCTGGGTCGGTTTTACTAATAACTGGGTCGGGAACTTGGTCACTTTTGCGGTGAGGTTGGTCAGTAACTTGCTCACTTTTTGAGGATGCTTGGTCGGTAACTAAGTTACTTTGGTCAGTAACTTGGCTACTTTTCCGGGGAATGGTGATGACGAACTCATTGGAGGCATGGGTGATTTCCTTGTCGGAAACACCATTCGAGAAAACCGCATCCGGGTCATATTCCAACGCACGGCGTACACCGCTTCCAGCTCCCGTGTATGGAAGCAGATAATTTGCGTTTGTGAAAAGGAACACATTACGAGGCATGGAGGTTCCGTTCTTCACATCTTCGATAGTTAGACCATTGGGGAGTGAACCGGGACTGTGTATCTCTACCCGGTCATCAAAGATGAAGATACGAATCGGAGTCTTTATATTCAGCGACCGATGCACCAAGGCATTGACAACATACTCCGTCAGACTCTCGTAGGGAATCTCCATTTCCCCGAGAGAATTGAACTCGCGTTTTACCTGCACCTTCCGCAGATTGCGGGTAAAGAAGTTCATGATGGTACGGTACTGATGAAGCAAATTTCCTTCGATTTCCATGTCGTGCATCTTGTCGCGGAACTGAGTGCCTCCGACAGAATTACCGAAGAAGCAGATACATTTGGCCGTAATTTCCGGCAACCAACGCTGAGTGTATTTACCGAAAAGCATCATCGCCGCCTTCGTCATTTGACCGTCAGGACGAATGAAACGAAGATTCCGCAAAAGCCGCTCGATAGTCGCTCCCTTGATGACGAATCCCGCCATCTGGTCAAGCGAATAATCCTTCATTGTCAGTTCATCAATATTCTTGCCTCGGAACACCGGGGAGAAACGCTCCATCATATACAGTTTGATGGTATCGGCATCAAGATCTTCAATGGAAGCATCGCGCACTGCCTCTTCGTCGGCATAATATCGACCACAGTCACCCATCATGTCGGCAAGCTCCGAATTGTCAAATACCTTACGCTTGTCCGCTCCATTCTTAACCCATATTATACCTTTATTGTCATGATAAGGCTTGTTTTTGCCTTCTGGAATTGTTGCTACGACAACCGCTCCACCCGTAGTCGGTACATTCTCAACGTCAATTAGTACATTAGGAATCACGTTTTCTGAGGCAATGCTCGTCAGCAGATTGGTTGTTTCCTGCAACTCCATATATGACAGTGCATTGATCTCTCCCGACTTGTCATTGATGCCAATAACAAGTCTGCCGCCACGAGAGTTACTGAATGCCACCATCTCGCAGCCGATGTCATATTTATCCTCTTTATTTGTGATACGTTCCTTAAACTGCACCTGTCCGGCCTCAGCCAAGTCGCGCAATTGAAGTATTTCTTTTTCAGTCATAATCGTTATTCTTTTGATAAGATTTCCCACCAGCCGTTGCGACGACCGTTGCGACGACTTATTATGCCTTTTTTGACGAGGTCAGAGGTAATGCGCTTGACTGTAGATGCTGATTTCTTTATAGATTTTGCAATCTCAGTCTGGGTGATTTTAGGATTGTCCTCGATAGTCTTGAGTACTGCCAACTCTTCCAAAGTACAATCCAAAGTGTCAAATTGATACTTTGGATTGGGCATCGTGATACTTTGGGCAGATGTTGTCGGAAGGGATACCCCGACGAGCATATCACGGTTGCGGAGTTCATTCTTTTCGCCGAGAATCACATTGCGGAGAAATCGTTCCACAAATTCGGTTGTAGGCGAGATATTCAATCCTTTATATGATGCTCTGACGAGGGCATTGCGGAAATACCATGAATGTTCCTTGAACATATCGTTGGTTACCGGAATACCCATCGAGCGAAGGTACTTTATCAGAAATACAGCAGTAGTGCGGGTATTACCCTCCCGAAACGGATGTATTTGCCATAGGTCAGCAATAAACTGAGACAGGTGCTTGATAATCTCAGCCATCGGGCGATTTGAATAGTCAAACTCTTTCTCCCAAGACAGATCATATTCAATCGCTTCGCGTAAGTCGATAGCCGGTTGGTAACTCACCGAGGCATTTCCTCCAAGCACCCATTCCTTTTTACTGAGTTCTACCTGTCTCAACTGTCCGGCAAACTTGAATACACCTTCAAAGATACGTCGATGAATAGATGTAAGTCCAACTAATGAGAAAGCGAATGACGGTTCATTGAGAATCTTTGCGATGTTGACGGAAGCCTTGTCGCCCTCTTCATCCACAGCATCATGCTCGGACTTAGTTTCATAATACGCCTTGATGCGGTCGCGAGCCTCATCAATGGATATGTCGCCCTCGATATGCTGACGCGCAGTGTCAAGCAGATAGGTCGAAACCTTCAACCCATCCACATCCTGAAGACCGATAGCCGTCTGCCAAGCATCAGCCTTCTCCTTCTGTCCTGGCTCGCCATGGACTATGTACTCGTCAAACTCACTCATATTACATCGTTAAATCCGTTGACATGCAGCAATCTATCGGTTATATATACGATTCTCCACTCCGTCCCTATTAAAGAACCGGAATGCTATGCCAGCCTCGTGTTTTTGTCTTCATATGTCATATCTTATAGTGTCTAACCAACAACTGCCAAAAAACATCTGCTGTTTATGTCTGGACAAAATCTCGTGGTTCGATATATGTAATAAGCCAAATGATTTATAATTTAGTCGTCTTTAGCTTTATAATATCGTTCTATTTGCAAGTCCATACTAAAATATTCAGCAATATCTTGCATATAGGATATTTTGTCTTGCGTACTACAGTTCGTGCCAACAAAGAATCCGTTCCCCACAGGCTTGGAAGATATTTCATAACCAGGGGTTGGTTTAGTGTCAACTAAAGTAACACCGCGATATGGTATCTTCATATCATAGACGCTATCGGCTCCAATAAGTTCGATAAATTCAACGAACATTTGAGTAGGATTAGATTCTTCTATCACCTGACCTTCAAGAGTGATAGAGCGCATCTTCAAGCGTGGTTTGCTTCGCTTACCTCGTACTTGTTTCTCGTTGTCGGGTTCAGATTGTATTGCATCAGCCGAAGGACTAACGCGTATATGTGTTTGAGATGGGACATCATCCTGAGGAGCAGAGAAACTTTCAATATATTGAGATACCAATTCAGACCATTGCGCTAAAGTAAGGTTCTTGTCAGGGAATTTACGCATAGCTTCCATAATAATGGAAATACGACTGGTGCCTTGTAATGTTAATTCCTCTACCAATTTAGAGACTTGGTCTTCCGATTCGATGGTGTCTACTGTCTCAGCAAAATTAGGTATGTCAATATCAGGGAGAATATCAAGAGATTTTTCAAGAGCTGCCTCCCAATAAAGTTTACCTGCAAAGCTATATGAGTCCTTGTTGTTTACGTATTCCGAAAAGAAATCGTCTGCGATGCGATTTAATGATGAAGAATCCTGTGCGAATGTATGATGAAATAGTTTAGAGAAATGGTTGAGTAGGACAACCGTTTCATCTAAAGGCTTTTCAAACCACAATGAGTAAAACACAACCATAGGATGTGTTTCATCAGAAGGAATACGAGTACGGCAAAGATGTATAAGAACAGAAAGTTCAAAATTAGACCATGTAGGAGAATCCGGGCAAATTGAAATCAGTTCAAGTGATGGAACAACTGTGTGATTTGCAGAGGCAAGTATCTTGCTAATTTCTGCTTGAAGTCCAACAGGATTGTTATGCCATTCGTTCCAATAAGGCATACAATACTCTTTTCCGGAGTCAAGCCCCTTGACGCCTTGCGCTAACTTTTCGGGGTCACAGGACATGAAGTTATTTAGTCGCATTTTGATAGAGTCAACTGTACGACTAATACCGTATTTGTCGGAAATTATTTGTACGACATCTTTGTGTGTGGGAACTACGCCATTCAAATATGGTAACTTCAGATATAGACCCAAGACCAGAAGATACTCACCTCTTTGCCAATTAACTCTTTTTGCCATGTTTTTTAAGGTATGAACTGATTATAGAACCCCAATTTTGGAATCTCATATTGTTGTATTCATCGCCAAATTGATTAAAGCATTTGGCAACAATTTCCAAAGCAGTATGATTAGGAAATAGGTGGTCGACAAAATTCATAACAGACTTGTCGTTTTCAATAGCATCAAGGATGCCAACAACTGAAACTCCTGTTGTGGTCATATTTGATGAAGGAGTTACAGAAACGGATTCAGCATTACCATCTTTTAATGAAGGAAAATGTACTTCAATCATAGAAAGAAATGCCGCAATATCATTTCTCTTGAAAAGCACGTATTTATCGCCATTTGATAAATGTGCGGTAACAGTCTTTCCATCTTGGACTTCTTCTTGTAGTTTGCGTTTGCTGCAAAAAGAAACATAAGAACTACGATTTAACCGTGCTTTAACCATAGTTGGATTCCAACAAACCAATATGTCGCAAATCGGATCGTAACCTAAAAAAAGAAATCTATCATCCGATGACTTGAAATGTTCAAATTCGGGACGCGAAGGAAGTTGCGCTCTCGTATCATTTTCGGGGTAAGGTTTTCCTTTCCACGAAATACATTTGAGGTATATGTTATAAACTATATCCGCAAAACGAATGCACAACGGGTTTCCATCCGTTATAAGTTCAGGCTTTGACGTATGGTCAAAGCCGTCGAGAAAAATCTTGGTGAGTTGCGCACCTTTGGGATATACAATAGCCATTACAATGATTTATGTAGCAAATTCGTTAAAGAACTCTCACAAATAGGCTCAACCCCACTGAGGTCAGAAACAAATTTGACTGAAGAAACTTGTGGCGGAACATTGTTTTTATCAATGGCCGGTATGTCGGTACTTGCAAATAGTTTGTATGTGCATCGGGCATAGTCATAATCAAAGAACATGCGCGATACTTCATTCCAACTTGTGCCTATTGTCTGCAAGACAATGCTTTGCAATTTGTATTGTAGGTCAAGGTCTGAGACGCGTGGATATATTCTATCCATTAGGTTCATTATACTTTCACCTATTCCTGATTGTTGTATAAGAATAGAGGCTATAATCAAATCAGAGTGAGGGTTTGGATTCAATTGGTCAATAGAAAAGGCATGTGCATGTTTTTCTCCAGTGGTTGCCTTCACCTCTATTTTGCTTTCCCCGTCATTGAAATCATATTTATCTTCCGGGGTAACGTGCCATGAAGCAAGAAGATAATTTGGATCTTTAGATTGGTCGATTACAAATAATTCAGCCCAAAGCCCAACGATAATATCTTTTGATACTTCCTTAGATGATGCAAAAAGATTGATGATATTGAGGATTTCTTCCCGAACTGCACTGTTTTGAGGTATGGGTGCTAATTTGAAAAGTACCAACAAAACTACCTCAAGAAAATATCGTTGTAATTCAGGCATGTGTGAGTTGAGCTGAATTATGGTGTATTTCTTGATTTCATTGCCGCCGTCGGATGTTGCCCATTGGCATTTACGATTAAAGAGGACTTTGAAATATTCCATCTTTATATCGTTTTGCATTTTTTTGTCGGAAGTTTCGACAAAAAACATTGGATAGTTTTCTTCGGAGCATCCTATCTTATGTGGAATAAGAGGAGAAATACTCGCGACACGATATTGGTTATCAGAACTTGGATTTTGCACAAGTTCAGAAAACAAACGATATATGTCTATGTCTTTAATCCTCATCGTCATCTTGTTCTTCAAGTGAGACATAATCTTCAATCTCAGGATAGTAGATTGCAAGATTGTATAATTCTTTGTTTGCTAAATGGATAGACACCTCATTAGTAATTTTGAGGTGATGTATCTGCACACTTAACATGTCGTTAGATTTGAAATCTCTATCGCCGGGATAAGACCAGTCTGGGCTATTACCCTGAAATAGTTGAGCGAACTTGCCGTTAGTTAGGCTACGGGAACGAGCTCCCGCACCAAATGCAATTTCATAAATACGAATATGCGAGTGTCCTGTTTCACGTAGTGATGTCAAATATTGGATGGTGACAATTTTGCGAGTAATATTAGGCACATCTATATATTTGATGTTTGAGAAGGAGTTCAGGAACTCATCAATCGAAACGTCCGCATATCGGTGGTTTTGCATCGGTTTCTCATAAGTATGACAATAGTTCCAACGAGAGCTAAGAGATTCTAAAAATTGGGAAACGACCTTGTTATTGTGTGATATATAATCAACAGAAATCATTTGACGCCAACCGAATAGGCGCGAACGAATGAGTTTCTTAGATAAAATGTTTGTACGAGTTGGATTTAAAGTGTTGGCAATCTGCATAGAATGTAACGAAAGTTCTTTAAGAGAAGAACATTGGCGCAAAGTACTACGGAGTACTTCTTCATGGTCAACATAATCGTTATATTCTTGAATACTTTTTTGCGGAAGATAAACGCGGCAGACATCTGCATATTTCATCTTATAGCCGAAGAAACGGCAACGCTGTTCAATTGTATCAGCAGTTGCACGGCCTTTAGTTGAACGAGGCATATAAGTCATAGACAAGTGTTCAACTGTGAATCCGCGGTTGAGCATATCTGCACCAATAAGGATATGCGCAATGTCTTCCTCCCAATCTATCTCGGTTTCCGGTTGGATGGAGCTAAATTGGGACGATATACTTTGAATAAGGTGGACGTGGGTAAATAGAAGGACTCTATTAAGTACGTTCATTATCTCATCAAATGATGGAGGTAATGAAACATATCTGGTAATTTCTTCATACGCACGTCGAAAATCATCAACTAATAATCGTCGCGCAAAATCATTTGAAGACGCATTGAGAATATCTCTCCAAGATGCGAGGTTTCCGTCTACCCAATTAGCAAACTTTTCGTTAGATGCACACAATCCGTCAGGATGTATCATCATGGTAAGAAAAGATATGTCTTCTCGAATACAAACCTTGACTGCTACGCTCACTATAAACTCTCGTAATGAGTTTAATAAGGATTGTGGGCAGTCAGTAAGTGGGTTTCTTTGGTAATGGTAAACTTCTTCATCGGGAATAGTCTTAACAAGTTCCATCGTTTCATTCTTGAAGAAGAATTTACCACCTGTATAACCCTTGCTAGGCGTAAGTACAGTATGGAATTTCGGAGAGAGTATATCCTGATTACTGATTAGGAATGCAGCCTGCGGTGTAGCAGTATACTGCACATACGAATGAGAGGGAAATACGCTCTTAAGTTTCAATATGCTTGCATAGGTCTTGCTAAACTCATCTTCTTCCCAATCGTCAGATTGAGAATTTTTCCGAGCATAAGTATTGAAACTTGATTGGTCCGCTTCGTCATCAATAATCAGAACGCCTAATTCGTTCAGTTTTGATTTAATCGAAACTGAACCGAAAATATCTGCTAATTCAGAAATATGTTGATAGTGTTTTAATATAGGGAATAATAAAACACAATCTCCCAAATCAATGAAATTCTTAACCCTATTGATATCAATATGGTAATTTCGGAGATTATCATCAAAGATTTTGTAATCGCCAAATCGATTGCCTCCTAATAAATCATTTCTTAATCTCCGATATGTTTGGCCCTGCAGGTTGGTTTTGGTACCAGTAAGGTAGATGATGATACGGTATCCGTTATCAGCAGCCAAGGCAGAAAGAACGGTAAACGACATGGTTTTACCACTTTGCACATATCCTACTGCAATATTAGTGATATCATCATGTCTACCCGGTGGCACACAATGGGAGAGTATATCCATTGCTTCGTCAATGACGATAGCCTTTGCTTCATCTTCGATGGGCAAGGCTTCGGCAAGTTTAACCGTATGAGTGCCGACAATTAGTCTTTGTCGGTAGTCAACGGGGTCATCCGTTAATATGGAGATAGTCTCACTCATTAGAATTGGCCAAAGTAAGAATTAAACTTAGAACGGAAATATTGGGCAGCAGAATGTTGTCCTTGCTTACCCAGCATTATTTCAGTAGAAACCATTGTTTGAACGACCTTAACCAGAGGAACGATTCCATCGTCCTTACTTAAAAGATTGGCAAACGTATCAAAAAAAGGATTCTTGAGATTGAGGGTTGAGATAAAATGGTCGGAATTTTCCGGGTCAACATCCAAAGAATACAATCCCTGCGATGATTCACCATTGACGGCCCTTAAACGAATTGTGAAAGAATAGCCGTCAACGGTCATTGGAATTTCAGAATCATAGAGAGGTGTTGAATCTGTTATAATATTGGTTGTAAGTTCTTCAACAGAAGGAATTGGTGCATGATTGTTTTCCGAGACCGTAGATGCTGAAGAAGAATGTGCATTGGAAGTCTGATTTGAGGATTCGGATGTAGTATTAATATTAATCGAACCGAATGCGCTTCCGAATTTTGAGGCAATAGTTTTCTTGGTAGGCAGTGCTATTGGTTTCGTATAGTGCTGAGCCTGACCAAAAATATCGAATTCTTTGTTTGAGGCAATTTCTTCACGGAGAAGTTGGATAAACATATCAAAGTCTTCGTCTTGAAGAAATGTGCCCTTATTAAATGAAACTTCAAAACCCTCTAATTCAAGTTCGCCAAATATGCGTTTATATCGGGGC
>Ga0137307_103008_pt1 | contig 10689 bp, 8 predicted proteins | sample NAcewD2O_March_2_FD_97180 | JGI IMG/M metagenome (GOLD analysis project Ga0137307, IMG submission 97180) | Mouse cecal microbial communities from Vienna, Austria - N-Acetylglucosamine amended D2O_March | ecosystem: Host-associated > Mammals > Digestive system > Large intestine > Cecum | place...
TCGACGATCTGGCAAAGGCTGTCTGCTGTCTGGCATTGCTGCCATCGAAAGTGCTTAAAGGAATCCCCAATCCGGTTTTCAATCTGGCAGGGGATGAGACGAAACCGCTTCGGGAATTCGTGGAGGAAATCTATACCGCCTGCCGTGGAACCGGGCCCTATCAGTTTGGCAGGCGTGCCGAGAACGCAGAAGGAGCTGTCAACCTGATTCCGGATATCCATAAAATAAAACGAGTGACTGGCTGGAGGCCAGAGACAGAGTTTAAGGCCGGGATACAGGAGTGTATCCGCAGGCGGGAAAAACCTTCCTGCACTCACAGATGACCGTCCGCTATGAGTGAAAATGATTCCGGCGCATTGGGCATCCCTGAACTTAGATCGCCTGCGGTGATGGATTTCCATAGTAACCATCCTGCGCCCACGAGTGAGCGCACTACCAAGAATGAAAGAAGTCCAGGCGCACTAGGCGTTCCTGAATTTATACCGCCTGTCGGCGGCGGACTTTCACAGCAAAAGAAAGCGACTATTACGACATGAAAAAAATCAGTGTTCTGATTCCCTGCTATAATGAAGAAGAAAATGTGGTTCCCATCAGCGAGGCTGTGATTCATATCATTGAGTCAGAGCTTACGCAGTATGATTATGAGCTGGTGTTTATTGACAATGATTCAAAGGACCGCACAAGGGAGCTGTTACGTTCGCTGTGTGCCGCAAACCACAAAATCAAAGCAATCTTTAATGCACGTAATTTCGGCCAGTTTAATTCCCCCTATTACGGAATCCTACAGGTGGCGGGCGACTGTGTGATCTCGATGGTGGCCGATTTCCAGGATCCGGTGGAGCTGATTCCGCGGTATGTACATGAATGGGAAAATGGATATAAGATTGTCATCGGTATCAAGACGAGTAGCAAGGAAAATCCGTTCATGTACTGGCTCAGGAGCTGTTACTACAGGCTGATCCGCAGCCTGTCAGATGTGGAGCAGATCGAGCATTTTACAGGATCCGGTCTTTATGACAGGAAGTTTATCGAGGTTTTGCGGAACCTGAATGATCCGACCCCGTTTTTACGCGGAATTGTAGCGGAACTGGGATTTAAGCGCAAAGAGATCCCATACGAGCAGCCGAAGCGGCGGGCGGGTAAGACACATAATAACTTCTACCGTCTGTATGACGCTGCTATGCTGAGCTTTACTTCCTATACAAAGGCAGGGCTCAGGCTGGCGACCTTTTTCGGGATCCTGTGTGGAGGCATAAGCTTTTTGGTGGGCCTTATTTACCTTATCATGAAATTAATGTACTGGGACCGTTTCCCGGCCGGAATGGCTCCGGTTCTCATCGGTATGTGTTTTCTCGGCTCAGTGCAGATCTTTTTCACCGGCCTGGTGGGTGAATATATCATGAGCATCAATACACGGGTGATGCAGCGGCCCCTGGTAATTGAAGAGGAACGTCTGAACTTTGACGACAGTGGTGCCGGCACTGGGGAAGAGACGGCAGGCGAAGAAAACGGAGAGGTCAGTGGGAGATCATGAGATATCATGTAGACGTAGTGAGAATCCGTGAAAATGTAATCCAGTTAAACGGCTGGGCGATCGGTAAAAGTCCGGACAGCAAAATCACTTACCGTATAGAGGATAAGGCGCATCGGCCGATGAAATCGAAATGCGTACCGACGAGGCGCGACGACGTCAGTCAGATCTACTTTAAGCGTGTGGTGGAAAATGAGCTGGGCTTTGATATCCGTTTTCCCTATAAGCGGGGAGAGGATTATTATCTCGTTATCCGCGGAGACGGCCGCCAGATCCGTATCAAATATAACGAGGCCTTAATCGCCAAGCGTTCCAGTGCGGCACATAAGAGACGGCAGAAGATCCTCGATTTGATGAATATGGAAACCGTGCATGTGGCGTGGGATTTTTGCCGGAAAAACGGATTGAAGGCCTTGATTTTAAAGTCGCGCCATAAGTTACAGGGGATCGACAGTGATTACGACTATGCGGAATGGCAGGCACTTACCAAACCGACGGACGAGGAGTTAGAGTCCCAGAGAGAGGCCAAATTTCCTTATATGCCGAAGTTTTCCGTTGTAATTCCTGTGTATCGGACGCCTGAGAAATACCTGCGGGAAATGCTGGATTCCATCTGCACGCAGACGTACGCGGACTGGGAGGTGTGCATTGCCGACGGAAGCCCGGCCGGACAAAGCACAGAACGGATTTTGAAGAAATATGCCAAAGAGGACGGACGCTTCCGTTATATCATTCTGGGGGAGAACCGGGGGATAGCCGGCAACACGAATGCAGCGATGGAGATGGCAGAGGGCGATTTTATTGTCCTGGCAGATCATGACGACCGGCTGACGCCCGACGCTCTTTACGAATGCGTTCGGACATTGAATGAGCACCCTGGCTGTGATGTGCTGTATTCTGACGAGGATAAGCTCGATATGGACGGAGGCGCTCTGTTTGACCCGCATTTTAAACCGGATTTCAATCCTGACCTGCTTACCAGTGTCAATTATATCAGTCATTTGTTTGTGGTAAAGCGTACTCTGGTATCTCATTGTGGAGGATTCAGGCAGGAATTCGACGGCGCACAGGATTATGATTTCATTTTCCGCTGTACGGAGAACGCAAAGGAAATTTGTCATATTCCGAAGGTTCTCTACCACTGGCGGTGTCATCAGGATTCCACTGCCAGCAATCCGGAAAGTAAGCTTTATGCTTTTGAGGCCGGTGCCAGAGCGATTATGGCACATTACGAGCGTACAGGGCTCCGGGCAGAGAAGGTGGAAAAAGGCGTTGATTATGGAATCTACCATACAAAATTCCACATCGACGGTGAGCCTCTTGTCTCTGTTATCATTCCCAATAAGGATCATACGGAGGATCTGGATCACTGTATCCGCCCAATGCTTACAAAAGGTACCTGGAAATCTCTGGAGATTATAGTCGTAGAGAATAACAGTACAAAGCCGGAGACCTTTTCCTACTATAAGGAGATTCAAAAGGAATTTCCCAATGTGCGTGTGGTTCGCTGGGAGCGGGAATTCAATTATTCTGCCATCAATAATTTCGGGGTAAAGGCATCCAAAGGCGAGTATCTTCTGTTCATGAACAACGATATTGAGCTCATTGCAGAGGACTTCATAGAGGAAATGCTGGGATTTTGCCAGCGTGAAGATGTGGGTATTGCAGGTGCCAGACTCCTCTACGAGGACGACACCATTCAACATGCCGGCGTGGTTGTGGGATTTGGCGGCATCGCGGGCCATACCTTTATTGGGCTTCACAAAGCGGAGAACAGCTATTTCCACCGGGCCATGTGTGCGCAGGACTACAGTGCAGTGACAGCGGCCTGTATGATGAGTAAGCGGTCTGTTTTCGATCGGGCAGGCGGTTTTTCGGAAGAGCTGGCTGTGGCATTTAACGATATCGACTACTGTATGAAGGTGCGCGCGCAGGGGAGGCTGGTAGTCTATGCGCCGTATGCTGTGCTTTATCACTATGAATCGAAGTCACGCGGGCTCGAGGACACGCCAGAGAAAATCGCCAGATTTAACCGGGAGATTGCCATTTTTGCCAGGAAATGGCCGGAGATTCTGAAAAACGGGGATCCCTTCTACAATCCGAATCTGACGTTACGCAAATCAAATTTTTCTCTCAGGGATTTAAAAAAGGAGAAAATTGGGGAACCCTATCATTTAGAGGGGCTGCCCGACATTGGATTTTGATTGCAGCCTCTCATGCGCCCCCAGGTGAGTATGCTGTCATGAATGAAAGTAATCCAGGCGCATTAGGCATCCCTGAATTTAGGCCGCCTGACGGTGGCGAGACTTTCATAAGTAAAGAAAGGACAATATGAAGATACGGACAACGGTCATCATTCCCAATTATAATGGACTTACATTCCTTATTCCCTGTCTGAACAGCCTGAAACAACAGACAGCAAGAGATTTTGAAGTCCTTGTCGTTGATAACGGCTCCACAGACGGCAGTGTGGAATGGCTGAAGGAGAACGGAATCAGGACAGTATTCCTGCCTGAAAATGCCGGTTTTGACGGGGCTGTGAACGCAGGAATCCAGGCAGTGGATACGCCGTATGTGATTCTTCTGAATAATGATACGGTGGCGGATACGTATTATGTGGAGGCGCTTGAACGGACAATCGGCCGATCGAAAAGGATTTTTTCTGTCAGCAGCCGGATGGTGCAGATGCACCGGCCGGAGCTCATCGACGATGCGGGAGATATGTACAGTATCCTTGGCTGGGCGTATCAGAGGGGGGTGGGCCGCCAAAGCAGACTCTATCTGAAGTACCGGCGTGTGTTTTCTGCCTGTGCCGGGGCTGCGATTTACCGCCGTAAGGTATTTGATCGTATCGGATATTTCGATGAGAAACACTTTGCCTATCTGGAGGATATTGATGTGGGATACCGGGCAAGGCTTGCCGGTTTTGACAACGTGTACTGCCCGGATGCTGTGGTATACCATGTGGGGAGCGGTACGAGTGGCTCCAAATATAACTCGTTTAAGGTGCGCCTGACAGCGAGGAACAGTGTCTATCTGAACTACAAAAATATGCGTCTGTGGCAGTTGGTCGTGAATGGACCGTTCCTTTTACTTGGTGTGCTTGTGAAATATGCATTTTTCGTCAAAAAAGGATTTGGTGGCGATTACCTGTCAGGCCTTTTTGAGGGATTTCGGACTGCGGGGGAATGCAGGCGGGCACCGGGAGGCCGGGGACGTTTGATAAGGGAGCTTTCACTGCAGGGAGAACTGTATTTTGGAACGATTCTATATTTTTATGAGTTTTTTTGCCGCCAGATTACCCACATACGGAGCGTGTTTTTTGAAAATCTTAGAGAATCTTAAGAAAACATTTATTTCCAAACAGTACAAATTCATGTATACTATGCATTAGATTCTGGAAAACTGTACTTTTGGCGACCAATTAGTCAGATTTGCATACCTGCTGGCCGCATGAGTTACATTTTATCTGTGCTTGGGAAGCCTCATTCGGTGGAGATATATGATTAAGGATAACCAGAAAAGTCTGAACCGTATCCATGTCGTGCTGGACGCGGCCGTGACGGCGATTTCCTATCTGCTTGCATGGTATATCGTGATTGGCAGCGGCTGGGCGGAGCGGCTCGGAAAACGGGGACTGGGGCCGGAATACTATTTTGCCGCCCTGATTGTTATTGTTCCGGGCTATCTGCTTTTATATTCCGTCTTTAATTTATACACGCCGAAGCGTGTACTGGGGCGGCGGAACGAATTTGGGAAGATATTTAAGGCCAATTCGATCGGGATCCTGATCTTTGGCCTGGCGCTGTATCTGGGAAGAAAGGAAGCACATATTTATAACTTCTCCCAGAGAGTCGTTGTTTATTTTTATACGATCAACGTCGTGCTGATTGCGGCAGAGCGTAACGCGATCCGGATTATCCTGCGTTCGATGCGGTCTCAGGGCTACAACCAGAAGCACATCCTTCTGGTGGGGTATTCCGCAGCAGCGGAGGGATTTGTTGACCGTGTGAGGGCGAATCCTCAGTGGGGCTACCACATTCAAGGGATCCTGGATGACACAAAGCCCCAAGGCAGTGAGTACAGCCGGGTTGAAGTGATTGGCGGAATTGATGAGCTGGATAGTATTTTAGAGAAAAACACTCTGGACGAGATCGCGATTACCTTAAGCCTCGGAGATTACAAAAAGCTCAGGCATATTGTCGCTTTGTGTGAGAAATCAGGTGTTCATACGAAATTTATCCCGGATTATGGGAATATTATCCCCACAGTCCCTTATATGGAGGATCTTCAGGGCCTGCCAGTGATCCACATTCGTCATGTGCCTTTGAACAGCCTGCTGAACGCTGCCATAAAACGGAGCGTGGACATTGTGGGTGCTCTGTTCGGGTTACTTTTATTTTCTCCTGTTATGGTAGCTGTGGCAGTCCTTATAAAGGCCACCTCGCCGGGGCCTGTTATTTACTGTCAGGAGCGTGTAGGACTTCACAACCGTCCTTTCAGGATGTATAAATTCCGCTCAATGACCGTTCAGGATCCGGGGAAAGAGAAGAGCCGGTGGACAACGCCGGGAGATGTACGCGTTACCAATATCGGAAAGATCATACGATGTACAAGCGTTGACGAGACGCCGCAGTTTTTTAATATTCTCAAAGGAGATATGAGTCTGGTGGGGCCGAGGCCGGAACGGCCGTTTTTTGTTGAGAAGTTTAAGGAAGAGATTCCGCGTTATATGATAAAGCATCAGGTGAGGCCGGGCCTGACCGGATGGGCACAAGTCAACGGCTACCGCGGGGATACCTCGATCATCAAGCGGATTGAGCACGATCTCTATTATATTGAAAACTGGACTCTGGGATTTGATTTTAAGATTATGTTTTTAACTGTTTTCAAGGGGTTTATAAATAAAAATGCATATTAGATGAGGACATGAGCATGAATTATGAAGATGAGCTGGAGCGCTCACGTGCCAGAAAGAGCAGAAAACGCACAGACAGCGCTCAGGAAAGAGGCAGTGGACATTCCGCAGGTGCAAGAACCGGGGACAGAAGGACGGTATCCCTGGATATAGCGAGCCATAACGGACGGTCCAGGGGGAGTTCCTCTGCTAGAAGGAAGAAAAAGAAGCCGGGAAACAAGAAAAAACGGGTGATTATCGGAATTCTGCTTGCAATATTGGCGACAGTTGTGCTTGGCGTAGTCGGAGTGTTTGCTTATATCCGCTACCATTTCAATATGGCCAACAGTCAGAATGATGTGAAAAAGAAGAATGTAGAGAACCTTGAGATCCCACAGGAGGACAGGGAAAGGATGGAAAAAGGCTACTGGACCGTGGCTGTATTCGGTCTGGATTCCAGGGATTCCTCCACTGGAGCAGGCAATCAGTCAGATGTTATCATGATTGTAAACATCAACCGTGAGACAGGAGAGATTAAGCTTGTTTCCGTATTCCGTGACACGTATCTGAATATTTCTGACCGCAACATCTATAATAAGATCAATGCGGCTTATACAGAGGGCGGTCCGGAGCAGGCATTAAAAGCGCTGAACAAGAATCTGGATCTGAATATCACGGATTATGCCACATTCAACTGGAAGGCAGTAGCAACTGCTATCAACATTCTGGGCGGTGTGGACATTGACATCAGTAAGACCGAATATTATTATATGAACGCCTTTATCACAGAGACGGTAAAGGGCACCGGAATCGGTTCCGTTCAGTTAAAGGACGGGCCGGGAACGTACCATTTAGACGGCGTGCAGGCAGTGGCCTACGGGCGTCTGCGTCTGATGGACAGTGACTATGCGAGAACGGAGCGTCAGAGAATTATCATCCAGAAGGCCTTTGAGAAGGCCAAGAAGGCGGATTTGGCGACACTCAACAGCCTTGTTGGAAATATGTGTGCGATGTGCGCTACGAATATTAATGAGCTGGACTTGCTTAGTATGGCCAAAAATGTTTCTAAATATCATATGGGAGAAACAATGGGCTTCCCAGCAGCGCGCGGAGAGCAGAAAATTAAGATCGGCAGCCGCCGCAGTGACTGCGTAGTTCCGCGGACTCTGGTGAGCAATGTCACAAGTCTGCACAAATTCCTGTTTGATATCGACGATTATACACCAACCAATGCGGTTCAGACGATCAGTAACCGGATTGCTGAGATCAGCGGATTGAATACAGCAGGTAAAGAGATTGATCATGTAGCGACAGATCAGGGGTATATTCCCAAGACTACGGCTGCGCCGAAGACAGAGGCGGCCACAGAGAAGCGGACGACAGAAGCCGAATCGTCCAGTGAATCGGAGTCAGGAAGTGAGACGTCAGAGAACACCATGAATATCGGTCCGCCGATACCGGGAGTTCCTTCCGAACCGCAGAGCAGCCCGGGAGTACCCTCTTCCCCTGCAGGTGTTTATGAGAGCCCTGGAATGCCGTCGCAGTCGTTGCCGGGAGGTACACAGCCATCGTCGGAATCTCCGACTCAGGAGAGTCAGAGACCCAGCAGCCCGCTTGATGTGACACGCCCGACAGAACGTGAGGTCGGGCCAGGCCACGAGCCGGTAGAGGAAGCAACGACGGGAGCTTTCCTGCCAGGGGGCGACTCTTCTCCAGCGGGAAGCCAAAATACCCCCGGAAATACCGGTACTTCCGGAGGACAGAACACGCTAGGCGGCCAAACAAGCCCCGGGACATCAAGTCCGGGCACACAAACACCCCCGGGCCAGCAAAATCCGTCCAGCACACCAGGAGGTTCGTCAGTTATTATTGTGCCAACAGACGGTTCTGGAGCACCGAATCCCGGAAGCTCACCGACGACAGCGCCGTCCTCTGTCGGGCCGGGAGGGCCGGGGGAAGAACCGACAGAGCAGAATGGTTCACCTCTCGGACCATAGGAACAGAAACAGAATCATTAAAAACAGCCGTCAGGGCCCCTGGCAGATCATTCTGCCGGGCCTGCGGCTGTTTTTTGCATCGGAAGATGGAAAGGGACAGCAGATGCCGCGTTTTCCTGTATGGAACGATGTATTAGAGATGTTCCATCCGGTGTGCAAGGAGTGGAAGCTGCTCACGGACGCGCGAGACCTCATCAAGGCAGATCGTGGTTGTCTGCAGGCCGGCCTGTTCCTCCATTTGATTGAGAATTGTACCCCAGGGGGAAACAGCGATAGAATGTCCCCAGGAGTGGTAGGATGCGTTCATGTCTCTGGCAGGGGCTGTGCCAAAGGTAAAGACCTGGTTATCAATGGCCCTGGAACGGAATAAAACCTCCCAGTGTGCCGGGCCGGTTGTCATATTAAAGGCGGCTGGAACAAGAATGATCTGTGCACCTTCGAGAACCATTCTCCTTGCCAGCTCCGGAAAACGGAAATCATAGCAGATGCAGAGCCCAATTTTTCCAAATTCTGTGTCAAAGACCGTACAGGACGAACCGGCAGATAAGGTGTCAGATTCTTTAAAGTGCTGGCCTCCCCTGACGTTAATATCAAACAGATGGACCTTACGGTGTTTGGCAATCGGATGGCCCTCGCGGTCGAAAACGTAGGCAGTGTTATAGACACTTCCATCGTCTGCGAGTTCCGGCAGAGAGCCGGCGGACAGGTAGATATGGAACTCCTTCGCCAGAGCAGAGAGGGCAGTCCACGTGGCGCCCTGATCTTTTTCCGCATATTTGGGGAAATTTGCAGTCTCATAGGGACAGGCAAACATTTCCGGCAGGCAGACGAAATCGGCCTTTTGGGCGCTGGCCTGTGAGAGAAGAGGGGGCAGCATTTCGATATTTTTCATTTTATCGCTGTGGACATGCGTTTGAAGCTGGACAATCGTGAGATCGTTCATGGAAATCCTCCGTTTCTTGAACATTTTCTGATAGTCACTATATTAGTTCCTGCACTCAGTTTAAATGGAAATAATGGTTTTGTCAATTCCGACGGCTGCGCTTCTATTCAGCCGCTACAGCAGATACCGTCGCTTTGCCAGTTCAGACCTGCCTGCTCTGTTACAATGCACCGGACTGCCTGCCCATTACAAGTTTGCAAAATGCAGGAAAGGCCCCTGATCTGCAACTTGCATTTCATCGGGAAATGTGTTAATATCTCATTTACACACACAGATGTTTTTCTGAGACGAACATGCACGGGATAGGGGGGACAGAATGTATGGGAGGAAAGAGTAAATATTATCTGGTTAGGGATAAGGCCCTGCCAGAGGTCTTGCAGAAAGTAATTGAAGTAAAACGTCTTTTGACTTCTGAAAAGTCCCTGACGGTGCAGGATGCCGCGCAGAGGGCCGGTCTGAGCCGCAGTTCCTTTTATAAATATAAGGATGATATCGTGCCGTTTTCCGATAACACGATGGGAAAGACGATGACCCTGGTCACACAGATGAGCGATGAGCCGGGACTTTTATCGGATCTGCTCCACGTGGTGGCCGCTTACAGAGCAAATATTCTTACGATTCACCAGGCGATTCCTGTAAATGGTGTGGCGACTGTGACGCTTAGCGTGGAGGTGCTTGCCGATACCGGGGATGTGGACGGCCTTGTGGAGGAAATTGAAAATCTGACCGGAATATACGACTTGAGGATTCTGGGAATCGAAAAGGGATAAAAGGCCTGGAACGGAGGACATAATGAAAGCAGCAATTATGGGATATGGGACGATTGGCTCCGGTGTATATGAAGTTCTTCTGAAAAACACGGAAACGATCACAAAGAGGGCTGGAGAGCCCATTGAGGTAAAATATATTCTGGATCTGTCTGCTATCCTGGAGGACCCTGAGATTGGTATGGTGGTGGAGACAATGGGCGGCACGACTCCGGCATATGAGTTTGTGAAGCGCTGCCTTGAGACAGGGCGCCATGTTGTGACCTCGAACAAGGCGCTGGTAGCGGCTCACGGAACAGAGCTTTTAGAGATTGCAGCCGACAAGCGCGTGAGTTTTCTGTTTGAAGCCAGCGCAGGAGGTGGGATCCCCATCATCCGTACGCTCTATGACAGTCTGGCAGGGGAAGAGATCCGGGAAATCTCCGGCATTTTAAACGGAACGACCAACTATATTCTCACGAAGATGTATGAGGAAGGCTGGGCCTTTGATAAGGCCCTTAAGACAGCGCAGGAGTTGGGCTATGCAGAGCACGACCCCGCGGCTGATATCGAGG
>Ga0137307_103009_pt1 | contig 10687 bp, 10 predicted proteins | sample NAcewD2O_March_2_FD_97180 | JGI IMG/M metagenome (GOLD analysis project Ga0137307, IMG submission 97180) | Mouse cecal microbial communities from Vienna, Austria - N-Acetylglucosamine amended D2O_March | ecosystem: Host-associated > Mammals > Digestive system > Large intestine > Cecum | place...
GCCTTGATGAAACTCTCCCATGCGGTCGTCACTTCTGTAGACCGTGACGACCTGCCTGACTTAGGTGCATCGCACTGGACACGTACCATCCGGGAAATCAAACGGCTCAATCCGAACACCACCGTCGAAGTACTGATTCCCGACTTCCAGGGGAGAAAGGAGCTCGTGGCACAAGTCATCGATGCACAACCGGAAATCATTTCGCACAACATGGAGACTGTCCGCCGCATCAGCCCTCTCGTACGCAGTGCCGCCAAGTATGAGACAAGCTTGGAAGTGTTACGGCAGATTGCAGAAAGCAATACTACCACCAAGTCCGGCATTATGGTAGGACTGGGCGAGACTCCGGAAGAAGTGGAAGAACTGATGGACGACCTTCGCCAGGTGGGCTGCCACATACTGACCATAGGCCAATACCTGCAACCCACACACAAACATTATCCGGTAGCCGAATATATTACTCCCGAACAATTTGCACTCTACAAAAAGAGAGGATTGGAAAAAGGATTTCAGCAAGTGGAAAGCGCTCCATTGGTACGCTCCTCTTATCATGCGGAAAAACAGATTCATTTTATACAAAAAAAAGAAGTAAAATAGAAAACATTTAAACCTGCCAGTTGTTATGATGTAAACGACAAAATCATAATACGGATAATGAGCCATCAAAGAATTTTATCGTCAAGATTCAATATGTCACTGGGATTCATCCCAGTTATAATATCCATCATATTATGCGAGTTTATAACGCAGGACATGTCCATCTACATCGGTGCAGGCGCAGGACTTTTATCTAGCATCCATTCAATAAGGCATAGAGAGACGCATGTTCCGCAAATCATACTTTACTGTACTACAGGAATGTTACTGCTATTGTCGGCAACAAGCCTATTCCTCGTAAACTACTGTCCCCGTTTCATGCTTCCGTTCACGCTGGAAATCAGCGCCATCATCCCCCCGTTCATCATCTACCTCAATAAGAGAAGGTTTCTGGACTACCACATGTCTCAGACACATAAATGCTGTAAGCAGCTTTTTGCACAAGGGGCAGAAGCCGCCATCGTATCCGCACGCGTAATTCTTATCATAAGCTTGCTGCATTTTCTGATTATCTTCCTGGCGATTCTGATTAGTTACCCTTTGGGAGACACTACCCGCCACATTCTGTTTTATGTGGCACCTCCCCTCGTCTTTATATCAGGCATTCTGTTCAACCAGTTCGGCATCTTCTACTTCAATATGGTGATGAACCACACGGTTTTCGTACCGATAGTGAACACCAAAGGAGATGTCACGGGGAAAGCCATCGCCTCAGAAACCATCAACCGGAAAAACGACTATATCAATCCGGTCATCAGGATTGCCGTTGCCTCACACGGCATGCTGTTTCTCCTCCCTCGCCCCCAATGCAACGTTTTCGAGAAAAACAAAATCGACTTGCTGATAGAGGGATACCTGATATACGGAGAAACACTGGAACAGGGTGCACACAGAATATTACGGCAAACGCTTCCCACCGCTCCATTAGATTATCTGCACTTCAACCTCATGTATCATTTTGAGAATGAAGCCACCAACCGTCTGGTCTATCTCTTCACGCTCGACCTGAAGGATGACTCCATCCTATGCAATAAGAATTTCAAGGGTGGAAAGCTATGGACGTTCCGGCAAATTGGACACAACCTGGGACGAAACTTCTTCAGCAGTTGCCTGGAATATGAATTCGAGCATCTGGAAGCTATTATTTATACAAGAGAAAAATACAAGGAATCTTAGAAAGGTCGGGGGTCTTGCCCTGCCACTCCCTCACTGTCTTGGTTTTGATATACTCCCCTTCACAAGTAATGTTCGCTGCAATGCAGAGCTTGGTCTGCGGACGGCAGTTATGAAGAATATCCTCTATCATCTTATTATTGCGATAAGGCGTTTCAATGAAAAGCTGAGTCTGATGTTCATTGTAGGCGCGCTGTTCCAGCATCTTCAGCTTTTTGGCACGCTCTGCCGGTTCAATGGGAAGATAACCGTGGAAGGCAAAGCTCTGTCCGTTGAAGCCGGAACCCATGACAGAGAGGATAATGGAAGAGGGTCCCACCAAGGGGACCACTCTCAAGTTTTTCCGTTGTGCAATAGCCACTACGTCTGCGCCCGGGTCGGCCACGGCCGGACAACCAGCTTCGGAGATTACGCCCATCGGCTGCCCCTCCACCAACGGCTTCAGATAGCCGGAGATGTCTTCGGGTGACGTGTGTTTGTTCAACGTATAGAATGTCAGCGCATCAATATCCATTCCCTTGTCCACCTTTTTCAGAAATCGGCGTGCCGAGCGCACATCCTCCACAATGAAATGGCGGATTCCCAGTATTATCTCCTTATTATAAGGCGGCAACACCGTTTCAATAGGCGTATCGCCCAGGGTGACTGGCAAAAGATAAAGAGCGAGTTCCATTAGCCGTAGATGATATTTCCGTTTTCATCCTTATACTCATCCAAGCCCTTTTCATAGGTAGCCATGGCGCGAAGACTCATACCTACGCTGGAGAAACCTCCATCGTGGAACAAGTTCTGCATGGTGACCTTGCGGGTGAGGTCGGAGAACATCACGATACAGTAGTCTGCACACTCGTCGGCAGAAGCATTGCCAAGGGGAGACATGCGGTTGGCGAAGTCGAACAACTTGTCCATGCCCTTCACACCGGAACCGGCAGTGGTCATCGTAGGAGACTGGGAGATGGTGTTGACACGAACATGGTGTTCGCGTCCGTAGATGTAGCCGAAGCTGCGGGCAATGGATTCCAGCAGCGCCTTGGCATCTGCCATATCATTGTAACCGTAGAACGTACGTTGCGCAGCCACATAACTCAGAGCCAGAACTGAGCCGTAGTCGGCAATGGCGTTGAGTTTCTTGGCTGCTTGTATCATCTTGTGGAAAGAGACAGCGGAAATATCCAGTGTCTTTTCCAACATATCGTAATCCAAATCATCATATGTACGTTTCTTACGCACATTGGGAGACATACCAATGGAGTGCAGCACGAAGTCAACCGGGCCGCCCAATACTTCCATAGAACGTTTGAATACATTTTCCAAATCTTCTACACTTGTAGCATCTGCAGGAATCACCTCGCAATTCAGTTTCTCCGAAAGAGCCGACACTTCACCCATACGCACGGCAACCGGCGTATTCGACAAAGTGATTGTTGCACCTTCTTCTACTGCTTTTTCTGCTACTTTCCAGGCAATGGACTGCTCATTCAGAGCACCGAAAATAATGCCTCTTTTTCCTTTCAACAAATTGTAACTCATACCTATTTTTAGTAAAATTCGGCTGCAAAGATAGGAAGTTTTTGCATAAAAAGCCCGAAAGTGTGCAAAGAAAAGGAAAGAACGACAAAAAATACCACTGCAAAACTACTGCAACGCTTGTGCAGTGTCACTGCAAAGCAGTTGCAGTAATGCTGCAAAGCAGTTGCAGTCACGCTGCAAACCTATTTGCAGTAACGCTGCAACCTATTTGCAGTACTACTGCAAAAAGCATACAGCAGGAATGCAGTAATAATACACTGATTATCAATCAAGAACTTCCTATCCTGCAAATACCTGATGAAAACCGGAACTGCATTTGAACATGAGCGCAAAAAGCCCTATATTTGCAGCAAACTAAAAATAGAGAAAGCAATGAAGAAGTTGATTATATTTGACCTGGACGGAACTTTACTGAACACAATAGCCGATTTGGCACAAAGCACAAACCATGCCTTGCAAGCGCTCGGCTATCCCACTCACCCGGAATCGGCCTATAACTTCATGGTTGGTAACGGAATCAACAAACTGTTCGAGCGCGCCCTTCCGGAGGGGGAAAAGAGCGAAGAAAACGTCTTGCGCGTCCGCAAGGAGTTTGTGCCTTATTATGACGTGCACAATGCTGATAAAAGCGGCCCCTACCCCGGCATCCCCGAACTGCTGGAACAGTTGCAGGAGAAAGGGGTGATATTGGCAGTGGCTTCCAACAAATATCAATCGGCTACCGCGAAACTGATTTCACATTATTTTCCCCGCATACGTTTTACCGCCGTCTTCGGACAGCGGGAAGGGGTCAACGTGAAGCCCGACCCAACAGTGGTGCATGACATTCTGGACATCACCCGTATATCACGTGAAGACGTGTTATATGTGGGAGACTCCGGAGTGGATATGCAAACGGCCGCCAATGCCGGAGTCACCGCCTGCGGGGTCACCTGGGGATTCCGTCCCCGCACAGAACTGGAAGAGTTTCATCCGGCACATATCGTAGACAATGCTACGGACATTGCCGTTATCGCCTCTCTTTGAGAGGGCACTCCCTCCCCCAGTTATCCGAAAGCGCATATTTACATTATGATATTTTTTAGGCGCGGATTACGCGAAAAACGCGGAGTTTTTCTTTGTTTCTCCGTGAAATCCACGTACTTCCACGCCTAAAAAATAATCAGAAAGAAAACAGCCTCAGAACAATTTCCGCATCGCTCCTTTATCTCCCACCACAAGATAGGTATTCCCGTCAATCAGTAAAGCGCGCCCACGTTTCTTCTTTCGGTTTTCCTCGTTATCCACATTCACTCCAATCACCCGTCCATCATAGAAAGTGGAAATGTCCTTAAAGATGGTATGCCCCACAATGATATGTTCGACGTCATAACGTTTCAACATCAGTTGCAGGGAGTCTTGTGCCAATGGATGGTATTTTGCATCCGTCCGTACCAATCCACGATACCAGATAGGGCCGCTATTACCATATAGGAAAGCCGTGAGAGGCGATAGGGCCTTACGTTCCTTCTTGCTCATGAACAATGCACGGCTCATTTCCTCATTTACTGTGGGAATATTCAAGTCACGGTCATAAAACTCCTTTCCCAAACCTGCATGTACATACAGATTAGGTCCGATGGTCTGCATCGTATTACGGGTACCAAGCCATCTGCCAAGTTCTGTGTCCGGACCGAACAATGCCGGATAATCCATACCCAGTTTTCGAGCCAATGTCTTGTACTTTTCTTTGGTATAACGCAAATCATTTGCCGTCACAAGCGGTTCATGGTTACCCAACAGAAACGAGACATGACCACCTGCATCCGCCGCCTCCTTCTCTAATTTATAGAACAGCCAAAATATCTGCGGCACATCTTTGCCACGGTCAAATATATCACCGATAACCACCAGATGGTTGGTTCCAAAACTCCAATGGTAGTCTTTATCAATGACATTGTTGCCCCGCAGCAAGCTCATCACGCAATTCAACTTGCCATGGGGGTCAGACATCACAAACACTTTATCCGGTTGTCTGTATTGCCATTCCGGACGTTTGACCGGATGCAGCTTCACATCAAACGGATAACGCCCTTTGTGGTCCGTGACATGAAGGGTGAAATCCTGAGGAAGTACCGTATAAGCCGTATCTTCTATCTGCCCCCGGGCTGTAACGCTTATGACGCGCACCTTGCCGTCCGGTTCATAAATCACATAAGGTCCGTCTGCCGACAATTCCTCCTTCCTCTCCTTATCCTTCTTCTTACCGTCTAAACCAAGAGTTCCGGCACTTAGGCCGGAACTGATGAAGGTTAGAATAAATACAGTAAAAATTGATTGTCATCCATGACATGGGGTACAGAAATATCCTGAAGTGCAAAAACCAATATCAGCACCGGTGCAATAAAAAGAGCAACGTACCGTAACAGTTTCAAATGTCTCCTTCTGAGCTCCATCCTCTTGATACGTACTTCGACACCTCTCCATCCAGCCTGCGAATCAAACTCCATTTTACGAATTTCGTGCTGTGCATAATGTTCATCACTACAAATCTTTTGGCAAAGCTGCTCATGGCTTTTGCTCTCTTTGCGCCATTTATCCAAAAAACGGTTTTCTTCCGGTGTTACTTCACCGGATAGGTGCCTGGAAATAAGATAAGCTATATGAAAGTATTCTTTTATCATAATCCGGCATGTTTTAGTCTATCTTTAATGATAATACAAGCCAAAATGAAAACATGGTGAATCGATAAAGACTTTTTTTTGAAAAAATAGAAAAAAATGTGCTTTTAGATAAATAACAGAAGGCAATAATAATAATAATCGGTAAGGAATGCACGGAGCTTTTTATAAGCCACTTTTTTAAGAGTATGTACCGTTTCAGGAGAGACATTGAGACGCTCTGCTATTTCTGCATTCTTTTTACCTTCCAGAGCCAACTGCATGATAGCTCTCATTTGGGTAGGAAGTTTCTCTATAGCTTCTGACAGAATCCGGAAAGTCTCTTCTTCCACAATCGCATCACGAAAAAAAGCATCTGTCTTTTTGGCTATAATCTTTTGCTCGTATTCATGAGCTACCTTCGAATGCTCAAGTTCGTTCAAGGCATGGTTACGTACGGCCGTATAAAGAAAAGCTTTCACCTGATGAAGATAAAAGAAATCGTCTCTTATCTGCCACAACTTGGCAAATACGTCTTGTACTATATCTGCTGACATATCCGCATCCTCCATGTATTGGAACGCGAAGGAACAAAGCGCCGCATAATATTCCTTAAAAATATTATGAAACTCTTGCTCATCCAGCTTAATGCTTACAACAGAACGAGACTTATCCTTTTTTATCAGATTTAGCGCCATATTTATGCTTTTCGGGCGCTAATATAGTTAAATTCTCAGAATATAACCAATATAACTATCAATCCTCTAAATCTTTTTCCCATAAATCAATATCGGATGGAGTTTTCCATAAGCTCCACCCGAATGTGTTGTTTTTCATTCCTTCATTTCTATATTCCGTCAGCGTCATTCCCATTTTCCACTTGAAGCATCCCCACACTGTGGGCGGGAGAGAAAGGCACGTACATGAGGGTCAGTTCCCTCCTCCCCCCCGACTCTCGTAATCGACATAAATGCTGATATAATAAATTTACAAATTAAATTCATCTTCATGTCGTCATTCATTTTTTGGCATAAGACCGGTTTCATTTCCAAGAACAAAAGTAATGCTTTCTTTCTAAACGGACGTATGCTTTTCAATGCAGAGGGTGTATTATCCGGTTTTCGTGTACGGAAACGAGCATTTTTGTGCACGATAACGACCAATTTCGTCCGAAATCATTCCATTTACTAATAATTATGCTTTTCAAGTTTGATTAATTGAGAAAAGGTCTTATTTTTGAGCCCGTTTTTTAATTCATACTATTGCAAAACATTATCAATTATCTAATTAAATCACAAAAAATGGAACAAGTTTTCGGTTATATCATCGGCTTAGGAGCAGCAGTGATGATGCCTATAATCTTTACAATTTTGGGATTATGCATCGGCATCAAGTTCAGCAAGGCATTAAAGAGCGGTCTGTTGGTAGGCGTCGGCTTCGTAGGTCTGTCAGTAGTCACTGCGTTGTTGACCAGCAGCCTCGGTCCTGCTCTGAGCCAAGTCGTTGAAATTTACGGTCTTCAATTGAAAGTATTCGACATGGGATGGCCTGCGGCTGCAGCTGTAGCCTATAATACATCAGTGGGTGCATTCATCATTCCGGTATGTTTGGGAGTAAATCTTCTGATGTTATTAACGAAAACAACCCGTACGGTCAATATCGACCTTTGGAACTACTGGCATTTCGCATTTATCGGCGCAGTTGTTTATTTTGCCAGCGACAATATCTGGTGGGGCTTCTTCGCCGCTATCATCTGCTATATCATTACCCTGATCATGGCCGACTATACCGCCGACAAATTTCAGGGATTCTACGACAAGATGGAGGGTATCTCCATTCCCCAGCCTTTCTGCGCAGGTTTCGTTCCATTTGCCGTAGTCATCAATAAAGCATTGGACAAAATCCCCGGTTTTGACAAATTGAACATCGATGCGGAAGGCATGAAGAAGAAATTCGGGCTGCTGGGTGAGCCTTTGTTCCTGGGAATTCTGGTAGGTTGCGGCATCGGTGCCTTGTCTTGCAAGAACGGTCAGGAACTGGTAGACAAGATACCTTATATATTAGGTTTGGGTATCAAGATGGGCGCCGTGATGGAACTGATTCCGCGTATCACCGCTTTGTTCATCGAAGGCTTGAAGCCTATCTCCGATGCTACCCGCGAACTGATTGCCAAGAAATTCAAAGGTGCTGTCGGTCTGAACATCGGTATGAGTCCCGCATTGGTTATCGGCCATCCTGCAACGCTGGTAGTTTCCCTGCTGCTGATTCCCGTAACCATACTGTTGGCTGTCATCCTGCCGGGTAACCAGTTCCTGCCTTTGGCGTCGCTGGCCGGAATGTTCTATCTCTTCCCGTTAGTACTGCCCATCACGAAAGGGAATGTAATAAAGACGTTCATCATCGGACTGGTTGTACTGACCATCGGCCTTTATTTCGTAACAAACCTCGCCCCCTATTTCACACAAGCAGCCCACGATGTATACGAAAAGACACAAGATGCTGCCGTAAATATTCCTGCCGGCTTTGAAGGCGGTGCACTGGATTTCGCATCCAGCCCCTTTGCTTGGGTCATTTTCCACCTGACCTACTCGCTGAAATGGATAGGTTCCGGTATCCTTGCATTATGCACATTGTTCCTGATGATTATGAACCGTCGTGCTATCATCAAATACCAGAAATCAATCAAAAATTAAAAGTTAAAAATTAAATAGTAACGCAATTATGAAAAAGTTAGTACTTGCATTTATGATGGGAGCAGCTGCCATGGCAGCCAATGCCCAAGTGAATTACAAAGTGCAGACCGCCTGCCATCCGCAGGACGTGAAGCATTATGACACGGAACTGCTGCGCAGCAGATTCATGATGGACAAAGTGATGGCTCCGGATGAAATCAACGTAACCTACACCCTCTACGACCGATTGATTTACGGTGGCGCTATGCCGGTGAACAAGACATTGAAGTTGGAAGTGTTCCGTGAACTGGGTCCGGAAATCACTTACTTCCTCGAACGTCGCGAACTGGGTGTCATCAATACCGGCGGTGACGGAGTAGTAACCGTAGACGGTAAGGAATATCCCATGAAATATAAGGAAGCCCTTTACGTAGGCTGCGGAAATAAGGAAGTAACCTTCAAGAGCAACGACGCCACCAATCCTGCCAAGTTTTACATCAACTCGGCTCCGGCCTACAAGCCCTACGTCACCCAGCTGATTACGACCGATGCCAAGCTTCAGAAAGCCAACCCCAAGAAATATGCACTGGGTATCTCCGACCATTATGGAAAAATGGAGGACAGCAACGACCGCATCGTAAATCAGCTGATTGTGAAAGATGTATTGGAAAGAGTGAAAGACAGTGGTACCAACCAGTTGCAGATGGGACTCACGGAACTGGCTCCCGGCTCCGTATGGAATACCATGCCTGCCCACACGCACACTCGCCGCATGGAAGCTTACTACTACTTTAACCTGAAACCCGGCAACGCTATCTGTCACCTGATGGGCGAACCGCAGGAAGAACGTCTGATATGGCTGCACAACGAACAAGCCATCACTTCTCCCGAATGGTCTATCCACGCTGCTGCCGGAACCAGCAACTATACTTTCATCTGGGGTATGGGCGGTGAAAACCTGAAATACAGTGACAAAGACGAAATCAAATACAACGATATGAAATAAAGTTGCCCGTAACACCCGATAGGCATGGACTAAGTCCATGCCTATTTTTGTCATTTTCTACATCCTTTTTACCCGATATTACACCTCGAATAACACACAAGCCCCTGCATTTGCATCAAAATATAAATCTATTATCATGAGTACATTTCAAAACACTACGGGGCGGATGACCAATTACCGCTGGATTATCTGCGCCATGCTATTCTTCGCGACAACCGTCAACTACCTCGACCGCCAGGTTCTTTCATTGACCTGGAAAGATTTCATCTCCCCCGAATTCCACTGGACTGATACACACTACGGCTACATCACGGCTATCTTTTCCATCGTCTATGCCTTAGGCAACCTGTTTGCCGGACGTTTCATCGACTGGATGGGAACGAAGAAAGGATATTTATGGGCCATTGCCGTATGGTCTATCGGCGCTTGTATGCACGCCCTCTGCGGACTTGCCACAGAAATAACCCTCGGCATTGAAAATGCCGCCAACATGATTAGCGCTACCGGTGCATTGGCCTCTACCATAGCCATCACCAGCGTTTATTACTTCATTGCCACCCGTATCATACTGGGCATTGGTGAAGCAGGAAACTTTCCTGCCGCCATCAAGGTGACAGCCGAATATTTTCCCAAAAAAGACCGCGCCTTCTCCACTTCCATCTTCAATGCCGGCTCTACTATCGGAGCACTGATAGCCCCATTGTGTATCCCTACCCTGGCCCGCTACTTCCAACGCATGGGCGTGGGCAACGGCTGGGAAATGGCTTTTATTGTTATCGGCGGATTGGGTTTCATCTGGATGGGACTGTGGATGTTCATGTATAAGAAGCCTGATGAAAATCCACACGTAAACGCTGCTGAACTGACGTATATAGAACAAGACAAAGACAACGAGGAGGATAAAAAAACAGCTACTCCGGCAACCAACGACGAAAAAAGCATTTCTTTCCTGCAATGTTTCAAATATCCGCAGACTTGGGCTGTATTTTTCGGCAAGTTCATGACGGACGGTGTATGGTGGTTCTTCCTCTTCTGGGCACCCGCATACATCTCGGACGTTTACGGATTCT